>Ga0164293_10003645_pt1 | contig 13143 bp, 17 predicted proteins | sample GEODES118metaG_FD_111487 | JGI IMG/M metagenome (GOLD analysis project Ga0164293, IMG submission 111487) | Eutrophic lake water microbial communities from Lake Mendota, Wisconsin, USA - GEODES118 metaG | ecosystem: Environmental > Aquatic > Freshwater > Lake | place: USA: Lake Mendota... | reverse complement strand
CTAATTTGCCCTGTTTTTTGATGCTACAATTCGGGCTGAATTTGTAGGCGCGTAGCTCAGCTGGTTAGAGCACCACCTTGACATGGTGGGGGTCGTTGGTTCGAGTCCAATCGCGCCTACCAACATTCTTCTAAACGCAAAAGCACCTTGTTAGGTGCTTTTTTTGTTGCCTGAAAAATAAATGGGGTCAGATCAACATTAATTTTTTGTGATTCACAGCGATCTATGCGCTGAGTAAATTAATGTTGATCTGACCCCATTTATTTGACCCCGATTAGCTGGACCCAATTAACGAGGATCAATATTGGTTGCACTGGAGCCCAGTGTCAAATTAAAAAGAGATGCTCAAGTAATTGATGCTTGGTAGCTATAAATCAAAGCGTATTTATCTTTGTGTTGCCAGTGACCACTAAATCATTAAAAATTACACCAATAGCAACCATCACCAAGCCAAAGGCCGATATGAAATTTTTTGTAGTCTTGCACACGGACGATGGTGAACGTTATGGCGTCACAGTTCCCGATTTACCTGGTTGTTTTTCTGGTGGAGACACATTGGAGTTGGCGCTGCAAAATGTCGAAGAAGCCATCGACATGCATGTTGAAACATTGATCAATGATGGCCAGCCCATTCCGCTTTCACTCAATTTGAAGCAGCATCAAAAAAATACGAACTACAAAAACGGTGTCTGGGCAGTTGTCAATGTGTCAATCTAAGTTAAACACACAAGGAAAATCTATGACACCTCAAACACTTTTAAAGCATCTTGATGAAGGTCAACTTTGGCCTGATGAAGCACTGACCGACATACCGGCTGATGTGGAAGCGGCATATCAAACTGCTTTGCAAGTTCGGCAGTTGCGAGAGGCTAGGGGTGAGCAGCCTCGCGGTTTCAAAATTGGCTTTACCAATCGCAGCATCTGGGAGCGCTATCAGGTATTTGAGCCCATTTGGGGCACGGTTTGGAACACCACTTTGACTATGGCTAACGCGCAGGGTGAGGGCGCAGTAGACATTAGCCACATGAGCCAGCCGCGTCTTGAACCCGAGTTGGTCTTTGGCATGCGCTGCACACCGCCTTCGGAGCTTACGGTGCAAAGTTTATTTGAGTCTATTGATTGGATGGCCTCAGGTTTTGAAATTGTTCAATCGCATTCGCTCGATTGGAAATTTAAAGTGGCGGATACAGTGACAGACAGTGGCTTGCATGCGCATTTGCTTGTTGGGAAGCAGGTGCCTTTGAAAGATGTTGCCGCGAATGGCGAGCAATTGCATGAGTTGCTTGCAGGTATGTCCTTAGAACTTATGTACGCGGGTAAGGTTGTGGAGAAGGGTCAAGCTACCAATGTGCTCGACAGCCCGTTGATGGCCTTACTCCACTTCATGAAGGCTCTGCGCCAATGCCCTGGTGCACCAGATGTGAAAGCTGGCGATGTGATTACTACCGGCACTTGGACCGATGCTTGGCCGTTGGTGGCTGGTCAAACTTGGGAGAGTCGTTATGACTTGCCGCTGACTGGGCTGAAGATCGGGGTCATTTAATTGGCCACAAGCTAAGAAATCTATCAAAGCATTCAAAATTTAGAATCATTGCGACAGCTTGCTATCGGCGCTCCAATAGAGGTTTGCAGAAAGAACCTAAATATGAAGAAGCCTGTTTACTTTTTGAATGAATGCGATAAGATATACATTTATTTATGTATATCAATATCGGAGAGGTTCATGCAAGTTGCAAAATGGGGAAACAGCTTGGCAGTCAGGTTACCCTCCACACTGGTTAAAGAGCTAGGGTTGCAAGTAGGCGACGAATTGAAGCTTAAGCAAGCGGTGCGTCAAAAGGGCCAGGTCTCAGAGTTGCTTGTTGCCAAAGTGCCAAGCAAGCTTGAGATATTGGCAGGGGTTCGTGAGCTTCGAACAGCAATGCCCCAAAACTTTGTGTTCGATCGCGATGAGGCCAATGCGCGATGAAGTCGTTCATCGACAGCAACGTCTTAATTTATTGGACAGATGACAGCACGCGCGCGGACGTCGTAGAGAAACTGCTTGCTTCTGATGCAAGCATCAGTATTCAAGTCTTGAACGAATTTACCAATGTGCTCTTTAAAAAACGCGCATTGCCGTTAAAGCAAATTCGAAAATGGTGCGACACGCTGTTGGACGTTTGTGAAGTTCATGAGCTCAGCGTCAAAACTCATTCTTTGGCCTTGCAGTTAATGGCTAAATATAAATTGTCTTTTTACGATGCCAACATCGTGTCAGCAGCAGGTCTTGCCGGATGTGATGTGCTCTATTCTGAAGATATGCAAGATGGCTTGATTGTTCGATTTCCAGATAAAACTACTTTGTCGATTCGCAATCCTTTTCGATAATTAATGTTGTTCTGACCTCAATTGAATTACTATTTCGTCTGTACTTATTGATAAATACAGACGAAACGTAAAAATCTTAGTGTGACTTCAACAATTCTTCATCCAGCAGTACTTCTTGCACATGAAAAAGGATTAGTTCGTGCACATGAACTCGCTAAATCTGGAGCTTCTGGCGCAGTACTTCAGAAACTGCTTACAACAGGTCAGCTCTTCAGAATAAGCAGAGGTCTTTATGCCCCAACCCACAGCTTGGTAAGCGAGTTTGACGTTCTGGGTGTTGTTGCTGTCAGAAATCCTCAGCTTGTCTTTTGTCTTCTGACTGCGCTACAAATACACGGACTTACAACGCAGCTGCCACATGAGATTTGGGTAGCGATTGGACAAAAAGCACGCGCCCCAAAGATCGATTTTCCGCCGCTGCGAGTGACCAGAATGAGTAATGTTAGTTATGGCATCACAACAATTTCTGTTGACGGTAACGTACAAATTTCAGTCACTAACATTGCTAAAACTGTTGCTGACTGTTTTAAATTTAGAAACAAAATTGGGCTTGACATAGCACTTGAAGCATTGAGAGATTCGTGGCAGCAAAGAAAAGTCACCATGGATGAGCTCTGGCAAGCGGCACAACATTGTCGTGTAGCCAACGTCATGCGCCCCTATTTGGAGAGTGTTGTCTGACGATGTCAATTTTAAAAATAAGAGTGAACCTACAGTCGGTGATAACCCATAAAGGGTAGCTAAAATGCATGAAACTTCAATGAAAAATCATTCATGCCTGAAACTACAACACAGTCAACGCCTAGCCTCAGGTGCGCCACCGCGTACCTTGCGGACAAGTTGCAGGCTGGCCGTGTCTATCGGCGTGAAGATCTTGCTCGCCTGAGTAAAGCAGTCGATCGCCATCTCCAAGAATTGGTTTCCACAGGCACGCTTAAAAAGCTGGCTCAGGGGCTTTACTACGCTCCAAAGCAATCGAGTATTGGCCCCTTGCCCCCCACTGACGAACAGGTAGTGAGGGGGTTTCTGCGAGACAATGATTTTTTGGTGTTCTCTCCATCGACATACAACACGGTTGGCTTGGGCACTACGCAGCTCTACAACAGCACATTGGTCTACAACCACAAACGTCATGGCGTTTTCAAATTGGGCAACCGACAGTTTCATTTCCGAGTCAAGCCACGATTCCCCAAAAAACTGACGCCCGAATTCCTTTACGTAGACCTGCTGAACAACTTAGACGATTTGGCCGAAGACCGTGACTCTGTCCTCAGCCAGGCACGCACCAAGTACATGTCATTTAACCAATCACTTCTCCAAAAGGCATTGGATAGCTATGGCAACATGGCCACTCGCAAACGCGTTCGTGAATGGCTCAATGGCTGATTTCTTTATTAAAGATGAGCGCTTGAAATTGGTAAAAAATTTTAATCTGACCCCAATAAAAGAGTTCAACTGCGTAATCAATGTGTGCCAAGATAGTGGAACTATTTTCTTTGACACTCATATGACAATAAATAACTTATTACCAAACGCGCTTGGGACGTCTGAAATTTTTCAGCAAATTCAAATAGCTAAATTAATCAATTTGAAGATAGAAATTGCTAAAGGTATCAAAGACGTAAAAAGTGGTCGCGTTAAAAAGATGGACATTCATGCGATAAAACAAAAGGCTCGTTCATTGCACAAATGAATTACCTCCTGCTCATTGCTAAGCAATGTAGTTTGGTGTTACTGTGAGTGTGCATTGAAGGGCAAGTAAGTTATGAAATTTCCAGTCGCCATAGAGCCAGGGCACGCAACTCAAACTTGGGGTGTGGTTGTTCCAGATCTTCCCGGATGCTTTTCGGCCTCAGACATTGGCTTTGACGAGGCTATTGCTTGCGCTCATGAAGCAATTGAAATGTGGATCGAGACCACTTTAGAAATGGGGCATGTCATGCCTAAGCCCAGCGACATAACTCAGCTGCAAAAGCTTAAAGAATTTAAAGGTTGGAAATGGTCCATGGTGGAATTCAAGCCATGACTATTAATTTAAAATTTAAAAATGAGCTTTATGCTTCTGTTCATGAGTCTGCTACTGCGCTCTTCTCAGTTGGTGCGATTGATAAAAAAACGATGCAGATGTTTGACGAGAAATGTATTTTTCAAGAACCTATTATTGGACAATTGCAAGATAAAAAATCAAAAAAAACTAAAGTCGCGCAAGGTGCCGAAGGCCATTTAAAAGGGCTTGTTCACCACCAGGCAAATGAGCTTCTTCTAGGTCTAATTTGAGATGAATCTCTGCTAGTTCTGGATCTTCTGTTAGTAACTCCAGCACAGTTTTTTTGTGGTCTCGGCTTATTTGGGAAGTCTACATTTTGAAGGTCCTAAATCAAACCGCGCTTAGCTTTTCTTGTGTCATATTCAGTTTGCAAGTTAAGCCAAAATTTCGGATCTATTGAATAGAGTTTGCCAAGTCGCAGTGCTACATCCATTGCGATTGGTAACTCGCCATTGATGATTGCATTTATTTGCGCTAAAGGTAAATCCAATGCTTCAGTCAATTGATTGATAGACGTGTTCATGGGTTTCATGAATTCTTCAAGCAGAATTTCGCCGGGATGAATTTCGTCTAATTGCTGCTCAACCCTAAATGCGATAGCTTCAAACCTGTTGGATGAGTCCATTGGAAGATGAATTGATTCGTAGGCTTCCACCTGTGAAATTAGAGCATCCAATCGATTGCCATCAACTGATCCTAGTTTCACATTTGAATCCATAAGTTTAGAAACTTCCTCCAAGGCAAGAGCATGTTCTTCAGAAGTTTGAATTTTTTTAAGCATCAAATTCCTCTGTTAAATTTTCTAGTGATTCAAATGAGATCAAGAGAACTGTATTGGTTGCTATCGCAAATTTGATAAGCGTATTGATTGATGTTCGATAGGAACCACTTTCAACTCTGAGAAGTGACGAAAGAGTGATTCCCATTTTTTTTGCTATGGTTTTTTGAGAAAGACCAGAATTTATTCGGGCTCGAATAACCTTTTGAGCTAATTCATACTCGGCTTGTGTATCAGTAACGTTTTTTTTGTATCTAGGACGCTTGAGCCATTGCGTATGAAGTCTAGAAATTGCTTTCATGATTCATTCTTTAAAGCTGGTTCAACACCGAGCTTCAATCCTATGGCCTTAGAAACGCGCAATATGATGTTTAGGCTTGGCTCAGAGTCGGGCATGAGAGCTTTATAGAGTTCTTCGCGGTTAAGGCCGCTGGCCTTGGCAATTTCAGTTATGCCTCTCGCTTTGGCTATGCAGCCAATGGCTTCCGCAAGGCCACTTGGTTTGTCATCTGTCAAGACTTGGTTCAAATATTTTGCAATGGCCTCTTCGGTATCAAAGTATTCAGCCATCTCGAATGCAGATGGGTCGTCAATTTCTTTGTTGGTGTTCATTAGTCAGTACCTAGGTTCTAAAGTTCTACGTAAGTCAATGTAGTCAATGGAATACTGAGGGTCAAACTATGTAGACTTTCATAACAAAAGCACTTTTGGATTTATGTCCAATTTGTCTAGATTCGTTCTGGCTCAATTCCTCATCAGTCATTGATCCATATCCGGAATGCCGTGATTAGATAAAGAAGCGCAATTCCAACCTGCTTTCAGTTATGCTTTCTGTAAGTTTTGCCAGAATTACAGAATTCCCTAATTAGCTGAAAACCACTAATCCCTATGGACAAACCAACCCTAGACTACTACGCACTTCACGCCAATGAAGTAGCGCAACGCTATGAGGTTGCCCCCAGTCCATTAGCCCACCGTTTTACCGAATCATTCCCCTCCGGAGGCCGCATCCTAGACATAGGCTGCGGCTCAGGCCGAGACCTAGCCCAACTCCACAAACAAGGCTTCCAACCCTACGGTGTAGACGGCACCGAAGAGTTCGTTCAACTGGCCCAGGTGCTCCACCCAGAACTAAAGGGCAGGGTAGTGCAAGGTTTGTTGCCTGATCTGCACACACCCTTTGACGGTGAGTTTGATGGCGTTCTCTGTTGTGCAGTTCTCATGCACATTGATTCAACTGAACTGTTTAACGCAGCCTTATCCATCAAGCGCTGCTTGAAGGTGAATGGCCGGTTGTTAATCTCGGTACCCAGCCAGCGGTCTGATACCGGAGATGGCGATCGCGATGCAAACGGTAGACTCTTTAAAACTTACCCATCTGCTTATCTAAGACTAATCTTTGAGCGACTGGGTTTTAGTCTCATAAATGAATGGGGCAACTCAGATGCCATGACACGCCAGGGCATCGAGTGGGTGTCTTTGTTGTTTCAATTGAAATCTGAAGCCAACACCCGGCCTATAGATCAAATTGAAGGTGTGCTCAATCACGATAAGAAAACTGCCACTTACAAATTTGCGTTGTTTCGTGCCCTTGCTGAAATTGCAACACAAAGTCCTAACAACGTAACCTGGCTTTCAAATGGCAAGGTGGCATTGCCTGTTAGGTATGTGGCAGAGAAGTGGCTGCAATACTACTGGCCGCTGATTGAATCCAAAGTGTTCATGCCGCAGATAAACGCAGAAGTGCGAAACGGTTCTAAGTCAATTCGATTTAGAAAAAGTTTGTCTGAGCTGGTGAATGCATATCAAAAAAAGGGTGGGTATAGTAGATTTCGAATAGAAAGAAATAAGAACTCTTTGTCGCCAGTAGTTCAGAAACTGTTGCGAGATGTCATGTCAAATATAAGTGCCGCAATTACTACTGGGCCAGTAGAGCATGCTGGCCAAGGGTTGGCGACAGGTCAGATATTTGCTTACGATTCCCCATCAAAAAAAATTATTATTCCCGTTGATTTATGGATTGAATTGAGCCACCTTGGATTTTGGGTAAGTCAAGCAGTCATTTTGCAATGGGCTGAAATGGTGAAAAATCTAGACAGGACAATTGAAGTTGGCCACGTAGTTGGCATGCTCTTGGATAAAGAAGATGTTAGAACTACTCTAGAAGCACGAATGCTTTATCAGCAGACGAAAAATTTGGAATGTGTTTGGACTGGTAAATCTTTAAAAGACAAGTATGAAGTGGATCATGTCATACCGTTTGACCTATGGCATAACAACGATCTTTGGAATTTAATGCCAGCAACAAAAGATGCAAATAGGCAGAAGTCAAACAGACTGCCTTCGGCAGAATTATTGCTTGGACGAAAGGATCGAATTATTGGATATTGGGAAGAAATTCGTGCTTTAGAGGATTCATTGTTTCAGAAAGAAGCTGAGACTCTATTGATACTCCCCTCAAATAATTGGCAAAATGCCCTTTTTGGACAACTTGCAGCCTCTATTGAGATGACTGCCTTGCAAAGAGGCGTGGGTAGATGGACTCCAAGTTGAACTACAGTGTTAAAAAATATTTATATAGAGTGATTAAAAAATGATCGAAGTAGTAGCGGCAGTTATTGAGTTAGATGGAAAACTTCTAGCATTCCAAAGAGGTGCGGCTAAATACGACTATGTTTCTTTTAAATATGAATTCCCAGGTGGGAAGGTAGAGGGTAATGAAAATTTCCCACAAGCCCTTGCAAGAGAGCTCTCTGAGGAACTGGGACTAAATGCAAATGTTGGCGAACACATAACAACTGTCGTTCATATGTATCCTAACTTCTCAATAAAAATGCATTGTTTTTTAGTGGAGCTTGAAAAGTTTAATGGAGAACTTCGTGAGCACGAAAATTATGCACATGTATCACTGGAAGAAGCAGATAGCTTAGATTGGATTGAGGCTGACAAGCCTGTACTGCAACTACTTAGAACCAAATATTCGCATGTATTCTGTTGAACTTCTTGGTAGAGGTGTTGATTCAAGTTTTGTAAATCTTGAATCAAATGTAGTTAGTGAATTTTCAACATCACTAATTTTGAATGATAGGCAACGAGGCGAAAAAGTTCTTAGTCACTTGCTAAGTAATCTCGAAGAGTGCAGTTATTTCAGATTTGCAATAGCGTTCGTCACAACCAGTGGTGTTGCCTGTATACATCAATCCCTAAAGGATGCTGTTAATCGTGGGTGTAAGGGGCAAATACTTGTATCTCAGTATTTGAGTTTTTCTGACCCGCTTGCTATCGATCGGTTAAGGAATTTTTTTGGGGTTGAAATTAGATTTGTCAACGAAGAAAACTTTCACGGCAAGCTTTATTATTTTGAATTTCAATCTTATGGTCGCGCTTTACTGGGTAGTTCGAATTTGACTCAGGGGGCACTAGGAAGGAATACAGAAGTAAACCTGAAGCTTTCATTTAGTAAATTGTCAGGACTATACGAAGAAATCAATAGTCAATTTGATGAGTGGTTTCAAAAATCAGAGCCAATTACTGATGCTCAATTGGCGGCATATGCTAAAGCTCATAAAGAACGAACTATCGCATTGGAGCGTACTCCTACACATGAAGACATAAGCGGGTCGGTACTTTCCATGGAGGGCGTATCTTCAAATTACATTGAAGAGAAGAAGGAATTTATCAAACCTAATCCAATGCAAATTGACGCGTTGCAATGTTTAGAAAAAGTTCGTAAAGAAGGGAAAAAACGTAGCCTGGTAATTTCTGCTACAGGTACGGGTAAAACTGTTCTTTCCGCTCTTGATGTCAAGCAATTCGGTGCAAAGAGATTACTTTTTGTAGTTCATCGTCTAAACATTGCTAAGAAAGCGTTGTCTGAATTCCGAAAAGTATTTGGCGACTCAAAGACATATGGCCTTTATTCTGGGTCTGAAACAATGGGTTTTGACGCTGAGTTTGTATTTTCAACAGTTCAAACGATCAACACCGAACGCCATATCAATAAATTTAGTGTTGACGCCTTCGATTACATCATCATTGATGAAAGTCATCATGCCGGGGCTTCTACATATTTAAGAATCTTGAACCATTTCAAGCCCAAATTTCTTTTAGGAATGACGGCAACTCCGGAGCGTACGGATGGTTTTGATATCTTTAGTTTATTTGATCATACTGTTGCATATGAAATTCGTTTAAATCACGCCCTAGAAAATGGATTACTTGTTCCATTTCATTATTTTGGCGTAACAGACTTAGTTGTTGATGGAATTTCAATTGATGAAAAATCAAATTTTAATTCCCTTGTTTCTAGTGATCGCGTAGACCATATCATCAAGGCTTTGAAAGAGTTTGGGTGTTCAAATGGTGTACCCAAGGGACTTATCTTCTGTTCCTCAAGAGAGGAGGCTAAGCAATTGTCTGCTGCTTTCAATTTAAAGAATTTGCCATCTATTTCTTTAGACGGCACAAATACAGAATTAGAACGAGAACTCGCTATACAGCGTTTGGAGTCAAATAGTTCAGCTGACAAGGTTAACTACATTTTTACTGTAGACATATTTAATGAGGGAATTGATATTCCCTCGGTAAATCAAGTAGTGATGCTTCGTCCTACAGAGTCTTCAATTGTCTTTGTTCAACAATTAGGTAGAGGACTAAGAAAATTCAATAACAAAGATTATTTGACAGTAATAGACTTTATTGGCAACTATCAAAATAACTTTCTTGTGCCAGTTGCACTTTTTGGAGACTCATCCTTCGATAAGGATCGCTTGCGTAGGTTAATGAACGCAGGTAGCAGCCTCATACCAGGTGAAAGTACTATTAGTTTTGATCGAATATCCAAAGAGAGAATTTTTGATTCAATTTCCAAAGCCAAGGTCGATGGTAAAAAGGCTTTGATAGATGACTATTCACTTTTGAAATTTCGGTTAGGACGTCATCCGATGATGGTTGACTTTATAAATAGAGAACTCCGCGACCCTTATCAATTTGTCGAAGTATTTGGCTCCTTACTAGATTTACGTCAAAAACTTGAAACTACTTCTTTAGTCGATGCCAAGCACACTCATCTACTTGGAATGCTCGCTAAATTTGTTTTCAATGGTAAACGTGCAGAAGAAACTTTTATTCTTAAGCTTATTTGTAAGAAGACAGGACCTATTACATTTCAAGCGGTTCAGGATGAAGTTCGTAACGAGCTTGGATACAGGCCATCCATACATGTAATAAACGCTGCATTACATTCACTTAATCTTAAATTTGTAATGCAACTGTCCAATGGAAAGCGTAGGTCAATCTCTGAAATATTTGATTACGATCTTGTTCGTGTTGAAGATGAGAAAATTCTTGCGCAATCTTCGCTGCTAACATTTTTACGCGATGAATTATTAGCAACGTATTTGTTAGATGCTGCTGAATTCTCACTATTGAAGTTCAAGGCCGATTTTGAATTAAAGGAGTACTGTGAGGGATTTAAGAGGGAGTCCAAGTATTCCAGAGAGGATGTCTTCAGGATACTTGGGTGGGAGCAAAACCCAAATGCATTAAATGTTGGCGGGTATGTCGTCAGTAGAGATGCCACAAACTGCCCAATTTTTCTAAATTATCACAAAGACGAATCCATATCTGACACTACTAAATATGAAGATAGATTCCACGACAGTAAGACACTCATTTACATGTCAAAAAGTAAACGAACTTTGCAGAGCCCAGACGTAGCTGCTATTGCTAATCAACAAAAAAATAAAATTCGAATTCCCATATTCGTAAAGAAGAGTAACGATGAGGGTTTGAGTTTCTATTTTGTAGGCGATGGAATTGTAGATTCCACAAAATTTGAAGAGTCTCGCATGCCTGTAGTCGGTGCAGAAAGTGTTTCAGTTGTGAAAATGATTTTTGAGCTTGCTAAGCCAGTAAGTTCTTCTTTATTTAAATATCTGACTGCGACCCCAGTTTGATTTTTTAGCGATGCACTATCTGTGTAGTTGGAATGTACCAATATCGCTACCTCACCAGATCCCGCTTCAAACTAGCCGCAGTGTGCCCCACCAAGCTCTTCTACACCGGCAAGCCGCAGCTTTATCAAAACCTCAAACAAGAATGCAGATTCCTGGCATGCTGGCCGATGGGGGCAACAGTTGAGCGAGTTGGCCAATTATTTCTATCCCCACGGCGTGAAATCTCTTCTCCACAACTCAGCAGCAGAAGCGCAAACCTTTGATCAAAAGGAGTAATTCAAATTACAGCAGTAAACCTTGACCACCTTCGTCGCTACGCTGTTGCACGCAGTTTGTTTGCTCCCACAAGCTTGTCCAGTGCTATCAAGCGATTAGGTTTTGTGCAGGCTGACCCGCTTCGTGCCCCAGCCCGTGCGCAAGATCTTACGCTGAGGCATCGTGTCTATGGTTACCGCGTGGGTGACTTGGAATTGAATTACCCCAAACTCAAAGTTGAAGAAGACTTTTTCGTAAATTATGGTTTTATCAGACGTGACTTACATCACTTGATGCATCCTCGTAAACCACGAGACAGCTGGTCAGCCGCTCGGGTGAAGCAGGCACGCGAGGTATTAGCTTTTGTTCGCGAGGCTGGCGTTGTAAAGCCGGCAGAAGTAGACAGTCGCTTTAATCATGGGCGGGTCACAAATTGGTTTGGCGGCAACAGCAAGGCCAGTACTCAACTGCTAGAGGCCATGCATTACAAGGGAATGCTCAGAGTTGCGCGCAGAGAAGGCGGGCAGCGTTTATATGAAGTACGGGTTCATGAGCCCTCAGAATTAAGCCCAATGGCCATCATGGATACCCTAGTCGATGTCTTTGTCGCTAAATATGCGCCTTTGCCTGCCGCAAGTCTGGGTCAGTTGCTAAGCTTGCTGGGTGGCGGTATACCTCAGTGGCGCCAACATCGTCAGTCCATGCTAGATCGCGCTAAGAAACGTTTGCCCAATACTGTCATTGACGGCACAACTTGGTTCTGGCCTGAAGGTGAGAATCCTAGCTCACCTAGTTATGCAGTGAGTGACGAGGTAAGGTTGCTTGCGCCGTTTGACCCAGTGGTCTGGGATAGAAAGCGTTTTGAATATTTGTGGGGTTGGGCCTATAAATTTGAGGCTTACACACCTGCAGCAAAAAGAGTGAGGGGGCACTATGCCATGCCGCTTCTTTGGCGTGATCAGGTAATAGGTTGGGCAAACCTTAGTACCAAGTTGGGATCCTTGTCCTCGCAAATAGGTTTTGTAAACACGGCGCCAAAGGATAAAAAATTTACGCGTGCGTTGGAGGAGGAGCTGCAACGAATGACTGTTTTCTTGAAGCTTTAACCCGTATTCTTTAAAAGAACCTTAGATTAAGAAGTAGTGCATGTTGCAAAGTTAATCTAATCATTTGGTGAAATTAAATGACAACTGGCAAACCTACTTACCTGACCAAATCCCGCTTCAAACTAGCCGCAGAGTGCCCCACCAAGCTCTTCTTCACCGGTAAGCCGCAGCTTTACCAAAACCTCAAGCAAGAAGACAGCTTCCTGGCCATGCTGGCCGATGGGGGCTACCAGGTGGGCGAGTTGGCCAAGTGTTTCTATCCCCATGGCGTTGAAATCTCTTCCCCCCACAACGCAGAAGCAGAAGCGCAAACCTTAGAGTGGCTCAAGCAAGACAAGGTGGTGTTGTTTGAGCCAGCCATTCGGTTTCAAGACTGCTTTGGCGGGTGGACATTCTGGTGAAGGACGGCAATCACTTTCAACTCATTGAGGTCAAGGCCAAGTCTTACAACTCAAGCAAGCCAGAAATTGTGGGTGCCAATGGCGATTTGTTAAGTGGCATGCGTCCGTACATTGAAGACGTGGCCTTTCAGGCGCATGTGCTGCGGGGTGCTTTGGCCACGCTGTGCCCGGGGGCGCAGGTGAAGTCTTATTTGATGATGCCCGACAAGTCGGCCAAGGCGGCTGTGGG
>Ga0164293_10003642_pt1 | contig 13145 bp, 9 predicted proteins | sample GEODES118metaG_FD_111487 | JGI IMG/M metagenome (GOLD analysis project Ga0164293, IMG submission 111487) | Eutrophic lake water microbial communities from Lake Mendota, Wisconsin, USA - GEODES118 metaG | ecosystem: Environmental > Aquatic > Freshwater > Lake | place: USA: Lake Mendota, Wisconsin... | reverse complement strand
GCTGAGGGGAGTGATCTCCTCCTCGAGCAGGTTGATGTCGGAAACAATCGGCTGGTAGCGCTTCAGCTTGCGGGTATTGGGGTCACCCAGCAGCAGCTTGAGCATGGAGAAGGCCTGTCCGTAGTGATTTACCATACCATCGCAAAACCGTGGCCGAGAGCGAAGAAACGTGCTGCTGCAAGGGTTTTCAGCGTCTATTTCGCCGGGGATCCGCACCTGGTGAGCCCACCGAACGGAGCGGAAGCACCGCCTCGGCACCGGCCACGGAGCAGGATTCGTAACTGATGCGCCCCACTCCGGTCCGTTGAGCAGCACCGCCCCCAAGCCCGAGGACCCCTCAGTCGCCCCGATCCGGCTGGTCCGCCACGGCCGGCTATGCCTGCGCCTGCGGTGGCGGTTGGCGGCCCTGGGCGCCTTGTTCGACGGCCACAGCTTCTGGGCCACCGGCCGCCAGCGGTCCCAGCTGGGGCGGATGCTCAGCGGTAGCCAGGTGGTGGTGAGCGCGTGGCAGGGGAGGACTCTGGTGGGATTCGGGCGCGCCACCAGCGACGGCGTGTTTCGCGCCGTGCTCTGGGACGTGGTGGTGGCCGCGGACCATCAAGGTCGGGGTCTCGGCCGGCGGATCGTCGAAAAACTGCTGACCAGCCCGTCCGTGGCCGCGTCGGAGAGGGTTTACTTGATGACCACTAAGGGCGAGGGCTTCTACGAAAGGCTGGGCTTCAGCCGAGTGGAAAGCCAGCGTCTAATGCTTAAACAAAAAAGCGGATGAAGAGATTCGAACTCTCGACCCTCTCCTTGGCAAGGAGATGCTCTACCACTGAGCTACATCCGCAAAATGAGGTGCCTGAAAGTGCATACGCCCAAAAACTGAAAACAGAGTTTGAGACCTGACAGCCGGGCAACGACTTGAAAATCATGGACCACCGAGGGCCTGCCTGTCAAACCGGTCAACGCCACCGCGACCACTTGACTTAGCCCCCTCTATGAGAAAATGCCCCCTGAAGCAGCTGAAGCTGGCTTCTGCACCTGCCCCACTGCACAGGGTAACCACAGTCGCTCACTAACCACACCAGGAAAATGACTCTGGAATCTTCACTGGAAGCCGCCCTACTGCAAACCTCTTCCCCGAAATGCTCAAACCAAGGGGGCAGGGCCAAATCTGGGTTTGGCTGCAGAGAATCCAAGGGCCCAGCAAACCGAAAAAGCTTCCGTGTCATGGGAACACTGTAACAATGACGAGCCACACTGCACTGATCATTGGAGCAACAGGGCAGGACGGTGCTTACCTAACACAACTACTGTTAGCCAAGGGATACAGGGTCGTAGGCACCAGCCGTGATGCTCAGGCATGCGACCTGAGTCGCCTACGACGCTTGGAGGTTGACACAGATGTGGAAATCATCTCGCTTGCGCCAAACGACTTTCGAAGTGTTCTAAAAGTTGTATCGTCAATATCACCTGATGAAATCTACAACCTCGCAGGTCAAACCAGCGTAGGTTTATCTTTCGAGCAGCCGGTGGAGTGCATGGAATCAATTGCTGGAGGATGTCTGAATGTTCTGGAAGTCATCCGCTTCTTGCAACTGCCAACAAGACTGTTCAACGCGGGTAGCTCAGAATGTTTCGGTGAAGCTGCGGAAAAGCCCGCTGACGAAAGCACGGCTATGCAACCGAGAAGTCCCTATGGTGTCGCCAAAGCAACGGCTTACTGGCAAATAGCTAATTACCGTATTGCCTATGGTCTCTGGGCATGCACTGGGATTCTGGCCAACCACGAATCACCTTTGAGACAAAAAAGATTTGTAACGCAGAAGATCATCAGAGGAGTTAAGCTAATCAAGGAAGGTAAGCTTGATATGCTTGAGTTGGGTAATCTTGAGATCTGGAGGGATTGGGGATGGGCACCAGAGTATGTGCAAGCCATGCATATGATGTTACAGACTGACAAGCCGCGAGACTTTCTGATCTCATCAGGAGAGACGTCGTCACTTAGAGAGTTTGTCCAGATTGCCTTCGAAATGGCAGGACTGAAAGCTGAAGAACATGTGCAGACAGACGGCTCACTGATGAGACCCAGCGACCTCAAGTATTCGGCAATGAACCCATCAAGAATCAATAAAGACCTTGGCTGGAGCTCAAGGACAAAGCTGAGGGAAATCATCAGCAAGATGTACAACGACATACTCTTCTGACTTCACCATGGACAAGAATTCCTACCCATGCGAACCAGGCAAAAAAGGGCTACAGAGGCAAAATTACCTACGCTGGCATCCCTTGTGGAGACGCACTTGTCAAATGGAGTCATCCCAAGCAGAGATTATCCTGAGTTCAGATGGCGAACTGCTAAGTCGTAAGTCGATTGAATCTAAAACTGAGAGTATCACATGACAGAAAAAAGAAGTAAAACCAAGCAAACAATCGTCATTGAACCAAGAAAAAGCATCAAGCTCCTTGATGTTAAAGAATACATAAAGTATCGGAGCATGCTCAAGCGCATGGTCAGACGAGAGATTAAGACAAAGTTTGATGATATGAAACTTAACGTGCTATGGAATCTGGTCCGCCCCCTATCAGTAACTGCTGTGTTTAGCATTTTTAAACATGCTTCAGGTGCAACAACAGGCGAATCAGCTCCATATCCAATATTCATTTATAGTGGACTGATCATCTGGTACTACTTCACAGATGCCACCCAAGAATCCGCAAGCTCTCTGCGCAAAGATGCCGGAATGATCAAGAAAGTTTATTTCCCTAGACTAATCATACCTGCCGTTCCAGTTATATCTAATCTGATTCTGCTAGGCATCGCATTCGTACCTTTGCTAATCATGATGATGGCCTACGGGGTCAAGATAAGCTGGACTGTACTGCTTCTACCCTTAGTAATTGCTCAGTGTGGCGCTCTTTCATTGGGTGTGGGTGTGTTGTTTGCATCAATATCACTACGCAACAGAGACTTTGAACAACTACTCTCACTCATGCTATACATAGGATTATTTGTATCATGCGTATACTTTTCACCCAACCTTTTTCAAGGCCCCATGGCTCTGCTAATAAAGCTAAATCCCATGGCAGCAACATTACAGTCATTTCGTGCATGCCTCGGTAGCACGGAGACATTTCCTTTGCTTTGGTGGCTTTATGCCGTATTGGTTTCAGCTAGTTCAATACTGATAGGACTAGTAGCATTCAACTCAATCGAAAAAGAGTTAGCAGACAGACTATGAAAGCAAGTTACGCCGTTCAATGCTGTGACATTGGCAAGAAATACCGGATTGAAAGTAAAGAATTCTGGGCATTGCGGAAGATCAATATAAACATTGAGGAAGGTGAACGTGTCGGCATAATTGGCAGAAATGGCGCAGGTAAATCTACACTATTGAAGATACTATCACGTCTTGTATACCCAACAGAGGGCCGAGCAGAAATCACGGGTAGGGTGGCCTCTCTCTTAGAAGTTGGAACTGGCTTCAACATGGAGCTGACAGGGAGGGATAACATTCACCTTAATGCGTCGATTCACGGAATGGAAGGAGATGAAATACGCAGTATTTTTCAACAAGTTGTAGATTTCTCTGGAGTTGGCGAGTTTATTGATACCCCAGTGAAGCATTACTCAAGTGGAATGTACATGCGATTAGCCTTTGCCGTCTCCGCCCACCTGGATCCAGATATACTTATAATGGACGAAGTACTTGCTGTTGGTGACCTCAGCTTTCAGAAAAAATGCCTATCACGTGTTGAAGGATTGGCGAATAGTGGAAGAACAATTATATTTGTATCTCATAGCATGGGAGATATTGCAAGGTTCTGTGAGAGGGTGATATGGATTGATAAAGGGAGGATAAAGTTTGATGGAGACTCACTTGAAGCCATTAGCAAGTATGAAGAAGAAGTAAATCCCAAGCAGTCTGTTATGACAAATGATAGCATTCGAAAAGGCACGGGAAATGCCAGGATAGTCAAGGTACACCACTACGGGCCGCTAGCATCACAACCAGAAGCTATGCGAACCGGAGAAAGTTGCGAAATAGAGTTAGACTATATAGTTTATGCCGATTATGAAAGGGTATTTGATGTTTTCGCTTGTATCATCTTTACCAATGATGTCGGAAAGCGAGTTTTTGCCGTACCTAGTGAAGTTTTACCAGTAGATCTCACAAGAATTGGAAAGAGTGGAACACTTACATGCCGAATTGGTAGACTTCCACTTGTACCAGGCTCATATGCACTGACGATTTCTCTACTAATCAATAATCAACTTGTAGACAAACTAGAAATGGTATCATCGATTAAGGTCCTAGACGGTGACTTCTATGGCACAGGAAAACTACCATTAAAATCGATGGGCGACATCTGTGTTGATTTTGACTGGAAGGTCGAGACCAAACTCACGCCGGTGAAGAACGAACTTAAGCAAGGGTATGTGGACAAAGAGGATGGGGTAGGCATGTAAAGAAGCCTCGTCCATGCTACATTCATTAAAGGTTTGGAAAGTACTCAGATGAACATCGCGAAGGAAGTATTAGAGCTGCGGATCAAAGTGCTCTCAAAAATCCTTACCAAAACAGTACAAAATGATCCAGAGCTATCAGGGCAGATTGAGCCTCTGTTGGCTTTACTTGGTAAAGAAGACGAAAAGAAACTTCTTTTGAACTTCATCCGATGGTTGTCAAGCAAAGATCCTAAGCAAACTGAATTCCTTGCAAACAATACGCAAAGAGAAGGAGCCATTTCGTTAGAAAAGAGGCTTGACCAAATGCTAGAAACTGTAAAAACGAAAAGTCCGACTGAAGAGAAGATGGAAACCCGGATCAATATTCTTAGTGAAATGATTAAACTGTTGGTTACCAGTGATTACGAGTTCTCCGGAAATCTAGAAATGCTCCTAGAACAGTTGAAGAATGAACCTGAAAAGAGTTTGATTATTTCTCTCACGCGTTGGATATTCAATCAGAACGCTATTACACTTGGACTGGCTGGAAAAGGCTCCGGTCAAAGTAATGTTACCCCACTACAATATCACCTGGCGCTGCTCAAAGAAGAGTTGTTGGTAGGGGAGGCAATGGCTGGAGGTCGCATCCGATCAACATATATGGGTGAAATTTTTGGGGACATGAAAAAAGTATTGGTCCCGCTAAGTGTTATTCACCAAGAAACACAGCATATGAACCATGTAGACATGGTCTACGTTTGTGCCATTCCGAAGATACGTGAAGCAAAGAGTATCTTCGAAATTGGAACGTACCGAGGACAAACAACGTGCGGGTTTGCAGATATGTGTGAAAACGCACAAGTATACACCCTCAACCTGCCACCACAAGAGGATGAGCGCTATGGAGAGTATATTGGATCGTTCATTCAAACAAGTCCGAATAAGCATAGAATTCACCAACTCTTCTCTGATTCTATGAAATTTGATACAACACCCTATCAAAACACGATGGATTTCATCTTCATCGATGGGGATCACAGCTATGAGTACGTTAAAAACGATACTGAGAAAGCATTTGAGCTATTAGCGCCTAATGGCGCAATCGCCTGGCATGACTTTGCCGGGAAAACAGAAGGTGTAGTCAAATACTTGAGTGAACTAGCAATGGAAAAGCCACTAATGAGAATAAAGGATACCTGTCTCATCCTTTACATTGAAAATATGAATTTTGACACCTTTCACTGGAAATCCCTACAAGCAAGTCTTGAGGAGAAGGAGTATGGGTAAGCTTATGTTTCTGCATTCGTTTTTAAATCCAATTAAGAGAGTGACTATGGTTTCATCAAATATTCAGAACTATCTCGACAATGGCCGAATCCCATGGTCGACTGGTTACAAACAATACAAGCTAGAACAATTAGAAAAGATGCTTCAAAGCAATGAAATTCTTGAGCTGTTTCGACTAGGGAATGAACTGCCAACGGGTTACGGGTATGGTGTCGATGAACGCATTGTTGAATACCCTTGGCTATTCTCAAGACTGAACAGCGATGATGAACGTCTTTTAGATGCTGGTTCTGTGCTTAATTATCAGTATCTCACTGAGAAAACTGTTTTAAAAAATAAAGACATTGTACTTATGACGCTGGAGCCAGAAACAACAATGATGCGACGTAGTCGCCTATCCTATATGTTCTGCGACTTGCGAAAAAACCCATTCCAAAAGGAAATATTTGATACGGTCGTAAGTCTTAGCACCATTGAACATATAGGGATGGACAACACATTAGTATATTCTGACAAGGATGAGCACAGAGAAAGAAATGGGTCTAGCTACCTGGTTGCTGTGGATGAAATGGTAAGAGTCCTGAAGGCTTCTGGGAAGCTCTATCTGTCTGTTCCATTTGGAAAAAGGGAATACCACGGATGGCTACAGCAGTTTGACTCAGGTATGATTGCAGAACTATGCAACCATGTAAGTGGTACTTCATTGATTGAGGTTACCTACTATCGATATAGCCACAAGGGCTGGCAGATAGCCAATGAGAAAGACTGTGTAGATTGTGAATATTTTGATACGCATGCAAATCACAATGTTCAAGATGATCGTGCAGCAGCGGCTCGAGCAGTGGCTTGTCTAGTCTTTCAGAAAGATAGGGCGGTGAGTGAATGAAAGAGAATCTCTCAGCACATGTCGAAAATACTAACTCTTCACAATCAGAGCTAATGTCTTGCACATCCCTATTGGTATCAATTGTACTTGGTACGTATAACAGGCTTGAACTTCTGAAAAAGACTATTGATAACGTAAGGAAAGAAAGTTATGGCTTAAAAATGGAAATAATCGTCATTGACGGTGGCTCTAATGATGGATCAATTGATTGGTTAACCCACCAGGCTGACATCATTACGATAATTCAACACAATCGCAGTCAGGATCAAAAATCCCCAGTTCCTAAACGTAGCTGGGGATATTTCATGAATCTAGGTTTCAAGATTGCACAAGGAAAGTATATTCTGATGGTTAGCGATGATTGCATACTTCTTCCAGGCTCTCTCCAGAGAGGCTTAGACCAATTTGAAAGATTAAATGGAAACAACAAGATCGGAGGTCTAGCTTTTCACTTTCGAAATTGGCCTGATGAAGAACACTACTACGTGCAACGGACGCTGGGCGGTAAGCTAATGGTTAACCATGGATTATTTTTGCGTAGTGCTCTCGAGGAGGTCAAATGGATAGAGGAAAGTTATTACGTATTCTATAAGGCGGATGGTGATCTTTGTCTAAAAATTTGGGAAAAAGGATACAAAATACTCGAGGCAGAAGCTTCATACGTAGAACACTATTTGGACAACGATGAGCTTGTCAGAGTCCAAAACAATCGCACCCAAAAGGAAGATGCTGAACGATACCGCTCAAAATGGAAATATCATACACAAGTAACAAGGATTATGAAGAATATGGGCAAAGTATATTGTGATTTCTACGATAAAAGTCAACTAGCAGAGATATATTTTCGAGAATATCGAGATCAAACTTTGAAAAACCGATTAATAGCTGAAGCAGTCGTTGATCAAAAGTGTCAGCCGACTGATGCTAACCATTGTATTCAGTCATTGGACGTAAACGAAGATTTGAGCAAATCAACAAAAGGAGATCTGCAATGAAAGCAAAGTTTCGAAAAATCCTGAACCACAGTCCATTCGTATGGCTAAGAAACAGGAAGAAAGAAATAACAACCTCAGAGGGTCCACAACGCAGCAAAGTAGAGAATGTAGATTACTTGCCTGATTGGGCAGAATTAATTAGAAATGATAGTTCATTTTGGCAGGATCGATTGCAGCAATGCGTTGGGGCGCCAAAGATTTTGCTACCAACAACCGTTGGAGGCATGGGAGCACTGAGTTCGATGGAAAGCCTGCTTGCTGTGTCTCTAACTCTTCGTGGTTTCGAAGTTCACGTGCTTCTTTGTGACGCAGCCTTGCCAGCCTGTCTTCGAGTAGAACATACAACGATAAAAGATCCAACGGACATCGTTTCGTCAAAGTTTCAGACGATTATTTGCAAAACATGCCAGACAACTGGTGATTATCTTTTTTCGTCTCTAGGTATCAAGATACATCGTATTAGTGAGCTTGTTACAGATGAACAACGTGAGAGTGCCAAGACAAAAAGTCAAGACGTTCCATTTTCAGAGCTGCCTCGCTTAAGAGTTTCAAACATCAAAGTAGGCGAGCATGCATATGCAGGTACACTAAGATATTTTGCAAGCGGAAATCTGAATGATCAGGAATTGGGAGAAGCAGTACTTCGACGCTACCTTGAAGCATCAATAGTGACAATGGAAGCCGTAAATCAGCTCACAAATCGCTATCAATATCAGTCTTCATGTTTTAACCATGGTATTTACTGCCCTCATGGCGTTATCGGCGAGGTGCTAAGAGCTAAAGGGGTTAGGGTAACTACATGGAACATTGCCTATCGTAAAAAATGCTTTATCTTTAGTCATGATGATACCTATCATCATACGTTGCTGAATGAGCCAAATTCAAACTGGGAAAAAGTTGACTTTAATATACGAGCCCAAAAGCAAGTTATGTCATACCTAAGGAGTCGACTGAATGGCAGTAAAGATTGGATATGGTTTCACGAGAAACCACAAGAAGATTTCAACGAGATTAACAAGACACTTAAACTTGATGCTTCCAAGCCAATCATTGGCATGCTTACAAATGTTATGTGGGATGCACAACTGCACTACGCAGCGAATGCATTTCCAGACATGCTGAGTTGGGTCTTCGAAACAATAGAATACTTTTCTAGACGTACTGAACTGCAACTTGTGATTCGAATTCACCCTGCCGAAATCCGAGGCACGCTGCCCTCAAGGCAACCCTTACTTGCAGAAATCAGCAAACGCTGGCCTACTCTGCCCAACAATGTTAAGGTCATTGGACCGGAGAGTCAGATCAGTACATATGCTGTGATGGATAAATGTGACTCAGTGATCATATACGGAACCAAAACAGGTGTAGAATTAACTAGCATAGGAATACCAGTAATTGTAGCTGGCGAAGCCTGGATACGCAATAAAAAAGTAACCCGTGATGCCAGCTCTGTAGAAGACTACCGACAACTTCTAGCGACTCTTCCATTAGGCCAGCGACTTGATGAGAAGACTCAAACACGAGCATTAAAGTATGCTTTTCACTTCTTCTACAGGAGAATGATTCCTCTTCAATGCATGCGAAAGACTGGAGCATGGCCTCCCTATAAGCCCACCGTCCGCTCATTGAAGGGATTACTCCCTGACATTGATGTCGGCCTAGATATCATCTGTGATGGCATCACACAAGGTACAGAATTTATCTACCCGGCAGAAAAATTTGTCCATCGCCGACAGCGGCTGCTGTCAATGTGGCGCCAAAAGTCAAAGAGGTTTAGTCATTGGACTAGGCCTCCTAATAGAGCAAAGAACATGGGGTCTTTGCTGCAGGTCCAGGGAGTTCAGAAACTGACAATTTTGAGTGAAAGATCTCGAAAACGAGCAGAAAATCTAGCCCTAATATTAGAATCCCGGAAGCACATGCCAATCCAGGTTGTCAATCTAAACCTTGAAGAAAGCCTGTTGAGCGATGTAGAATTAAATACGGTCTTTCTTGTCGTCGACATCGATGATAATAAGCAAAATTTGGAGGAAAGTCTGGCAAATTCTTCTGTTACATTCGTCAGCTTACCAACAAAACCCATCGGGGACCTAGGTGAAGACACCAAATTAGATACCATCCACCAAACACTTATGCAATGCGATTTCCAACTCGCGGGAGTTCTAAAACAGACCATGTGGAATGTAACCGGACATCCACTCATTGCCGAAACTATCTACAGACGTGCTTGATCAAAGAATGCCGACTTCAAGCCAGACAGCTCTGCTTTCAGTTGTAATTGGTTCTTACAACCGCTTGCCTCTCCTTCGCGCATGCATTCAATCAATCCATGAGTCCTCAATCCCTATTAAAGTTTATGTTACAGATGCTGGATCAGTTGACGGGTCTATTGAATATCTTAAGAGTCTAAACCAACAGGATAATAAATGTATTTTTCATCCTCAAAGAATAGGCCAAGCAAAAGCCTATAATGAGATTTTTGCTCAAATCGAAACTCCATATACATGCTGGTTGAGCGACGACAATATCGTTGTTAACGATGGACTTGCCACTGGTGTCAGCATCCTTGAGCAAGACATCAGGATTGGAATGGTCGGCCTCAAAGTCCGTGACATGCAAGGCCCTTTCGCCAAAGAACCATATATCGGTGGCATATCGAGTTGCGGTATTCTAAATGTAAATCAAGGTCTTCTTCGTACAAAGCTTCTACACGAGCTAGGAGGTTTCAGCGAAGCTTTTATGGACTATGGAATTGATCCAGACCTTACGGCAAGATTACTCTTCAGCGGTAATGATATTGTTTATACGCGCAATATCGCAATCCATCATTGGCGCGACTGGGGAACAGATGCGCAACTAAAAAAACAACTTCAAAAGCAGAAAGATTACCAGGCTCAATATCGTAGAACTTTTGGCCAAAATAACATTAATCCAAAAAGCCGTCTTATCAAGCGCCTATATCGCAATATTGGCCAGCTCTTAAAGCATGCACCTGGCATAAATAATAGCCAACAGCTGAGAAGTGTAATGAGAGATATCAACAACATTCTGTCCTGCCACTACATAAGTCTTTACGATCCCATACTCTGCGCTGGCAAGATATTCTATTTGCGGCAATCATTGCATAAACATACTAAGATTAAATCTACAATAATAAGACAAGCCGATAAAGACGTCAGAGTTCCGGAAGACAATAAAGTCCAGATTAAAGCGATCCAGTCGATTCCAGATACAGGGATAAAGATTGCAATCAATGCCCAGCTGCTTCAAGGCAGCGCTGGTGGAATCGAAACCAATCTGCTTCAGTTGCTACGTGGCCTTGCATTGCGGAACAAACCAGGAGACGCACAGTTTGTAATTGGCCCGGGCGGGAAATCAGGGTGGTTAGAGGCACATACAACATCATCTCAGTCAATAGTTGCATGGCAACCGATTCGATATGATCCCGGTACTATCTGCGGTTTACCTAATGAACTGCTTCGAAATCTGCGGGTATTTCAAGCCGCGTGGTTCAAGAATTCTGCAACAAATCGCACTAGCATCAAGCAACTTGAAAAAGTATTGAAATCAGAGGGAATTGAATTGATACATTTCCCATATCAGCGATACTATCCAACGTCCTTACCGTTTATCTTTGAGCCTTGGGATCTTCAACACATTCACCTGCCGGAGCTTTTCACAAGGGAGGAAATCTTATTCCGAAATAATCACTACAAAGAAGCCTCTCAAAAAGCCACAGTTGTCGTAGCCGCCACAAGAAGTACAAAGTATGATATTGTTCGTTATTTTGATATTCCAGCATCCAAGGTTGCTGTCATCTATCGAGGTATTGAAACAACAAATTTCCGGGAATCAGTAGATGGAAACGAAAGTATTCCGCCTGCAGAAAAAATGTCCGTTGAAGCTGGAACCTATGCCATCTATCCGGCCAAACCATGGCCGCACAAGAACCATGGGCGACTCTTCGCTGCCCTAGCCAAGGTAAAAAAAGATACTGGGCTTCGCATTCCACTCGTCTGCACGGGACGACCGCCAAAAGGCCAGGATGGGTTTCTTGAAGATCTTGCTAAACAATATGAAATAAGCGATCAAGTCAACTGCATTGGATATCTTTCAGAGTCTGCTATCCAACAATATCTGGCAGGTGCCAGGCTTCTACTTTTCCCATCCCTTTTTGAGGGACTCGGCATTCCGTTACTGGAAGCCATGGATCGAGGGATACCAATTGCATGCTCTAACGTCTCCTGCATTCCCGAAGTGGTAGGAAATGCTGCTCTGATGTTCGATCCGTACTCAGTCGAAGACATAGCCAATAAAATATCAACTATCTGGCTAGATGATAACCTAAAAAGTGATTTGGCTAGGAGAGGCAAGCAACGTGCAAAAGACTTTTCATGGGAGGAGGCCACAAGGTCCTTTCAGTTACTCTATCGCTATGTTGCGGGACACTCACTCTCCGATGAAGACAAGATTGAGCTTAAGAGCATGTTCTCTTAGTAATGAACAACCCTTATAAAAGGGCACTTAAAAAATTTAACTTTTGCAGAGGTTCTGCGAACACAGTTGCCAGCAAAGAGGCAGATGAGATGAACAAACCTATGATAACCAGTGTCGATAGCGACTGTATTATGAAAGCTTCTGGGTGGATTTCAGAAGGCTACTATTACACTTGAAGCGTGCAGGAAATAACGAATAAATTTGCAAGTCAAGTTCATGATGCCCCACCAAGTGGCACCTATAAAGAAACAAACCAGATCAACTCTGTAAACACTCGCGACGGAAACAAACTGGCCCAAGCCTAGATTCCTCTGACCAAATAGAGCTTGTGGCATCAGCCATGGCCGATGAGAACTTTGGAGGCATGACCCCCCCACTACCAGGAATGAAGACGCCCCTGCCGCCCATCAGGCGGCCATAACCAACTTAGCTGGTTTGACGTCGTTTTCAGGTGGAGGTAGATTTATCTAGACCACCTCCGGTTGATGCCAACAGCGGGTGGTTCCAGTCCAGCGGAGTGGATGAAGTTGACGGGCCAGCTCGTAGACGCGGGCACGGTGTCGGCAGAGCTCAAAGGCTTTGCCGCTGTAACGCTGAGATGGCGTCACGAACCGGATACCGCCACCCAGCTGCAAGCCTCTGCCACGCTCTGGAACGGCCTTCGGGGGTAGTCCGGCCGGTATTAACCGCTCCGCGGGACTGCGTCTACAAGGTGTGGAAAAGCGACTCCGAGTAGGGGGTGTCGTTGCTGACCCATGGTCTGGAGAAAGAGCTGAGTACCCCAAGCTCCTCCAGTCGGGATTCCAGGGTGGCTGCCCTCATGGCGTTGCCGTTATCGACATGGAGGATCAGAGGCTGGGGCCGACCTTTGCTGATCCGCTCACGCAGGCAGGCCCTGCTGACGAAATCAAAGGCCAGGTAGCGGCTGCCTTCCGCCAGCGGTCTACCTGTTCGGGGAACAGACCCCGCTCCCTGCAGTAAGCACTCAGCTCAGTGGCATTCAACCCAGCGGTCTCCAGCACGAGCGTGAACTTGTCGGCAGCGC
>Ga0164293_10003641_pt1 | contig 13145 bp, 11 predicted proteins | sample GEODES118metaG_FD_111487 | JGI IMG/M metagenome (GOLD analysis project Ga0164293, IMG submission 111487) | Eutrophic lake water microbial communities from Lake Mendota, Wisconsin, USA - GEODES118 metaG | ecosystem: Environmental > Aquatic > Freshwater > Lake | place: USA: Lake Mendota... | reverse complement strand
TACATTCAAGACATTGATCAAATCAACACCATCATTTTAAATCGTAGAGCTGATTTGGTAGCGTTGGGCCGACCTTTATTAGCCGATGCGAATTTTGTTAGAAATGCTCAAGCCTATGAAAATGTAAAAACGGACGCTATTCCATTACAATATAAAATGGGAAGTTCGCATTTGTATCCATTGAAAGCTTCAGAACGCAAACAGATGGAAGGAATGAAAAAAGCTTTAAAGCCGAAGAGTAATAAGAAAGATTAATTTAAATCTCAGCAACTCAGTTTCTTTGCAACTAAAGAAAATGAAAGAAAAAAAATCTAAAATAGAAGTTCAAGGTTTAGAAATAACTATTGTTTTTAAAAACAATGAAGACTTTATTTCAATTACTGATATCGCACGTCAGCGTGATGCAGAGCGAAGTGATTATATTCTTCAAAATTGGTTGCGTAATAGAAGTACAATTGAATTTATTGGTCTATGGGAACAACTTAATAACCCAAATTTTAATTCCATCGAATTCGATGGAATTAAAAATTTAGCAGGTTCAAATAGTTTTTCTTTAACTCCAAAAAGATGGATAGAATCCACAAATGCAATTGGAATAATATCTAAAACAGGCAGATACGGTGGAACTTATGCACATAAAGACATTGCATTTGAATTTGCTTCTTGGATTTCTGCTGCATTCAAGCTTTATCTAATTAAAGAATTTCAACGATTAAAAGAAGACGAAAATAATAAGATGTCTTTGGAGTGGAATGTGAATAGAACTTTATCCAAACTCAATTATCGAATTCACACAGATGCTATTAAAGAACATATTATTCCGAACAATATCACTAAAGAACAAGCAAATTATGTTTATGCAAGCGAAGCAGATGTTTTAAATGTTGCTTTATTTGGAAAAACAGCAAAACAATGTCGTGATGAAAATCCAAAATCAGAAGGAAATATTCGGGATTATGCAACAATTGAACAACTGTTAGTATTAGCAAATATTGAAAGCTTAAATGCTGAATTTATCCGAATGAAATTAATTCAAAAAGAAAGATTATTAAAGCTAAATCACATTGCAATTGTTCAATTAAAATCAATTTCTACTAATAAAAATATTGAAAAATTAATTGAATAGCAATGAAAGATTACACAGATAACTTCGCTCACAATTCCTTACCAAGCATCGACTTGCAACCCACCTATTTAAAAGGAAAGTACGAAACCGAAATGCTCAATTGTGTCGAACGTCTTTTGGATTTTCACATCAAAAATGGGAATGGAAATTCACCTTGCCTTCATACGTTTGAAGAAACCTGGACGTATCAAGCGTTATATGAAAAAGCGAATCAAATTGCTCATGTATTAGTTGACGATTTGAGTCTGCAATCCGGAAATCGGGTTTTGTTACGTTCAGCCAATAATCCCATGATGGTCGCTTGCTGGTTTGCTGTTTTAAAAGCGGGAGGAATTGTAGTTGCCACTATGCCTTTGCTTCGATCCAAAGAATTAAACACCATTATCGATTGTGCTGAGATTGCTATTGCCTTGTGCGATAAAGAACTGGAGGAAGAAATGCATTTGGTAAAATCATCCTTTTTACAAAAAACCTGTTTCTATGGCAATGCACAATTAGAACATTTGATGGCAACCAAACCAAAAACATTTGATAACTTTCACTCCAAAGCTGATAGTGTGGCGTTAATAGGATTTACTTCCGGAACAACCGGTTTGCCTAAAATGACGGCTCATTACCACAAAGATATATTAAACATCTGCGAGGCTTTTCCAAACTATTCGCTTCAACCCACTGCAAAAGATGTTTTTACCGGAAGTCCACCCATCGGTTTTACCTTTGGATTAGGCGGATTGGTACTGTTTCCTTTATATTTTGGTGCTTCCACATTTTTGATTGAAAAACCTACACCGGATATTTTGCTGCAAGCCATTCAAGACCATAAAATCACCATTTGTTTCACGGCTCCAACAGCTTGGCGAATCATCACTACAAAAGTGAAAGACTATGATATTTCCAGCTTACGCAAATGTGTCTCTGCCGGAGAAACCTTGCCATTAAAAGTTTGGGAAGATTGGTACAACGCCACCGGTTTAAAAATTATTGATGGAATTGGTGCGACAGAAATGCTACACATTTTTATTTCTTCGAACGAAGCGAACATGAAACCAGGCTCAACCGGTCAAGCTATCACAGGTTATGAAGCAAAAATAATTGACAATGATGGAAATGAAGTTTTAACCAATGAACCCGGCCGTTTAGCCGTTCGTGGAATCACGGGTTGTAAATACTTAAATCGGAGTGAAAAACAGCAAGAATACGTTCAAAATGGTTGGAACATAACCGGAGATATTTTCAAACAAGATGAAGACGGTTACTTCTGGTTTGTGGCTCGTGGGGACGATATGATCATATCTTCCGGCTATAATATTGCGGCAATTGAAGTAGAATCCGTACTTTTAACCCACGAAGATATTCTGGAATGTGCCGTAGTGGGTTTACCCGATGACGCACGTGGCATGTTGGTTTGTGCTCATATCGTATTGAAAGATAGAGATAAAGCAACAGATAACATGAAAAACCATATCCAACACTGGTTCAAAGAAATAGCCGCTCCATATAAATACCCGAGAGTGATTTATTTTACGGAGGATTTACCAAAAACGGAGACGGGGAAAATACAGAGGTTTAAGCTGAAGTAAGGAGTATTAAAATGAGAGTATTAAGTATTAAGATATTACAAATAGTATGATTTTCACCAAACTAGAAAAAATAAAATTCAAACACATCGACTACGCAGGCATTGTGTTCTATCCGCGTTTTCTGGAAATGCTCAATGATTTAGTAGAAGATTGGTTTGAAGAAGCACTCGACCGCCCTTTTTCTAAAATGCATGAAACGAACGGTATTCCAACAGTTGATTTGAAGATACAGTTTAAAAATCCTGCTCGTTTAGGCGAAGTTTTAACCAAAAAATTGTGGGTAATTGAACTCAGAAACTCCTCTGTGTTGTGCGGATTTCAATTCGTTAATGGAAACGACGCAATTGTTTTAGAAGGCGAAGTTACCCTCGTGAATGTAAAAATCGCCGAAAACCGTGAGAAAATCAAAGCGGAAGGTTTTACTGAAGAAATGAAGGGGAAAATTTCAAATTTCAAAATATAAAATTGGAACACGGATTTTAAAAATTGAAGAAATTGAAAAAATAATTTTAAAAATTTCTTAGATCTGTGTTCAAAACTTAAAAAAAGGAACACTGATTTTGAAAATTAGAGAAATAAAAAAAATAAATTTTAAAGATTTTTCAAATTTTATTAATCTGTGTTCAAAAAAAGATAACAATCATGATTCAATTCCACAAATTCAAAGCCGCCGCCGTCCAAACTTCCCCAGTTTTTTTAAACGTTGAAAAAACCATTGAAAAAGCCATTTCTTTCATCAAAGAAGCAAGTTCAAATGGTGCTCAATTAATTGCTTTCCCGGAAGTGTTTGTCGCCGGATATCCTTATTGGAACTGGATTATGACACCCGTGCAAGGCAGTAAATGGTACGAACAATTATATAAAAATTCAGTCGCAGTTACCGATGAGTCGATGAAACCACTATTCAAAGCGGCGAAAGATTTCAATATGCATGTTATTATCGGAATCAATGAACGTGGCGATAGTTATGGCGAAATTTACAACACCAATCTCATCATCGATAATAATGGAAATCTCATCGGAAAACACCGGAAGTTAGTTCCTACTTGGGCAGAGAAACTCACATGGTCAAGCGGTGATGGTTCGTCTTTAAAAGTTTATAAAACAGAAATAGGTCCCATCGGTACCTTAGCTTGTGGCGAAAATACTAATACGTTAGCACGATTTACGTTATTATCACAAGGCGAATTGATTCACATTGCCAATTATATTTCACTCCCTGTGGCTCCACCCGATTATAACATGGCGGAAGCGATTAAAATACGTGCCGCTGCACATTCGTTTGAAGGAAAGCTATTTACAGTAGTTTCTTGCTCAACTATTTCCAAAGAAATAATGGACGCTTTAAAACCCGATGTCCCGAATATCGAAGAACTATTGACCCGCAAAAGTTCCGCTTTCTCCGGAATTATCGGTCCAAACGGAGCTGTTGTGGGCGAACCATTAATTGATGATGAAGGAATTGTGTATGCCAATATCGACTTGGAAAAATGCATTCAACCTAAACAAATGCACGATATTTTGGGACATTACAATCGATTTGATATCTTTGATTTACGTGTAAATACCGCACCTACGAGAAAGATTACGTTTATTGATAATCATGAGGAGTTTACTAGAAGGTAGTGCTAAGTAGTAAGATTGTGGTAGTAAGTATTAAGATTGAAGTATTAAGTATTAAGACTATTGTATAATGTATAATTGTATACTGTAAAGTAATATAGTAAGAAATGGACGCAAAACATTCAGACGACCAATACGGAAGAGCTCGAGTACAAGATTCGCCCGAACTCGAAGCCTATTATAAAGAATTAGAAAGCCTTGGTGCCGGTGCTTTATGGACGGTAGCCAACGATATCGAACCTTGGGAGCCACGAGCCTACTCTGTTCCGATGCTTTGGAAATACGACAATTTACGGTCTTTGGTACTTAAATCATCCGAACTAGTAACTCCGGAACAAGCAGGACGCCGAGTGGTGTATCTGGTGAATGACAAACGAAAAGACCTAGCTGCCGCTGTAGGTTGGCTCTACACCGGAATTCAAGTCACACGTCCAGGTGAATTTACCTCTGCTCACCGCCATCGTGCCTCTGCCCTACGCTTTATCATGGAAGGTGAAAAAGGTTATACAGTGGTAGATGGCAATAAAATCATGTTGGAAGTCAACGACTTTGTGATTACTCCCAATTCCACATGGCATGAACACGGTGTGGAAGAAGGCGGAAAAACCTGTATTTGGCAAGACGGACTCGATATTCCACTCGTAAACGCCTTGGAAGCCAATGATTATGCGGTTTATGATGGCAAACAGGAATTGGTTGCCTCGGTAAACTATTCACCGATAACGTATGGTTGTGCTGGACTGATTCCAGCGGATAAAACTTGGGACAAACCCTATTCGCCACTTTTTAAATACTCTTGGTCAAAAGTATATCCGGCTTTGTTGGAATCTCAAAAAGTAAATGAAGTTAATTCGTTTGACGGACTTTTCATGAAGTATTCCAATCCGCTAACGGGAGGTCATGTGATGCAAACGATGGGAGCTTCGATGCAATTATTACCCGCCGGTTTCAGAGGAAAAGCTCACAAGCATACCGGTTCGTTTGTGTACCAATGTGCCAAAGGAAAAGGGTATTCCATCATCAACGGACAACGATTTGATTGGAAAGAACGCGATATTTTCTGTATTCCTTCTTGGGCTTGGCACGAACACCACAATGCCTCCGATTCGGAAGATGCTTGTCTGTTTTCATTTAATGATTTACCGGTGATTGAAAAATTAGGATTGTATCAGGAAAAAGAATTAACGGAGAACAACGGTTATCAAAAACTTTCGTAAAAAAAAACTAACTATGAAAAAAATAATTTTGTTTCTATTCCTACTACCGATTCTTTCTGTTTGTTCTCAAACAAAGAATTTCATTGATTTACCTTACTTGGAAACCTCAGCGAAAGTAGATACTTTGGTGATTCCTGATAAAATTTATTTAACCATTCTATTAACTGAAAAAGATACAAAGGGAAAAATATCTTTAGAAGAGTTAGAAACAAAAATGGTTAACAAATTGAAAGCTATGGGAATTGATGTCTCGAAACAGTTAATATTAACGGATTTATCAAGTGATTTTAAAAAGTATTTTCTAAAACAACAAGATGTTCAGAAAGCTAAAATGTATTCCGTGCTAGTTTATGATGCAAAAACGGCAGGAAGAATTATTATTGAATTGGAAAAAGAAAATATTTCAAATATACTACTCGACAGAACAGAATATTCTAAAATGGAGGAATTAAAATTAGAATTAAAAGGTAGAGCTGTTTTGAAAGCAAAACAAAGTGCTGTTGCTATGTTAATACCACTTAATCAAAAAGTAGGAACGGCAATTTATGTGTCAGATACAAATAGTAACATAACAAATGTATTGCAAGGAAGAGTTGCCGGTGTTACGATTAGAGGAAATGTAAGTTTGTTAGAATCCAAATATGAATACGCAGCAGATGAAATAGAATTTGAAAAAATTAAAGTTGAATCTGAAGTATTTGTGAAATTTAAAATTGAATAACATTAACCAAACCTTAGAACCTTAGTTCCTCAGTACCTTAGAACCTTTAAAAAAATGAAACTACTTACCTATACATACGAAAACTCACAACCAAGACTTGGTTTCCTTCATAACAACTTAGTAATCGACATGGAAGATTTTGGTGAAATATCCAATTTTCCATTGCCAATTGATATGTTGGATTTAATAGATCTGGGATTTGAAATCATTGAAGAAATCACAGAAATGGTGAAAGAAACTCGTGAAATTGACTTCGAGCAAATAGGTTATGAACTCAGTGAAGTGGAAATCATGGCTCCTATTCAGCGTCCACGTAAAAATATCATCGGAATTGGTTTAAATTATACAGAACATGTAGCGGAAAGTGCACGAACGTTGGACACCACAGGCAAACTACCCCAAAAACCAATCATCTTTTCTAAACCACCCACAACGGTTACGGGTACCAATACGAATATTTTAATGAATCCAAAACTAACCCAACAATTAGATTGGGAAGTGGAATTGGCAGTAGTTATTGGTAAAAAAGGGAAATATGTTCCTAAAAAAGATGCGTTGGATTACGTGTATGGCTATACGGTTATCAACGACATCTCTGCACGTGATTGCCGCAGAGAAGGCCAATGGATTGTTTCCAAAGGTCAGGACACCTTTGCACCGATGGGTCCGTATTTGGTGACCAAAGATGAGATTCCCAATCCGCACAACTTAAACTTATCATTGAAATTGAACGGAGTAGAAAAACAAAACTCTAATACGCAATTTCTACTATTTAACATCAATGATTTGATTGAAGATTTAAGTACGGTATTTACATTAGAACCCGGCGACATCATCGCAACCGGAACGCCTTCGGGTGTTGGTGCAGGTCGAAATCCTCAAGAATGGTTGCACGATGGTGATGTGGTTGAAGCCACTGTAGAAGGTATTGGAACGATTGTAAATACGGTTAAAGAAGTATAGTAGCGCTGCAATAAATTTTACTCAAAAAAATACAAAAGGTGCATGAAATAATTATAGAATCTCCAATTGCTGTGGTATTGCTGGGCGCAGTAATTCTGGCTATTATTTATCATATTGTCATGTATTTTTATAATCGTGATGAACTATTAATTCATTATTTACTTTATCTTTTTTTTACAGGTGTCTTTGTTTTACAAAGGACAAGGTTTATATATTATTGGACTAACCCTGAAATTGAAAAAACTATTTATGACTATTTAAACGAACCATTTCAAATCATTTATTTAGCAAGTTATTTTAACTTTATTCTGCAATCAATTGAAGTTAAAAAATCAAAAAATACGTTTTTATATCATTCTTGGATAGCCATTCTCACGATTTTAATAGGATACTCAATTATTTTTGTTATCGCGAAACTCTTTTTCAAATTCGAAAATTATGGTATTTGCTTTATTGCTATTCGTGTTTTTATATTTTTCCTCACGTTTATAATGCTGTGGCAATGTTTCAGATTACGCCACATCACTTTTCAACTTTTCATATTAATCGGTAGTGCCCTATATTTTGTATTTGGGATTATAAGTTTTATATCAAACCTAAATCTATCTAACGACATGAGTATTTATCCACCCGAATGGCTAATGATAGGCAGCTTTATCGATATCATTTTCTTTTCAATAGCAATGAGTTATCGGAATAAAAAACAATTCGAAAGTATGAGTTTAGCTTTATTAAAAGATGCAAATGAAATCATTGCCATGCAAAAAATTGTTTTAGAAAAACAAACCGCTCTCGAAAATGAACGCAATAGAATTGCCCTAGACATGCATGATGATATGGGTAGTGGATTAACTAAAATTAATTATTTAAGTCAAATGGCGATTTCTAAAGTTGATGTCGATGAAAATTTGAGAAAAATCAATCAGACTTCATCCGAATTAGTAACTAATATGAGTGAAATTATATGGGCGATGAAAGAAGATAATAACACCCTAGCCGATTTAATTTCTTTTGTTAAAATTGAAGCGGTGGAGTACCTGGAAAGTAATAATATTGCTGTAATAATCAGTATTCCTGATAATAGCGAAAATGTAAACATCAATGGCAATAACCGAAGAAGTATTTATATGGTAATTAAAGAAGCACTTCACAATATTGTAAAACACGCACAAGCAAATCAAGTATACATTCATTTTACTCTAAGAGATGAAATGATTGAAATACACATCATAGATAATGGTGTTGGTTTTCATCAAAACAATATCACAATTGTCAATAATGGCTTGAAAAATATGGAACAAAGAGTAAAAAAGATGAACGGTACGTTGTCTATTCTATCTCAAAATGGCACAACAATTCAAGTTAGCTTACCATTGAAGGAGTTGCTTTAACCAAAATCAACCAAAAGGACTATTGTCATAAATTTTAAAAAAAAGTTATTTTGTTTATAAATTAAAGCTAATGATAAACATTTGTATAATTGAAGATATTGTTGAAATTCAAAAAGGCTTACAATCTATTATAGAAAGCGACCCTAAATTTCATTTACAGGCATGCTTTTTTAATGCAGAGGAAGCCATACTCGCTTTGCCCAACCTAAATCCAGATGTGGTGATTACCGATATTAATTTACCCAAAAAAACAGGAATAGATTGTGTAGCAGAAGTAAAAATTAGTTGTCCAAACATTCAATTTATTATGTTTACGATTTATGAAGATAATGATCAGGTATTTGATGCGCTCAAAGCTGGAGCAAGCGGTTATATTCTTAAGAATACAAACCCACAAAAAATTATTGAAGCAATAATTGAACTTCATGAAGGGGGTAGCCCAATGTCTCCTAAAATTGCTCGAAAAGTATTATCAACTTTTAATACCATTTCAAACAATTCAATCCTTAGCTTACTTTCTAAAAGAGAATTAGAAGTATTAGAGTTTTTAAGTAAAGGATTTCTTTATAAGGAAATTGCTGACAAACTCTTTATTTCGCTGAGTACAGTCAAACGTCACTTAAACCATATTTATTCAAAATTGCAAGTTCAAAACAAAACCGAAGCTGTAAATAAATTATACGGTAAAAGCTAAAAAATGATACAAAAGGTTGATTGACATAGCTAATTAATTATTATAGGTTTACCTAAAAAAATATAGCTTTGAAAAAGATTTACACTTCATTAATTATAGCTTTTTTTACCATCAACTGCTACTCTCAAGTTGGTATCGGCACTACTTCTCCTAATTCGTCTTCAATTTTGGATATTAATTCAAATTCTTCTGGACTTCTTATACCAAGAGTTAGTTTAAGTGATGTCACAAATTCAACATCTCCCATAGTATCTCCAGCGGTAAGTCTTTTGGTATACAATACAAATCCCTTTTTAGTTGGCGGAAATGGCGTTGGTTATTATTATTGGAATGGTTCCTTTTGGGCAAAATTAGTTTCTACCAATGATGAAAAGTGGAACAGAAATGCCTTTGGACAACTTTATCCAACTAACGTAAATGATATTGTTGGCATTGGCACCAATAATCCGTTTACAAATTTGCATATTGTATCCAGTTCATCCAATCCTGTAATTTTTGATGGTGGCGATGATTTGTTTATTTCCTTTGCTGAAAACGGAATCTATAGGGGTTATTTTGGAAGTTATGCTGGTAACGCAAATGACATCGAATTTGGTACTTATAGTGGAAATTTTGGCTCGATTCACTTAACTACAAATAACACCCCAAAACTAACTGTTTTGAATAATGGAAATGTTGGAATAGGCATAACAAATCCTTCAACAAAACTGGATGTTCAAGGAGGAAATGCAACTTTAAATAATACGATAATTGGAGAAATGGGTTTTGGTAGTATTTGGGCAGGTTTTGCTCATCAAAACCAAGCAAACGCAACTGGATATGGTTTTTTACATTCTAATGATGGGAACTTTGCTCTAATAAACAAAGAAAATACTGGTTTAGGGTATATTGGCATTAGAGTTGGAAACATCGATAAGGCAGTTATTACTAATGATGGTAATATGGGAATTGGAACTACAGATCCTGCTCAAAAACTAGACGTTATAGGAAAAGTAAAAATTACCGATGGAACTCAAGCAGCAGGAAGAATTTTAGCTTCAGATGCGAATGGAGTGGGTACTTGGGTCAACAATAGTGCAATAAAACCTGCTGTTATTGGAGTCTTTGCTGGTGGTGGTGCTAGCTTTGGCAACGGAACTCCCGTAGGCACACAAAGTGCCATGAATTATTGTAATGTTTATATCGATTTACCCCCCGGTAAGTGGATTGTATTTGGCACCTATCTTCTTGCTGGAGCAACTACCCTTTCGAGCGGTCAAAGTATCTTTGTACGAACAACACTATCAGTAAGCAATTCATTTGTTTCAAATCCTGATATTGTTTCTGGTGGATTAGTTTCAGGCATATTAGCTGGGCCGACTGATTTTGGTTTAGCCAATGGACAAACTGTAGTCAATAACACTAGCGGATCTACTAAACGCTATTACATGTGGGCAAATCTCCAAAAATATGGTTCTGTCGCAACATCATATAGTTTGTCGGGTGTAGGAAGCAATTTTTGGTCAGAAAATCAACTTTCAGCGATTCCAACAAATTAATTTAACGTGGGTTCGATAGTAGCTTTTTAAAAAATTGCGGTTAATAACTAAAATCAAGTAGTTTATTTTTTTCTGTTGTGACATAAAAAAGTAAATACGAAAAAATTGTAAGCCATTAAGAAATTAAGATTTGTTAAGATTAATGCTACTTAATTCCCTTAACTATCGTAAGGTTTTCAATAAAAAAAGTAATTTATTTTAAATCGAACTCACGTTACATTAGTCTAATTCTAAAAGTTCAATTAATAATTTAAATTCGTCAATTATTTTCTCTACTTTCGATTGCTAAAGTTTTTGAAATTTGATGATATGAAAAAATACAGAATAGGTCAAATCGTCCCTTCCTCTAATGTGACAATGGAAACTGAAATTCCAGCCATTTTTAGAGCCAGAGAGAGCATATTACCAGAACGCTTCACTTTTCACAGCAGCCGTATGCGCATGAAAAAAGTAACCAAAGAAGAATTAGAAGCCATGGACGCCATGAGTCTCAAATGTGCCCAAGAACTCTCAGATGCTCATGTAGATGTCATGGGTTATGCTTGTTTGGTAGCAATCATGAGTATGGGTCGTGGCTATCATTGTGTTTCGGAAGTGAATTTACATCAGGAAACTGTTGCCAACGACTTCCCTACTCCCATTGTGACTTCTGCCGGGGCTTTAATAAACGGCTTAAGAGTTTTAGGAGCCAAAAAAATATCGATTATTACACCGTATATGAGAGCTTTGACCGACAAAGTTGTTGATTACATTGAAGATCAAGGCATTCAGGTAAAAGAAAGCATTGCGTTGGAAATTCCTGATAACTTAGAAGTGGCGGCACAAAACCCTATGAACTTACTAGAAATCTACAAGCGTTTGGATTTAACCGGAGTGGATGTCTTAGTTGCCTCCGCTTGTGTGCAAATGCCTTCGTTGGAAGCCATTGATTTGATTCAAGCCGAGTGCGGAATTCCGGTGACCTCTGCTGCGGTTTGTACGACTTATGAAATGATGAAGAAATTAGGTATTGAAGCTAAATCGAGTATTGGTGGTGAATTACTGAATGGAAAGTATTAATGAGGCTATAGAATCAAATTAAAAATCCCAAATCCATTAAAATCATGATTTTGGATTTTTTTATGATTCAAAATAGTATTACAAAGAGGTCTATAATACCTCGATATCTTTAGATCACTTTTTTCATTTTTTTAGTTGAATTAAGCAAACATTTTATAAATATCAATTGGCTGATTTCTTTTTATTCTTTGGTTTGCCCTAAAATAATATTTCGCAATCCAGTTTTTAATTACGATGAATAAATCGACTCCAGTTTCACTAGGATTGAGATAAATGTATTGATATTTTAAGCTATGGTCTAGTTAATATAAGGTAAATTAATTATATCTTTAAATTCATACCAAGCTAATTTCATCAAAAAGCTTAAGCACATCAAACTTTATGAAGTTGTTTCGACAGATGCTTCACTTGCTTTTATAAATATTGTTATTGCGTTTGTTTCTGTTCAAATTTTAATTTGATTACACAGGGTGTTTTAGAAATCAATTGAAAAAATAAACCTTTATACTAATACGCCACCAACTCTAACAATTCTTTTTCAAATCGTCCTTTAGCCATGTATTGATCTTCTAAGGCTTTCACAAAAGGTATCGGTGATTCTAAACTGCCTACTCGGCGAACAGGTCCATCTAAATGTTCAAAGCAATTTTCCATAATCATTGCTGATATATCGCTGGCTATTCCGCCAAACAAGGAGTCTTCTTGCAGGATGATGCATTTGTTTGTTTTCTTGACGGAAGCATATATTGCTTCGGCATCTAAGGGTTGTAAGGTTCTTAAATCTACTAAATCGGCACTAATCTCGGGATGAAGAGCCAGTGTTTCCAAAGCCCAATGCACACCTGCTCCGAACGAGATGATGGTGACCTGAGAGCCCTCTTTTAATAAAGCGGCTTTACCAAACGGAATGGTGTAATAGTCTATGGGAACTTCTTGATAGATGCTTCGATAAAGGCTCTTGTGTTCAAAATACATCACCGGATTCGGGTCGTTAATAGCAGTGTTTAATAGTCCTTTTGCATCATATGGAAATGCGGGATAGACTACTTTTAATCCGGGTGTTTTGGTGAACCAAGCCTCGTTGGTTTGCGAGTGAAACGGTCCTGCTTGAGAACCACCGCCACAAGGCATCCGCACGACCACATCGGCACTTTCCTGCCAGCGGTAATGCACCTTTGCTAAATAATTCACGATGGGATTGAATCCTGTTGATACGAAATCAGCAAACTGCAT
>Ga0164293_10003640_pt1 | contig 13147 bp, 9 predicted proteins | sample GEODES118metaG_FD_111487 | JGI IMG/M metagenome (GOLD analysis project Ga0164293, IMG submission 111487) | Eutrophic lake water microbial communities from Lake Mendota, Wisconsin, USA - GEODES118 metaG | ecosystem: Environmental > Aquatic > Freshwater > Lake | place: USA: Lake Mendota, Wisconsin... | reverse complement strand
GTCCGGTGGGGGGTGGGGGGCGGGAGTTGGGGGATGGGGGTGGTGTCGGGCTGCGCGCGGTTCGCTGCTCCCGGCTTCCTGCTTTTGACTGCCGCCAGCGGCACCGAGTCGTCACTCGTCTCCGGCACGTGTACATGCCCGCGCAGTTCACTGCCGATCTCCTCGATGGGGTACTGCCGGCCGGCGTCGAGGACGAGCGTGATGGCCACTGCGGCGGCGGCGCGACCGTCGTGCACGCACTGCTGCACCAGACGCTGCAACTGTGCGCGCAGCACGAAGAGAATGGGTTCGGCGCTCTCCACCGCCCCGGGGAGTTCCACGCTCGCGCTGCGCGCGGCTTCCACGCGCACGAGTCCGGGGCGTCGTGGGTCATCCCCACGGGCGAGGCGCCACGCCACGAGTCCTTCGGCGCCCCATCGCTGCTCCACGTCGCCCGCGTTGAGCGCGGCGAGCGCACCGACAGTGGTGAGGCCGAGCATGCGGAGCGCGTCGCGCAGCTCGTCGGGCATGGGGACGAGCCCGAGCGGGGCGGGCGTGAGATAGTGGGCGCAGCCGCCGGGGGGGATGATGGTGGCCTCCACGCCCGACGCCCGCGCCACCGGCGCCCACGTCGCGGCGCGCGCGGCGACGCAGCTGTCGGCGATGGCCACGCGCGCATCGGGGTGCCATTCGCGCGCGATGGTGAGCAGGGTGTGCGCGAGCTGTTCCTCGCCGCCCAGCGCGTCGAAGCCGGTGGCCCCCACCCACCACATGCCTGGGGTGCCGGTGGCGGGGGTGACCTGGGGGCTCGCCGCCAGCAGCGCGGTGGTGGCGGCGAGGATGGCGTCGGCGATGGCGTGATCGTCCCACGGCCTCGTCTCCAATTCGGCGCATCGGGCCTTGGCTTCGGCGATGGTCATACCGGCCCGCACGCCGGCACGTCCGGCGGCCAGCGATACGACCCGCAGGCGCGCCCCGCCGGTGAGGGCGCGGGGCATGTCATCCCAATGCCGGGGCGGCGGCGGGACGGTCGGGGCGGTCTTTCCGTGGGGCCGACTGGCCTCCCCCGCCGCCGCTCGTGAGGAGCGCCCCCGTGCGTTCACGCGCGAGCTCGCGTCGCCCACGTCGTCCGAACCCGGATTCGGCCGCGCGCCTGCGCCCCCGGTGCGTGGTCCAGTCGCGGGTGTGCCGGTCGAGCTCCCGTTCGATGTCGCGGGGGTCGCGATGCCCGAACCGGTCGCCGGCGATGCGGTCGCCGCCGATGCGGTCTCCCGGCTCGTCGAGTCCAGCAGCAAGTCGAGCTGGATGTCCCGGAAGGTCAGTTCCGTACAGGTCGTGGCTGGCGACGCCGAGTCCGCCCCAGGTGACAGGATGCTCGGCGGGTGCGGTTTGGCTGCCGGCGCCGACTCCGGCGTCGGTGCTGTTGCCTCGGGGCTCCCAGGGACGACGCGCGCTGCGCGCCACCCCGCGCCGATCGGGAATCTCGGAATGCGCACACACGCGACGCGCCAGGACGATGACACGGGGGACCTCGATGGGGCGGGTGGAGGTGGAAGAGGCGGCGCCCTTTTCGATGGTGATCAGGGAGCAGGGGGCGGACTGGGCAGGGTGGGCGGTGGGTGGTGGGAGTTGGGGGTTGGCGGTCGCGTTCGGGGCCGTCACCGCCGTTTTCCTGCCGGATAGCGCGCGCATGGAAGGCGGCGTACTGAGCCCCACCCTGAGGCGCACGGTGCCGGCGAGCCGCTGGACCCGCGTTTCGCCGGGGATGACGTGCTCCAGCACGACACAGGCGGCGTCGCGTTCGCGCGCGAGCTGGGCGAGGCGTACGCCGTGCACCCGCGACAGCGGCGGCGCGCCATCGAGCACGACCAATCCGAACACCCCGCTGCGCAGGAGCAGGTCGGCCGTCCAGGCGGCCCGTTTGGCATCGGGGAGCCGAATGACCACGAACCGCTCGCCGAGGTCGGCCCACGGGGCCGGGGCGAGCGTGCGGCCGGCGTCGATCCAGGCCACCCAGGCACCGGTGGTGAGCACCTGCGCCACGACCTGCCGCAGGAGCGCCGTCTTGCCCACCGCCAGCGGCCCGGTGAGCTCGGTGATACGCCCCCGCTGAATGCCGCCCCCGAGCGCCGCATCGAGCGCCGGCAGCCCCGTGGGCCACGGCGGGCTGGCCTGACGGCCCCCGGCGACGACCTGTTGCAGCTGCGTCTGCAGCTGCGCGAGCGCCGGCGCCAATGGCGGGAGGGGGGCATTGATGGCCCTCTCCGCCGCGGAAAGCGGAGGGAGGACCGGAGCATACGCCAGCGAGGATGCGAGGGGCATGGGAAGTTCAGATACCGAATAAATACCGAAAATCAGGGGTCGAAAAAACCGCCGAAGGTAACCGGCGGATCCCGACTCAAAAAGCGCGAGCTGTCTGACAATTGCCGCAGGGCCGGCTGCCGGCCCGTGTGGTTCCATCACCTCTGACCGTATCTCTGCTCTCCATCGTCGAGGCGAAATCGAGTTACAATGCCGTATTTTTGGATAATATGGCTTGTTACTGTTTTATTACTGTCTCGAAATTTTCATTTATCAGACGTGCATATTCCTGTCACATTCCGTCAGCCCGGTACTGTGGCCGACATGAACGGACGCTACCGAACGCAGGCCGAAGCAGCAATATCCGATTTTCGGGCCGTCAGTTTGTCCGATCGGGCATTCCGACCTCGAACCGTCGGATCCTCAGAACCTCAGATCACCAGAACCCCGGATCACCCGCCCATGACGCCCGCTCCCGTGCTTTCCGCCGACGTGGTGCAGCAGCACCTCGCGTCCCTGCCCGGCTGGACCCGTGAGAATGACACCATCACGAAGACGTTCCGCTTCGCGACCTTCCCCGACGGCATCGCCTGCATCGCGCGCGTGGCTGATGTCGCCGAGGCGCAGCAGCATCACCCTGACATCGACATTCGCTACACCGCCGTGACGTTCACGCTGAGCACGCACGACAGCGGCGGGATCACGGGGAAAGACTTCGAGCTGGCGGCGGCGATCGAAGGCTGCGCGAGGTAACTGCGCAGGACACTGCGAGAGACGGCGTCATGGGTCATGAGTCATGGTGACTGCGAAGCCCGAACGGCGGGTACCACGAAAAAGCGGCGCCACGAAGTGGGCGCCGCCATCCTTTTCCGCATTGCACGTCGTTACGGCTTCGTCGTCATCATGACCCATGACGCTGTTCATCCATGACGCAGTAACCCGCCGTTCCCTCCGCCGTTAATCCCGCTTTTTCAGCGTGACCGCCCCGTTGACTGTGCTCGCCCGCACGCGTGTGCGGCCGTCACCGATCGTACCGCGCAGGCGGCGCGAGGAGAGCGTGCCCGACATCGTGACCGGGAAATCCGTGGACACGCGACCGTTCACGGTGCTCAGCTCCAACTCGGCGCCGAAGTTCGACGGGAATTCGAGGGTGATCGAACCGTTCACCGTCTCGTATTCGAGCTCGTCGGTACGGCCAATGGGGCCCATCGATACGTTGATGCTACCGTTCACCGTCTTCGCGTACACCGGGCCGCCGGCGCTGCGCGCGGTGATGCTGCCGTTCACCGTCACGGCGCGCACGGCTGCGGTCACGTCGCGCACGTCCACCTCGCCATTCACGGTGGAGAGATCGATGCGCGTGCCCTCGGGGACCTTCACGATGAAGCGCACCGAGACATCGTTGCGATCGTTCCATCGCTTGCCGCGATCGCTCTTGATCCCCGTCTCGTCGCAGGTGGAGCCTTCCTGATACAGCGCGCAGATCACCACGTTGTCGCCCGACTTCTTCTGCTCGATGCGCACGTCGTCGGGATTGCCGCGACGCCAGCGCTTCTCGCCGATCACCTCCACGCGGCCGTTGCTGCTGCGTTCCACCGCCACGCCGCCGTTGACGTTTTTGATGAACAGCGTGCCGCGCGCCGGAAGCGTGCCCGACCAGGTGAAGGCGGTCTCGCGCTTGGCATCCTGCGCGGTCACGGGTGACGACGGCAGGGCAGTCGCCAGCGCTACGGAACCGGCGGCGACGAGAACACGCGACCAGGTCGCGACAATGTTTGTGAACCGCATGGAATACTCCGGGAAGAGGCGCAATTGCTCAGTCGTGCGGAAACGTCGCTCTCCCCTACGCCGAACTCCCCCCGGCGGATTCGCCTGCACGACGGGCTCGCCGAGTGCTCAGCCGAGCGCTCAGCCGAGCTGCGCGACCAACTGCCTGAGCTCGCCGAAGCCGCTGAGCCAATAGGTCGGGTGCGCCACGGCCAGCTCATCACGGGAGAACGGCCCCCACAGGGCGGCCGCCGTCCGGACTCCGGCGGCACGACCGGCATGCATATCGTGCGGCGAGTCGCCTACGAAGAGCGCTGACTCGGACGATGCGCCGAGCCGCTCAAGTGCGAGATGGACCGGGTCGGGGAGTGGCTTGTGGCGCGCGGTTTCCTCGAAGGTCACCACGGCGTCGAACGCATCGCTCAACCCCACATGGTCGAGCGACCGCTTCGTCATCCCCTTGCCCTTGCTGGTCACGATGGCCGTGGGATACCCCAGATCGCGAGCCCAGCGGATCGTGTCGAGCACGTCGGGGAAGGGCGTGGTGAGACGCTCGAGGTGGAGGTCCTGGTACTCACGATACCGGCCCACCATGGCCTCCACATCCTCCACATCCCGGCACCACTCGGCCAACTGCGTCCGCAGCGGCGTACCGATACCAGCCACCCACTCGGCCGTGGTGGGCGCCCGTTCACGCCCCTCGAAGGCGAACTGCATGCATTCGAGCAGAAGACCGATGGAATCGATGAGGGTCCCATCGAGATCGAAGAGCAGGGCTGGGCGAGGCATACCGAAGTGTAACGGCGAGGCCCCGACGGCGAAGCGGATGCGGGCGAAATCAGGGCGGCCATACCCAGAGGCATGCCTCGACGCGCACGGGGGCATCGGCCGAGTGGACGGACAAATTCACCGACGGCCGAGCGAGCGCTGACAACGCCGGATGCACACGCCAGTCCGGCCACGACTCACGTGCATCGGCATCCGCCTCGTCCATCCACGCGCGAAGCGCCACCGCCGCGCCCGCACTGGCCGCACCGGCGATCATGGCCTGCGCCTCCCCTAGGTAGGTCGCGTGTCTGGCCCGCTCCACAGTGGACAGCGCGGCCACCCGCCGCTGAAGCCACGTCATGGCGTGCCGCTGCGCCTGATTGAGCGCTGCCCCACCTGGCGCACCATCAATGGCCGTCGTCCCGGCCGTATGGAGCGCCCGTTGCCTTCGCCCCCACCGGTGTACGGCCCGCACGAGTGCGCGGAGCGTCACCGCGCCGAGCGTAGGAGTGACGCCGACCGTCGGAACATGCCACGCGCCAAGTTTACGCGTGGGACGCTCACCGGCGCTCAGTGCCAAGAGCGCCTCCGCGCGCATGGAAATCCACCAGCGGGTCCCGTTCAAAACACACGCGAGTACTCGCGCCCCCTGAGATCCGTGCGCGAGCACGATGGCTCCGCGGACTCCATGCGCAGAGGTGATGCATGCCGACCGTGGTGACGAGGCGTTGTCTTCTGTGCCTGCCGTGTCGTGGAGTGCCCAGCGCAGCAACTGCTGCTCCCACCGTGTCGCATGATCCACGGCGCTGCTGCGCGCCTTGACGGCATGCGCCTGGCGATCACCAACCAGCCGCGCGGCGAGGGCTGCCTTGCGCGCCACAATCCGCTCCGCGCGCAGGACACGACGCACCGCCTGCATGGCGCGCACCCGGTACTCGTGCGCCACATGGTGCGTGCTGCCGATGCGCAGAATACGGCCGGTACGCTGCGCCCGCAGGGCGTGCGTCCATGGCAGGTCGAGATGCACCACGACTCCGGCATCCTGCAGATTCACGCCTTCGGCGATGAGATCCGTGGTGAGCAGGAGATCGACCCGCCGCGACGGCGGCGGTGGAGGGCGTCCCTGTGCACGCGGGGCGAACCAGCCGAGCAGTTCCGGGCGCGTTACCGGGCCACTGGCCACTCGCGCCTGCGATCCCGTGAGCATGCCCACGCCGGCGATATCCGAGAGAGCACGGAACAACGCCTGGACCGTGCGGGCGTGCTGGGAGAAGGCCACTACCGGCGTGCCCGCATGGCGCGCGCGAATGGTGCGCAGATAGCTCGCGCGAACGTGGTCGGCGCGCGCATGCGCCAGATGAAACGCGCGGAGCGCACGCAGCGCGTCGCAGTGCTTGCCGAGGAGTTCGAGCGCCGAGTGTTGTTCGGCGGCGGCTACCGCATGCGAGGAAAGCAGTTCGGCGAATCCCAGCTGCATGTCGCCGGCCGGGTCGTCGCCGATGAGCCAGGTGCCAAGTTCCGCGTTGGTCGGATGACGACCCGCTTCGAGCGCGTCCCGCAGGGCGGTGCCGCGCTGCAGCCGCCTCGTGAGCGCCTGCGTGAGCGCCGCGTCGCTCGAACACCAGGCGCGCAGGAGTCCCAGTCTGATGAGCGCTCCGGCTACCGCCCCGTCGCGTGCCGGGAGGGGAGCGGGGAGGGCAAGCAGTCGATCGAGCGTCTCCCGCTGCTGCGGGACGGTGAAGGGTTTGTGTACACGTACGCTGGGCGGCGATGCGCGGCGCCGCTCATTGCCATCTGCCTCAGATATCTGATCGTGCTGACGCCGTACAACGAGAGCGGCGAGCAGGTGATCGGGCACCGAATCACCGTGCGGCCCGCGAAAGAGCGCGAAGAGCGCCGCGAGATCGCGAGGGGTGTTGTGCAGCGGGGTGGCACTCAACAACAGCACGTCGCAACCACTGACCGCCATCGCGATGTGCCGATAGCGCGTCGAGCCGGTATTGCGCAGGGCGTGGGCCTCGTCGATGATGACGAGCGTCCGCCCGCGGGTTGTCGGTAGGTCAGCCAACGAGCGAGCCAACGGTGGCAGCGGTTGCCGAGATGCCCGATGGAGCGAGTGGATAGGTGTGTCCCGTTGGGCCGTGCGGAGTACAGCGGCCTCCCACATGGCCACCAGACCCGCGGGCGCCAGGATATGGGTGTGCGCGTAGTGCTGTGCCACTGCCAGCGCCGTGAAGGTTTTGCCGAGTCCCACGTCATCGGCGAGCAATGCTCCGCCGTGCCGCTGAAGGACGCGAAGCAGTTGCGCGGCCGCCTGACGCTGATGCGGCATGAGCCGGACATCGCCGAGTTCGACGGATGGCAGTGGCGGAAGCATGACGGTGGCGAGGTGACGCTTTACCGCGCGTACGCGCCCGACGTCACGGAGGCGGTGGGCATGGCCCGCGGTGAGTCGAAGATCAGTCATGGCGATACCACTCGAGCAACGGGGAAATCAGGAGGGGCGGCAGTTGGAAGGCTTGGAGCACGGCCGCGTCGAGTGCCGCCAGCGATACGTGCGACGGCGTGTCAGGCGAGGCGCTTGCGAGAGCGGCCCCGTATGGTCGCAGCAGGCGTACCGTGCGGGCCCAGTCATGTGGTATGGGCATGGCAGCCACGGTCCAGCCGAGGAAGCGGCGGAACCCGCCGCGTGCGGGTTCCGCGAGTACACCGAGCCAGGCGTTGGCGATGGTGGAGGAGAGCAGCGCGTGCAGCGCGTGTGCGTCGTCCAACGACGGGAGGCGCATGACGTAGCAGCTGTTGAGCGGGACCGACGGATCCCCAGCGGGGAGCACTGTGCATCGCATGCGTCGAGCAATGTCGGCCCATACCAGGCGCGGCAGTTCCGATCGGGCCGCATCGGTGCGAAAGAGTGTCCACCATGGTTGTGCATGTCTGCTGTCGCGACGCGACTGGAGGCGCGGGCGCCACTGTGCGAGCCATCGGGCGCTGGCGGGTGGCAGCGTACGCAGCGGCAGGCCATCGGCCCCGTGTGTCCAGAGCACGCGAAGATCGTGCGGTGGCGTGGTGTCGCCCACACGCCCGCCGCCGGCATCGTGGGTGAACGATCCCGCGATACTGTCTCCGCGAATCGCCGGACGCAGCAGGGTGCGTTCGATGACGCCCTGTCTGATCGGGCCGGACAACGACGTGACCGTGGCACCATCGTCGGCGTGTTCTTCCGCGTGCACGAGGAAGGCCGCATTGCAGCCGCACTTGACGCCGAGCAGGGGGCGGCCGAGCGAGGTGTTGCCGAGTGGGAGGCCGGCGGCGCGCAGCGATTCGAATGCCGAGTGGGCTGAAGGGGGCAGCAGAATCCACGGCGCGTCGGGATCACCCTGGAGCGGCAGCGAATGCGCGGCGCGATGGAAGGTGACCGTGTGGCGTCGGGTGATGCCGCAGCGCACGGATTGCGATGATGTAGAGGCGGAACGGCGTGGTGCGGTCGTTGCTGGGCTGGCCGGCGACGCCTCCATGGCGTCCGCCCGCGTGGCGACGATCAGCGACGGATACGTGGCGGCGTCGAACTGTGCTGGCGCATCGCTCCAATCGTGTACTTCCCGGAGGGCGGTGTGCTCGAGCAGCAGTCGCCGTACGCCGCCCCCCGAGAGGGTGCGCCACAGCTTGGCCGGTACGAGCAGTGCGAGGACACCGTGGGGAGCGAGCAGTTGCACACTGCGTTCAACGAACGCGGCGGACAGATCGGCCTGCGCCGAAAACCCAGCCCCGGCCCCTGCGCGCGTCGCACCCTCGCGCCAGCCAGCGCTGCGCATCACCCGGAACTCACGTCGGAGCCATTCGCGCTCGCGGGCGGGGAGTGCGTGCGGCCGCACCCAAGGGGGATTGCCGATGATGAGGGTGAACCCGCCCTGCGCCGCGACGTCGGCGAACATGGCGCCGAAGCGAAAGGGGAGCGCTCCACCGCGTTCGAGTCGCTGCGCTTCCGTGTGGAGTTCCCGGGCGTTCCCCCGCAGCGCGTCAAGTCGCACGCGTTCCGCGCGCTGCACGCGGCGGCGTTCACCGAACAGGTCGCGTGCGCGCAGTGTGGTCAGCAACCCGCGACGTTCGGCACGCAGCGCGTCATGGCGACGACGGACTTCGCTGACGGCGCGGGCGCGTTCTTCTCGGTCGAGGGTATCGGCGAGCTGCTGCTTCCGTACACCGGATGCGCGGGTATAACGCTCGCGCAGGCGGGTGAGTCGGCGAGCGCCGGGCGGGGCGAAACGGAACGTGCCTCCGGCCAGCGAGTCACCGACCCGAATGTGGTGGTCGAGATTGGGCAGCGGGGGGACCCGATCGGGATGCTCCGCGTGGCACTCGATGACCACCGACAGCCAGAGGCGGAGTTCACAGAGCCATACGGCCATGGGATGCCGGTCGACGCCGAAGATGCATCGTGCGAGCAGGTCGCGGCGTCGAGTGTGGGAGTCGCGCCGGTCGCCTGTGTGCGCGAGCAGACGGTCGAGCGTCTCGAGGAGGTGCACGAGAAAGGCCCCCGATCCGCACGCCGGGTCGATCACGCGGAGCTGCTCGATCGTTTCGCGCAGCCGGTCGCGCTCCTCCTTCATGGCCTCGTCGTATGCCGTGTCATCCGTCTCGTCGCCGGCGATCGTGCCATCGAGCAGGCGCGCGGTGAGGGGCGTCTCGGGGAGCAGCGCTGTGAGGGCCGCGCGTACGGTGTGCGCCACGAGTGCGGGCGGTGTGTAGTACGAGCCGGAGCGCCGGCGCTCGGTATCGGCCATGAGCCCTTCGAAGGCTCGGCCCAGCATTTCGGGATCGACCGCGGCCTCCGACCAATCGACCGAGTCCTCGTGCGCGGTGAACCGGTAGCGATCGATGACCGACACCACGAGATCGGTGATCGCATCATCGCCGAAGGTCCAGCGTTGAAATCGTCGCTCGAGGGGCGTGGGGGAAAACAGGCCGCCGTTGAGAAAGGGGACCGCGCCGAAGCCGCGAGCTGCGGGGGCGCGATGGCGTTTCGGGGTGTTGAGTGTGCCGAAGAAGAGGGGGCGGAGCAGGCGCTCGTGGAGCCGGCCGCCGGCCTCGAGCTGGCGTACGGTGTGGTGCAGGAGGAAATCACGCCGTCCATCGAGCCACCCCTTCGCTTCCAGAAAGGCGAGGAACAGGCAGCGGGACGCGCACAGCAGGGCGAGCTCTCGGCGTTCCTCGCGGTTGGGCACGCGTGCGGCGTGCGCGCCGGCCACCGCGCGCCGAGGCGATATGGAGCGCGCGAGCGAATCCACCGTGTGTTCGAGCGCGCGATAAAAGCGATGGCCGAGTGCATCGCGGCGCAGGATGTCACCAAGGCGGGCGTGTCGGATGAGCGCATCCGGTTCGTTGATCGCCGCCAGCGCCCGTACGGTGTCGGCATCGGAATCGAGTACGCGCCGACAGTCGATGCGTAATGCGGCGATGCGTGTCCCGCTGCGATGTGGCGTGACGGCCGCGAAGCACAGGGTGGCGCCCACCGTCCCATCGGGCGCCCGCTTCGTATCGAGCAAGAGCAGGCACCACAGCCGGTCCGGTGCCGACCGGCTGATCGCGGCGGCGACGCGGCGGGTGCGTTCACGCACGTCGATTGCGGGCTCCGACGCATCGCCGGGGTCGAGTTCGGCCACGAGCAGGCGCAGGGAGCCTGTGCCGCTCGCCAATTCCGCCTTGCGGACCAGCGCGGAAAGGCCGAACGATTTGCGTAGTGACGCGTCGACGGCGGTGTGATCGTCGAAGCCGAGCACACGGGCGAGGGGGCGCGCCGTCGACAGCGAGTCGGTGCGCGCGAGCAGTTGGGCGGCAGCACGGAGAGTAAGCACGGCGCCAGGATGTCACGGTGTCGATGACTGTGTGTCATCACAATCATTGGCATTGGATCATTCCGACGCGGATGTGATCTCGTTCGGAATCACGACGCTGGCCCGCGTCTTTGCGTACCGATTGGCGGGCCACGTTTCGGGGAAAGCGAGCGGTCGCGAGGCCCGGGGTTGCCCTCGGGGGACGATTTCGCACCCGAACCGCTTTCGCCGGCTATCTTTGAATGCCAGCCGCCGCCATGTAGCACGACGATCAGTGCCGGGTGGGTGTTGGCGGGTGGGGCCGCGGTCGGCCTCGTCCGTTCGTTGGTGCCCGTTAGTCCGTAGATTTTCGCGCGATTTGAGCGCGTCCTCCCCAAGCCCCTGCTTCCCGTGTCCCTGCGCACCTGCTGGATCAACGGCTCGTACGTCTCCGAAGCCGATGCTCACGTGTCCATCTTCGACCGCAGCGTGCTGTTCGGCGATGGGGTCTACGAAGTCGCGGCCGTGTTCAACGGCCGACTGCTCGATGCGGACCGGCACCTGGTGCGCCTCGAACGGTCGCTGCGCGAGCTCGCGATGCCGTCGCCAGCGCCGATGCAGGAACTCGAGTCGGTCATGCAGGAGCTTGCGACCCGCAACGGCATCACCGAAGGGCTGGTGTACCTGCAGGTCACTCGTGGAGCCGCCGAGCGTGACTTCGCGTTCCCGGACCAAGTGCAGCCCACGGTGTTCGCCTTTGCGCGCCCAAAGAAGCTGAGCGACGATCCGCACCAGCACGGCATGCGCGTGCACGTCGTGCCCGATATCCGCTGGCAGCGGTGCGACATCAAGAGCACGGCCATGTTGGCACAGGTGCTGGCCAAGCAGGCGGCGCGGCAGGCGGGCGCGTTCGAAGCGATGATGCACGAAGACGGTCTGGTCACCGAAGGTGGATCGAGCAACATCTGGATCGTGCGCGACGGCATCGCCTACACGCGCCCGCTCTCGAGCGACATTCTGGCCGGGATCACCCGCCATGTCTGTCTCGACGTGGCCGACGAGGCGCAGGTGTCGGTGGTGCAGCGCGCCTTTACGGTGGACCAGGCGATCCACGCCGACGAGTGCTTCATCACCAGCGCCACGAGCTTCGTGCTGCCGGTTACGCGCATCGATGAGCATGTGGTGGGCAACGGCTCGCCCGGCGCGGTTACGCTGCGCATGCGTGAGGCCTATCTGGCGCGCGCGCATCGGCTCACGACCTGATCGATTCGTTTCCTCTCTCACCTACCCCGGAGTCGATGCCATGAAGACCGCGCAGCAGCTGATCGCCGAAGCCAAGGCGGCGATCACCGAAGTCACGGCCCGCGAAGTCCAGAACGCGCTGGCGCACGGTGAGGCGCTCACGCTCATCGACATTCGTGAGCAGAACGAGTGGGCGATGGGGCATGCGGCACCGGCGCAGTACATCGGTCGCGGCGTGCTCGAAAGCCAGATCGAGGCCAAGGTGCCGCGTGATGCGCGGGTCGTGCTCATGTGCGCGAGCGGCAACCGGTCGGCGCTTGCGGCGGTGACGCTCAAGGAGATGGGCTACACCAATGTGGCCTCACTCGCCGGTGGGTTCCGCGACTGGGCCGCCTCCGGCGGCGCGGTCGCCGATTGATCACCCGAACGCGGCATCGGTTGCCTTCGTGTTGAATGCCCTCGCGCATCCCACCGTCGCCGCGCTGGCCGCGCGGCTGTCGGTGCGTATGCCGGTCGAGGCCGAACGTGAGCATGTCACCCGGCTCGCCGCCGTGGCGGCGGTGATTCGTGTGGTAGAAGGTGAGCCGGAGTTGCTCTTCATCAAGCGTGCTGAACACGAAGGCGATCCGTGGAGCGGGCATATGGCGTTTCCCGGCGGACGATACGAGCCGGGTGACCGCACGCTGGAAGACACGGCATGTCGTGAGAGTTTCGAGGAGCTCGCGCTCGATCTTCGTGCCGGCACCATTCTCGGGCGTCTCGATGATCTGGCGCCACGCAATCCCGTGTTGCCGCCCATTCTCATTCGCCCGTATGTGGCGGTGGTGGCACCCGACGTCACGTTCTCGCCAAGTGAGGAAGTGGCGGCAACGTTTTGGGTCCCGCTGTCCGTATTGGTTCACGAAGATTCTCGCGCCGAATACGTGATGACCATCAACGGCGCCCGTGCACGCTTTCCGGGATTCCGCGTGCATGAGCACGTCGTGTGGGGACTTACCGAACGCATCGTGCAGCAGTTGCTGTCGCTCCTCGACGACGGTGCCAATAGCGGCGATTAACGCCATAGGAGTTTGCCGGTGATATCAGGGGTGATGAAGAGCACCGCGCTGGTGGTGGCGGCCATGGGCCTCGCGTCCTGTCGTGGTGCATCAGCGTCGACGACCGTGGCCCCCATGTCGGGCAAGCGGGTGGAGGGGCCCAAAGGAATGGTTGCCGCGTCGCACGCCGACGCTGCCGCGGCTGGCGCTGCGGTTCTCGCGGAGGGTGGTAATGCGGTGGAT
>Ga0164293_10003639_pt1 | contig 13147 bp, 9 predicted proteins | sample GEODES118metaG_FD_111487 | JGI IMG/M metagenome (GOLD analysis project Ga0164293, IMG submission 111487) | Eutrophic lake water microbial communities from Lake Mendota, Wisconsin, USA - GEODES118 metaG | ecosystem: Environmental > Aquatic > Freshwater > Lake | place: USA: Lake Mendota, Wisconsin... | reverse complement strand
GTGCCCAATTTGTCGTTTGGATTGCCCGTGGTCAAGGCCATCAAAAAAGCCGCAACCAAGCCCTTGGACGTGCATTTGATGATTGTCGACCCCGACCGGTACATCCACGCCTTTCGGGACGCCGGAGCGGATCTCCTCACCGTTCACGTGGAAGCCTGCACCCACTTGCACCGCACCTTGCAGGCGATTCGTCAAGCCGGTATGCGCCCTGGAATTGCCGTTAATCCCCACACCCCGATTTCCGCGTTGGAATCCATTGTTTCTGAAGCCGACTTGGTGTGTTTGATGAGCGTAAACCCGGGGTTTGGAGGACAAAAATTCATTGAATACACGTACGAAAAAGTCCGTCAACTCCGCGCCCTGGCCGGCCCCGAACTCCTGATTGAAATCGACGGCGGGGTCACGTTGGAAAATGCACCCCTCCTGCTCGCTGCCGGTGCCAATGTACTGGTGGCCGGAAACACCGTTTTTGGCGCCCCAGATCCCGAGGCCACGGTGGCCCAACTGGCTGCCCTGGGTTGACCCATGAACCGCAGGATCCACCTTTCGCTTTTGGTTGTTGCTGCGGCCCTCGCTTTTGGCTGTTCCCCTGTACGCCGACTGCTCCCGCAGGAAGAATTGCTCACCCGTGTTTCGGTGGTCGTGGACGGCAAGCCCACGTCCGATGAGGCGTATGCCGAAGTGATTCAACAGTGGCCCAACCGTTCTTTGCTGGGATGGAAGGCGTATTTGGCACTTTACAACCTGCCCGAACGGGAATCGGAAAAACCACTCGCCAAATGGTTCCGTCGCATTGGGGAAGCCCCCGTCGTTTTGGATCCTATCAAAAGCGCAAAAACCTTGCGCCAACTGGAACACGTCGCTGAAAACGCGGGCTACCTGCGTGCCCATGCCGAAGTGCGTTACACCCCAGGCAAAAAGAAACAACGCGTCGGCATTCAGTACCTGCTGAACCGCGGTCCTCGTTTTACGCTCGGAAACCGCGTGTACACCTTCTATTCTCCGGCTTTGGAGGAAGCCAACAGGAGCCATCCGTTGGAAGCCGGCAGCTTGTTGCAGCCGGGCACCCCGCTCCTTTCCACCGCTTTGGACGCCGAGCGTTCCCGCATTTCAGCGGCTTTGCGCGACCTCGGTTTTTTCTCCATGGGGCCGGAACTCGTCCGCATCCAAATTGACACCTTGCAGACGCCGGGAGTGGCCCACTTGGAAGTTATTTTGGAAGACCCCTATGCAAACACCCCCAACGGCTTGGTGGTTACCCCGCACCGCGTGCGAACCTTGGGTACCATTACCGTTTTTCCCGACTACCGCTACACCGGAGGCCTCCAAGTCGGCCGGCCTCTGGACCCTACCGGGAGTGGGGTGCGGCAAATGCAATCCGACGGCCGTCTCTTATTCGCGCCGGAACGATTAAACGAATGGGTCATCCCCCGGAGCAAAATGCCATTTCGGGCTTCTGACCTGGAAGGGACCATCAAACGGTTGAGCGATTTTCCTGTGGTTCAAAGCGCGGAATGGCGATTCAGCGATGCCCGAGGAGATACCCTCAATGCAGACTTGTTGGTGGTACGTGCTCCCTCTGTCCGTTTCTTCTTCCGCACCGAGGGCACAACAACCTCTGGGCTTTATGGGATAGGCGGCACGGTGGGCTTGGGGCACAACAACGTTTGGGGCGGTGCTGAACGATGGGAACTGCGTCTAAACGGCGCCCTGTCTGCCCAAGCCGTTTCCGGCGACCAGCAATCCTTCTTCAACACCGCCGAGTGGGGCTTAGAGTCGTCCCTCTTTTGGCCGCGCCTTTGGGGATGGCCCGCCGCATGGCGTTCATCCAAAGCCGGCTTCGCGACCACTGAAGCCCGCATCAACGCCAACCGGCAGCAACGACCTGAATTTGCCCGCCAAACGTTTGGTACGCGATTTCTGTATGATTGGAGGTCTTCCCCACGTGCCCAACACACTTTGACCCTTTTGGATGTGGCGTACATCCATCTGCTCAATGCCGATCCCGATTATGTCAATTCGCTGCTCTTCAAAACCGGATTTCAAAATACGCTCATTGCAGCGAGCTCCTACCGGCTGCAGTGGTCTCCGCCTACTCGAAAAAGCATTCAAAAATCCCTGACGTGGACCGTGGAGTCTGCGGGAAGCGGGTTGGATGTCGTCCGGCGCCTCTCCCCCGCTCCGTGGAACCAAGTAGACGGTTCGTACGAACTGGCAGACGTTCCCTATGCCCATTACCTGCGTACCGAATTGGACGCTCGGTACAAATGGCAACGACGGGGCAGCCGGCAGTGGGCCTTTCGCGGCTTGGTCGGGCTGGCTTATACCTTGGCCAACACCCCCGGCCTACCCCCTTTTGAAAAATCGTTTTTCGCTGGAGGCAGCAACGACTTACGGGCGTGGCCCGCGTACCGCCTTGGGCCTGGCGCCTTCCCCGCAGCCGTTTATGACACCTTGCGGTACGTTTCCACCGGGCCCGCCAAAATATTAGGGAGCGCCGAATACCGGTTCAAAGTGGCTTCCTCCTTGTACGGTGCTGTTTTCTTGGACTTGGGAAACACCTGGCTCCTCCCGCGCAACCAACAAACCTTTCTGGGATTGCTGAGCCATCCCGACATCGCTCCGCTGGTCGTGTTATCGCCCAGAACATTCCTGGCCCAGATGGCTGTAGGCACCGGGATTGGCATTCGGTACGACTTTTCGTTCTTCGTGGTCCGTGCCGACTGGGGCATTCGCTTGTGGGACCCGTCCGAGCCGCTGACAGACCGACTGGTCGTTGCTGATTTTCGGTGGAAAAAAACCGCCCTCAACCTGGGCATTGGGTACCCGTTCTAACCAAAAATGATACCTTTGCCCTTTCCTATCCATAGCTCCACACAACATGGCCATTGAGCACATCCGCACCCTGCTAGGCGACCAAGCCGACTACCTCCTCAACCACACCAGCACGGCAATCCCCAAAGAAACCTTGCATTTGCCCGGTGGGGATTTTGTGGACCGTTCATTTGGCCCCACCAACCGCAACAACCAAGTCCTCCGCAGCCTTCAAACGCTGTACGGCCATGGCAAACTGGGCGGAACCGGATACCTCAGCATCTTGCCCGTGGACCAAGGCATTGAACACAGTGCCGGAGCCAGCTTTGCCCCCAACCCCATCTACTTCGATCCGGAGAATATCGTTCGCCTGGCTATCGAAGCGGACTGCAACGCCGTAGCCTCCACCTTCGGGGTGCTGGCCAGCGTTTCCCGCAAATACGCCCACAAAATTCCGTTCGTGGTGAAAATCAACCACAACGAATTCTTGTCGATGCCCAACCAATACGACCAAACCATGTACGGTTCGGTGGAGGATGCTTGGAACATGGGCGCTGTGGCCGTTGGCGCCACCATCTACTTCGGTGCCGAAGAGTCCCGCCGCCAGATTTTGGAAGTGGCCGAGGCCTTCGAACGCGCCCGCGAACTGGGCATGGCCACCATTTTGTGGTGCTACACCCGCAACAACGGTTTCAAAGTTGACGGCGTGGATTACCACACCAGCGCAGACTTGAGCTCCCAGGCCATCCACTTGGGCGTCACCATTCAGGCTGACATCATCAAGCAAAAGTTGCCCACCAACAACGGCGGGTACTTGGCCACCAAGCACGGCAAAACCCACCCCAAGGTTTACTCCGAGCTGACCACGGACCACCCCATCGATCTGACCCGTTACCAAGTGGCCAACAGCTACATGGGCCGCCAAGGCGTGATCAATTCCGGAGGCGAATCCAAAGGAGCCAGCGACCTTTCCGAGGCCGTAGCCACCGCCGTAATCAACAAGCGCGCCGGAGGCCAAGGCTTGATTTTGGGACGCAAGGCCTTTCAACGCCCTTTCCACGAAGGCGTCGCTTTGCTCCAAGAAATCCAAAACGTATACTTAGACCCCGCGGTCACCATCGCTTAATTCATTCCCTATGGGTTGGTTCAAACGCACCAAAGAAGGCATTACCACGCCTACCGAAGAAAAGAAAGACTCGCCCGACGGCCTGTGGCACATGTGCTCCAAGTGCAAGGTGGTGGTCAATACCGACGACCACGCTGCGGCCCTTTGGACCTGCAACAACTGCGGACACCACGACGGCATTGACGCCGCGGAGTACTTCTCCTTCCTATTTGACAACGGGGCCTTTACCGAATTGGACCCCCAGATGGTTGCGGTAGATCCTCTGGGATTTGAAGACACCAAGAAATACACGGATCGCCTGGTGGCCACCCGCAAAAAAACGGGATTGCACGACGCCATCACCACCGGCTTCGGGACCTTGAACGGCTTGCCCGTTACCATCGCTTGCATGAACTTCAAGTTCATTGGCGGTTCCATGGGTTCGGTTGTTGGCGAGAAAATCGCTCGGGCCATTGACTACAGTTTGAAGCACCGCCAGCCCTTCATCATGATCAGCAAAAGCGGCGGCGCCCGGATGATGGAAGCGGCCTTCTCCCTCATGCAAATGGCCAAAACATCGGCCAAACTGACCCTGTTGGACAAGGAACGCATCCCCTACATCAGCGTGCTCACGGACCCCACCACCGGTGGAGTCACTGCTTCGTACGCCATGCTGGGCGACGTGAACATTGCTGAACCCAATGCCCTCATTGGTTTTGCCGGACCCCGCGTGGTGAAAGAAACCATTGGCAAAGACCTACCCGAAGGATTTCAAACCTCCGAATTTGTTCTGGAACACGGGTTTTTGGACTTCATTGTGGAACGCAAAAACATGAAGACCAAAATTGGGGAGTACCTGCGCTTGGTGGGCAATCAACCGGCTTCGGAGGTCCCCGCTTAAGGGACAGAGCCCGGCACTCGTTGGGCATTCGAAAAAAAATCGTACCTTTGCCCTTCCGAAAAACGGAGTACAGCACAACCATCTAAACGATCAAGGCATGTATTTAACTGCTGACAAAAAACAAGAAATCTTCGCCGCACACGGCAAAGATGCCCAAGACACCGGAACCGCAGAAGGCCAAATCGCCCTCTTTACGTACCGCATCAACCACCTGACGGAGCACTTGAAAAAGAACCGCAAGGACTTTAACACCGAGCGTTCTTTGGTTCGTTTGGTAGGCAAGCGTCGCAGTTTGTTGGATCACTTGAAAGCCACTGAAATTCAGCGTTACCGCGCCATCATTGAGAAGCTCGGTCTCCGTAAATAAGACGTACAAAACCGCGAACAGCGCGAAAAGGCAATTTCTTCGGAATTGCCTTTTCGTGTTTCTTTCCGGTACATTCCCATTATGTTTGAAATGATGAAAGCCCCAACCCCCATCCGGGAAGAGATCCGCCTGCCTGACGGCCGTGTGATTACCCTGGAGACCGGCCGAATGGCCCGCCAAGCCGACGGTTCGGTTCTGGTTTCGTGCGGAGGAACCGCACTGCTCGCAACGGTCGTATCCGATCCCAATGCCCGTCCGGGTGTGGATTTTATGCCCCTTACGGTCGAGTACAAAGAGAAATTCGCCTCATCCGGCCGTGTGCCCGGTGGATTCCTGAAGCGCGAAATGCGTCCCGCAGACCGGGAAATTCTGGTTTCCCGCTTGGTGGACCGCGTTTTGCGCCCCTTGTTCCCTGAGGACTACCACTCCGAGACCCAAGTCATCATCACGTTGTTGTCCTTCGACGAAAACGTTGCGGCTGACTCCTTGGCCGGATTGGCTGCTTCGACGGCACTGGCAATCTCCGACATTCCTTTCAGTGGCCCCATCTCCGAAGTGTGTGTGGCCCGTGTGGACGGTCAAATCATCGTAAACCCCTCACCCGCTCAATTGGCCTTGGCCGACATCGAAATGATGATCGGTGCCACGGACGAGAGCATTGTGATGGTGGAAGGCGAAATGTCCGAGGTCAGCGAAGCCGAAATGCTGGAAGCGATCTCCGCCGCTCACGCTGCCATCAAGGTGCAAGTTGCCGCGCAGCTTGCCTTGGCCGCCAAGGTTCCCGGCAGCAGCCCCAAGCGCACCTACAATCACGAAACGCACGACGAAGAACTTCGCGAGCGCGTCAAGAAAGCCACCTACGACCAGGCCTACGCCGTTGCCGGATTGGGCTTGGCCGACAAGCATATGCGCAGCGCCAAGTTCCGCGAGGTATTGGACGCCTTCCTGGCTACCCTAACCGACGAGGAAAAGGCGACCAGCGGCGAATTGGCCAAAAAGTACTACCACGACGTGGAGTACGACGCCATGCGCAACCAGATTTTGGACAACGGACGCCGTTTGGACGGCCGTTCCACCACGGAAATCCGCCCCATCTGGGTGGAAACCGATGTGTTGCCCGGCCCACACGGCTGCGCCCTGTTCACCCGCGGCGAGACCCAGTCCTTCACCACGGTAACCTTGGGTTCCAGCTTGGACGCCAACCGCATCGATTCTCCTACCTTGACCGGCGAAGAGAAATTCTACCTGCACTACAATTTTCCGCCCTTCTCCACCGGTGAAGCGCGTCCTTTGCGCGGCGTAAGCCGCCGCGAAATTGGACACGGCAACTTGGCCCAACGCGCTTTGAAGCGCATGGTGCCTGACTCCGTGGGTTACACCATCCGCGTGGTTTCCGACATCCTGGAATCCAACGGATCCAGCTCCATGGCCACCGTGTGCGCAGGTACCCTGGCTCTGATGGACGCCGGTATCGAAATCACCCGTCCTGTAAGCGGCATCGCCATGGGATTGATTACCGACAAAAACCGTTTTGCGGTTCTGTCTGACATCTTGGGCGACGAAGACCACTTGGGAGACATGGACTTCAAAGTGACCGGAACGGAAAAAGGCATCACTGCCTGCCAGATGGATATCAAAATTGGCGGCTTGACCTTCGAGATCATGGAGAAGGCCCTGATGCAAGCAAAAGAAGGACGTGCTCACATCTTGGGCAAAATGCTGGAAGCCGTGCCTGCCGTACGTGCAGAGCTCAAGCCCCACGCTCCCAAATTGATCATCATGGAAATTCCCAAGAATTTCATTGGTGGCGTAATCGGGCCCGGAGGCAAGATCATTCAAGGCTTGCAAGCGGAAACCGGTTGCCACATCTCCATCAACGAAGTGGACGACAAGGGCATCATCGAAATTTCCGGAACCAACCCAGAGGGCTTGGCTTTGGCGCAGCAGCGCATCCGCGAAATCTGTTTTGTTCCCGAAGTCGGCGCTACCTACAACGGCACCGTTAAAGGCATCCAAACCTTCGGCGTATTCGTTGAAATCGGACGCGGAACCGAAGGGTTGTTGCACGTTTCCGAGATGGAATGGACCCGGGTGGACGATCCGTCTACCTTGTACAAGGAAGGCGACCGCGTGGAGGTGAAACTCATTGGCGAAGACAAAGGCAAACTGCGTTTGAGCCGCAAGGTGTTGTTGCCAAAGCCCGAAGGCTACGTGGAACGTGCACCGCGCGAAGACCGTGGACCTCGTGAAGACCGTGGACCGCGTCGGGACGACCGCCGGGACCGCGGACCGCGTCGGGATGACCGTCCTCGTCGGGACGAGAACACCAACGAAAGCGAAGCCTAATTCAACCGAAAGAATCCCATGCGTCAGTTAAAAATCACCAAACAGGTCACCAACCGCGAAACTGCGTCGTTGGACAAATACCTGCAGGAAATTGGTAAGGTCGAACTGATCACCGCCCAAGAAGAGGTGGAATTGGCACAACGTATCAAAGCGGGCGACCAGCGCGCTTTGGAAAAGTTGACCAAAGCCAACCTGCGTTTCGTGGTGTCGGTGGCCAAGCAGTACCAAAACCAGGGATTGACTCTGCCGGATTTGATCAACGAAGGCAACCTGGGATTGATCAAAGCCGCGCAGCGGTTCGACGAAACCCGAGGATTTAAGTTCATTTCGTACGCCGTTTGGTGGATCCGTCAATCCATTTTGCAGGCCCTGGCCGAGCAAAGCCGGATTGTTCGACTTCCCTTGAACAAGATTGGTTCCATCAACAAAATCAACAAGGCCTACGCCACATTGGAGCAAAAACACCAGCGTCCACCGAGTGCGGAGGAAATTGCGGAGGTTTTGGAGATGAGCGAAGACGACGTAAAAGAAAGCTTGCGCAACTCCGGCCGCCACGTATCCATGGATGCTCCGCTGGTCGAAGGCGAAGACAGCAATTTGTACGATGTATTGAACTCCTCGGACTCCCCCCATCCCGATCAGGATTTGATGGTGGATTCCTTGCGTACCGAAATCGAACGGTCCTTGGCCACGCTCACCCCACGGGAAGGAGACGTCATCCGTCTGTACTTTGGTCTCAACGGGCAACATCCCTTGACCTTGGAAGAGATCGGTGAAAAGTTTGACCTGACCCGCGAACGGGTGCGCCAAATCAAAGAGAAGGCCATTCGCCGCATGAAGCATACCTCACGAAGCAAAATCCTCAAGACCTATTTGGGTTAATTCCGTTCGTCTGTAATGCATGTACAAAACCCGGCACGATTCTGCCGGGTTTTTTGTTTTGTACCTTAGGATCCCCGCTGGTTCTTGAGAACAGCACAAATTGCCCGCAAACTACCCCCATGAAAGTACACGCTATTCTAATCGTGCTGGCCTTTGCCGGTGTTCTAACCTCGTGTGGCCCAGCCGCCATGGCACTCAAACGATCCAAAAAGCTCGAAGCAGCCGGCCTGGGCTACGAAGCGGCCGAAGCTGCTTTGGACGCCGTAGAAGCCAATCCGAACAACACCAAAGCCTTGGTACAGGCCAAGACCGTGGGCCAAAGAGAGCTGAAGCGAATTGGCCTTGAATTCGAAAACCGCGCAGAAGCCAACGAGGTCGTCGGAGCCTTAGAATCGTACGTACGAGGTCGTCGCCTGGTTGAACGGGCGGCGGAGTCCAATGTAGAGCTCACTGGGTTGGAAGCGTACACCGGTCGCTTTGCCCAGTTGCGCAAAGGGCATGTGGACCAACTGGTGGCCCAAGCCGATGCTGCCTTGAACAGCAGCGACTTCTCCGGTGCCCAGCGCCTCTTCGAGAACGCCTTGCGCTATGACCCGGACAACGCCCCAATCCGCAGCCAATGGCGCATTGCCGTAGCCGAGCCCCTCTTTCGCCAAGGACTTCAGTCCTACCGCGTGAAGCGCTACCGCACGGCCTACTACCAGTGGGTAGATATGGAAAAAGCCATTGGCCAGGCATACAAAAACAGCCGCCAGATGCAGGACTCCGCCGTTTTCCACGGAAAGGTGACTGTAGGCATCCGGGACGTCATTGCCCCCACCCGCCAAGAATTGGACCTTGCCCGAGGACTGCGCGCCGATTTGATGAGCAACCTCATCCAAACCCAGGAACCCTTTATTGAGTGGATCGACTACAACGAACAAACGCGGTTTGCGTCCACCAAGCAGCCCGACCTCCTTTTGAACATGGAAATGACCGACTGGCAGGAAATGCCCGGAACGGCTACCCGTTTTGAGCGCCAAGGGTACCGCAAGGAGACGGTTAAAGTGAAAGATCCCCAGACCGGCGTGGAGACCTCAAAAGACATTTTCCACAAAGTCACCTACTACGATATCGACTACCGCGTCTTTATCAAAGGAACCTTCCTATTCAAGTTGGAAGACGTCGAAAAGAAGCAAATTTTGAGCAGCCGCGAGGTAAGCGACTCCCGCGAGCAAATCGTAGCAACTGCGGAGTATTCGGGAGGAACTTATGCTACGCTCTTTCCCGGAAGCTGGGGTTCATTGAACGAAGCCCGTGCCACGGACGTCATTTCGTACAACCAAAAAGGACAATTAGACAGTCGCTTCCGGACCGTCTACAATCCCCGCGCGATCGACACCATGCGGGATCAAATTCGGGATGGATTGACAAAAAAGGCCTCCAATATTCTGTTTGAGACCCTGCGCTCTCCTACTTTTTTGCCCTAAGCAAATAGGCGTTTCCTGCCCGTCTTTACAGCCGTTCTGCGCCCATTTATGGCCGTTACCCAAAATCGAATCGGACTTTACGGATTAATGCATCGGAAGGTAAGAGAGAATTTCCTATTTTAACCGAATGATTATCAATTGCTTAAAGGCAGCAACGAAAGGAGCCTTGACCCTAATCGGATTGACGCTGCTTTCCGTGGCCATTCCGGTGGTGCGCATTTTGGCCGGAAAGCGCAAAGCCCAACGGTTTGCTTTTCAAGGCGTGGATGGAATTGCCCGTCTCCTCTCCTTTGCCCCGCGGTGGGAAGGGCAATTTGCCGATGAGCCCGCACTGTACTTGTGCAACCACCCTTCTTACTTGGATATTCTGTTTGCCCTGAATCCAACGGACTCGGTTTTGGTGGCTGCCCACGAATTCAAAAACAAGCCGTTCATCGGCTGGTTGGGACGGGCCTTGCAAACCGTATGGATCAACCGGCATTGTCCCCACAGCCGACGGTCCGTCCGCCAAATCGTCGTCCAGAAGTTACGGGAGGGCACCAGTGTTTTTGTATTTCCAGAGGGACAAACCACCGGAAGCCACACCGTTCAAGCCGTCAAGCCTGGCCTTTTTCATTCAGCCGTTGAAGAGGGGTTGCCCCTTGCGTTTTTATCCATTCGCTACCACAACCCAACCCCCTTGTATTTTCACACGATGGCACCTGGATTTTTTCGGGACTGGTTGAACCACGCCTGGCGGGTGCTCCGCCAACCGGCAATGGAAGTTACCGTCAAAGTAGGCGTCCCACAGCGCTACGCCTGCCCGAACCAAGCGCAAGATGCCTTCTACCAATTCCACAACCATCAAGCGCAGGCCGCGTAAAATCGGCGTACCTTTGTAAAATCATGCAACGTCGGGGCTGACCGGTTTTGACAGCAAGACGAAGAAGTGTGTAAGCATGCCGAGCTATCCAGTTGAATGCTCGTAAATTCAATGCTGGGATCTTTATTTGGCGAGTCTAACTACGCTCTTGCCGCCTAATCTACGGAATGTAGGTTAAGCTTGTCCCGCACCAGGTGCGGGAGCAGGACATCCCTCGAAATCCCTGACCTGCGGAGTTCGATCCAGGGGTGCTGGAAATGCGGGAATAGGAGAAACTGCGGCGTTCAGCGTCTCTGAAAATGCAATCGTCTAAGCGACCGGTAGCGCGTGCCCCCGCGGCCGGCCGACGAAAATCAATGGGTCACTAAGCATGTAGAAAGCCCTCGGCTTCCTTGTTTGGACGCGGGTTCGATTCCCGCCAGCTCCACTTTCTTGAAGAACTGCGCGCCCGCCTATGGCGGGCGCGTTCATTACCGGAAATCCCAAACAAAAGAGCGCTACACCCGCATCGGGACTTCGGAATTGTACCCGCTATCTTTGCCTCCATGATTGCCTACAACCCCAAAGCCTGGTTCACCTTTATTTTCCGACTGCACCGGTCGGAAACCCTTTCGGTTCTAGGGCCGCTTTTGTGGGCAGTGGCTGCCTACTCGGGCCTTATTGCGTATTTGGAAAGCACCTATTTCTTAGACAACGACCTGCGCACCCACACCCAAAGTGTGTCTGCCATGTATTCGTTGTTGGGCTTTACCCTGTCTTTGTTGCTGGTCTTCCGAACCAATACTGCCTACGACCGGTGGTGGGAGGGCCGCAAACAGTGGGGCACTTTAACCAATGTGAGCCGCACCTTGGCCAGCCACGTGGCCGCACTGCCGGGCTTGAATCGCTCCGAATCCGCTACCATCGGCGACCAACTGGGGACCTTCGCCCAAACCCTGCAGTACCACCTTCGAAACGAACGCCACCCCCAACTCGGCCACATGCCCAGCTGGGACCAAGCGGAACACCAGCCCTTGGCGGTGCACCAATCCCTCACCCAAACCCTCCACAGCTGGGTAGCCCAAGGTAAACTAACCGACTCCCAGCTCCTGCTGCTCCAGCCCGAGATTTCGGCTTTGCTGGACGTTTGTGGCGCCTGCGAACGCATCAAAACAACACCCATCCCCTTTTCGTACAGCGTTTTCCTGAAGAAATTCATCTTCTTCTACGTGATGCTCTTTCCGGTGGTGTATTCCACCAGCATGGGCTATGCCGTCGTACCTGTTACCGCCTTTATTTTGTATGTATTGGCCAGTATCGAGTTGATTGCCGAGGAAATTGAGGACCCCTTCCACGGAGATCCCAACGACCTTCCTACTGCCGAGATGGCCGATAAGATCGAGGCAACCGTGCGGGGCGTTCTGCCTCAGTAATTCCAGCGCCCCAAAAAAGCGTCGTACACGTCAAAACCCACCTTGAAGCGGAAGATTTCGGGAGTCGGTTCTCCGATTCGACGAACCCAGTACAACCCGTAGCGGAAGCGCTGATCCCAAAGCCTAAAGGGCATCTCGAGCCCCGCATAGGCCTCCAGATGCAGCCAATTGGCTTCCCCTATAAACATACCGCTCCCGCCCACCACCGGCGTTATGCGAAGCTCCTTGACCAGGGGAATGTAATCCAGGGGGCTGCGGGCGAAATGGTGAATGCCGTAAAAGTCCAAATAAGGGCGCGCGGTGTTGTAGGTCGAATCCAACGCCTGCATGGAGTTGCTGGGGTTGGAAAATAGCACCTGGTCCGACCCGCGAAAAAACTTGTGCTCAATAAACCGGATGCTGTCGAGCTCCTTGGCCAAGAATCCACCCGCGCCGGCCGACCACCGGGTGTAGCCCCACCTGGGGTGCTCCAGGTTGTCGGATACCTCAAACCGCGCCGACGTAAACCCCACCATTCCGCCCAGCAGGCCCGGAATTCCCTGCTGCAACCGCAATGTCAAATCGGGATAAGGGGACCCTAAGGCAATTTTCCGGTTGCCCCGCAAAATATAGCGCTGCCCGGGGCGGTACAGAACCTCCAAACCCAATAGCGATACCGCGTACGGCCGAAATGGCTCGGGTTCGTTGAGTTCCCCAAATAACTCGTTGGCCCACTCCTCCAATCGCAGGTTGTCGATGGACTGGCGGCGGGCAAAATCAAAGGAGGAGCGCACATACAAGCCGTTTACTACCTCCAACCGGTGGCTGCCGGAAAACGAAATCTTGCGGGCATAATTACCGCGGGCAAAAGTGCCCAAAATCGGTTCGTAGGAATTGATCTGCACGTACTGGTCCCCCACCGCTAAACGGACCGAACCAAATTTGGCGGGATTGTAGGTGTACGACCACGCCAATTGGCCCTTCGTATCTCCATTCACCACCCCGTAGTC
>Ga0164293_10003638_pt1 | contig 13147 bp, 19 predicted proteins | sample GEODES118metaG_FD_111487 | JGI IMG/M metagenome (GOLD analysis project Ga0164293, IMG submission 111487) | Eutrophic lake water microbial communities from Lake Mendota, Wisconsin, USA - GEODES118 metaG | ecosystem: Environmental > Aquatic > Freshwater > Lake | place: USA: Lake Mendota... | reverse complement strand
ATAACAAGGAGTGCCAATTACCAACTTGATTGGTTTTGGTTTAAAGTTCTGCATAGCAGGGTTTTCACCCTTTTGTGGAATTGAAGTATCCTTACTTCCTTTTGTCTTTGCCATTACCCGTCCTCGCGCTTAGGTTGTTTTTGTTTCAATTACATTGAAGCCAGTCTTACGTTCAAGAATCATGTAGTGATGAGAACCAAGTCCCATGAACTCGTCGATACTTTTAAGAACAGTTTCAGCTGGCAACGTCGAGCATGTGTACAAGTCAAACTGAATAAGCGCTGGTTGTTCTTCATCCCATACGTGAAGCGCGATGTGACTTGTCTCAATCATAACCGTAGCAGTTAGACCACGGTTACCTTCCTTTGACACATACGACGAATACGGACCTTGAATGATCTTCATGTCGATGTCGCTAACCAGCTTCGTCATCCAGTCAATAACTACGTCGTTATCCGTTGGCGGATTTGACACGTAGCCGTTTAACAGTAGATGGTTGTGCAATGCCATATATCTCTCCCTTTTGGTCTTACATAAGACCCATGTGTACAATATAATAGGTACATGGGCTTTCTGGACACTGATACCGAGACTAAAGCAGAACTTTATCTTGATGATGGTGACCACGAGCGATATGCCCACTACGCTGAAAAGAACGAGATCACCGAAGCATTGGTAAATGGCGTTCCAGTAGTCGCGCTATGCGGAAAGATTTGGGTTCCTTCTCGTGACCCAAAGAAGTTTCCAATCTGCCCGATGTGCAAAGAGATCCACGACGCTTTATTTATAGCGGATTAGGATTTACACAAAGCGCTAAACAACAGTATAATCTGTTATCTAATAAAACAGCGCATCATACACATAACAGTAACGGGAGCTACGACGTGAGCCTTTTCTCTTTCCGTCTAAATGACGATTTTATATCCGGATACAGAGAGAAGAAAGTACCTTTTGGTTACGCCGACTCTGCTGGTAACTCTGTAGGAGAGATCACCTTCCTACGTACCTACTCGCGACTAAAAGAAGACGGCACAAAAGAAACTTGGGTTGACGTTTGTGAGCGTGTTATCAATGGAATGTATTCCATTCAAAAAGATCACTGCAAGAGCCAGCGACTACCTTGGAACGACTCTAAGGCACAAGCTTCTGCGAAGGACGCGTTTGACCGTCTGTTCAATCTAAAGTGGACACCACCAGGTCGTGGTCTTTGGGTTATGGGAACACCGCTAGTAAACGTTCAACGTAACTCTGCTGCACTACAAAACTGTGCGTTTGTTTCAACAATGGAAATGAACAAAGCAAATCCTGCACGTCCTTTTGCATTTCTAATGGAAGCATCAATGCTTGGCGTTGGTGTTGGTTTCGATGACAAAGGCGCAGACAAAGATTTCACTATCTATGAACCAAAGGGGGAAGAAACACATGTCGTACCCGACACACGAGAGGGATGGGTTGAATCACTCTCCATCATCCTCAATGCTTACCTACGACCAGATCAGAAGGCTCCAGTATTTGATTACTCAGAAGTCCGCCCAGCGGGAACTCCAATCAAAACATTTGGTGGAACAGCAGCAGGACACGAACCGCTAGAAAAGCTTCACAATCACATTCGTAGATTGTTTGCTAAGCGTGCAGGAGAAAAGCTTACACGCGTAGATATCGCTGACATTGGTAACCTTATTGGTGTGTGCGTAGTTTCAGGGAACGTTCGCCGCAGTGCCGAACTTCTTATTGGCCGTCTTGACGATGACACTTTCTTAAACCTAAAGAACTCAGAAAGATTCCCTGAGCGTAATAGCTATGACCCTGCTTCTCCTGGTTGGGGCTGGATGTCAAACAACTCTGTAGAAACAAGTGTTGGCAAAGACCTTGATGGAATTGTTGAAGGCATTGCTCGTAATGGTGAACCTGGTGTTATTTGGATGGACGTATCACGTAAGTATGGTCGTCTTGCAGATCCAATCAACAATAAGGACTGGCGCATTGCAGGATACAACCCTTGCGCTGAGCAATCTCTTGAATCGTATGAGTGTTGCACACTTGTTGAGACATACCTAAACCGCCACACCGATTTAGAAGATTTTAAGCGCACCCTCAAGTTTGCTTACCTATACGCTAAAACTGTTACACTACTTCCTACACACTGGGAAGAGACTAACGCAATCATGCAACGCAATCGCCGTATCGGTACTTCTATCTCAGGTGTAGCGAACTTTGCTGACCGTGTGGGTCTGCCAGTTCTTCGTGACTGGATGGACGAAGGCTACGCGCGAATCAAGGAATACGACAACACTTACTCTGAGTGGTTAGGTATTCGTGAGTCAATCAAGATGACAACTGTTAAACCATCAGGTACAGTTTCAATCCTTGCTGGTGAGTCACCAGGAGTTCACTGGACAGTTGGTGGAAAGTACTTCAACCGCGCAATTCGTTTTGCTAACTCAGATCCAATGCTTCCTCTTTTCAAGATGGCAAACTACCGAGTTGAACCAGCATCTGAATCACCAACTACAACATCAGTTGTGTTCTTCCCAATTGAATCACTAGCGGTACGTTCTGAAAAGGACGTATCTATATTTGAGAAGATGTCACTAGCTGCTACAGCGCAAAGGTACTGGAGTGATAACTCAGTATCTGTGACAATTTCTTTTGATGTAGAAAAAGAAGCTGAACACATTGGAACAGTATTACACATGTATGACGGCCAACTAAAAACCGTGTCCTTCCTGCCGCAAGGTAATATGGTTTATCCACAGATGCCATACACTCAGATCACCAAGGAAGAGTACGAAGAATCAAAGATGAAACTCTTCCCTATTGACTTCTCTGGTGTCTACGCTGGAATGGCGTCAGACGCAATCGGAGAAGCCTACTGCACGACAGATGCATGCGAAGTAAAGCTAATCACGGAGAACACAAGCAAGAAGTAAAATGGCCATATACGAATATACTTGTGAGAACAGTCACATATACGTAGACAATAGAGCCATGACTGATGCAGACAACGTGACTGGCAGCGAGTGCGAGATATGTACAAAGCCACTACATCGTGTATATAGTTCACCAGCAGTTCAGTTCAAAGGACCAGGCTTCTACTCTAGTCGCTAATAACTAAATAATAAGTAAAAACGAAAGGACGTGGTATATGAATGGACGAGTTACTTTTGTGGGAAAGTATCCAGATTTCTTAGAAGGAACACCACCATGCTCAGGCGCAGATCCTGATGCATACTTTCCAGAAAAAGGAAACAGTGGTTCAACCACAAGAGAAATACAGATGGCTAAGAGCATTTGTAAAACATGTCCATATCAATCTCAGTGTCTTGACTGGGCCATCAACAACCACGAACTAGGCATATGGGGCGGGACAACTGAACGTGAACGACGAAGTATACGAAGGTCAAGACGCGTGGCGTAACAAGCGATAAAATTGAAATACTCTGGGGAGAGGAAAAGTATCTATTCCTTCTACTCTCCCGGGAGAACAAAAATGGCAAACAAGAAAGTCGACCTAGAGGTCGATGTAACAGTAAGCGCTGGTCCAGTTACCGCGCTAAGAAATATCCTTCTACGCATCATTGCAGTATTCGCTGCATCTGGTCTTAGTGTAATTGGTGCCGGTGCAGTTGTCGGTATTAGTACTGCAAAGGCAGTAATCCTTGCAGGAACACTTGGCGTAGCAACAGTCATCGAGCGTCTTGCTCGTGGCTTCCTTGATGACGGTAAACTAACAGTCTCAGAGATTAACGCTGCATTCAACTCTGTAGATAAGAGAGCTCAGTAACAGAGGTAATCGTTATACTGTAAGAGGGCGCCGCGAGGCGCCTTCTTTCATTTAGTCTTCATCCTCGTCATTGTCAGGAAGAAGTTCATTGTTGAGATGAATGTGCATATCATTACCATCAGCAGTCTCAACAAGATAAGAAACTAATCGCAATGCCTGTTGATCAGTAAATCCAGACTTAACAAGCGCAACAAACAGCTCATGCATGTTCGCCGCATCTTGTTCAAGAGGACTCATACCGTCAAACTCAAAGCCATCTAAATTATTCTTTTCTTCATCGCCAGTCGTCAAAGCCATCAACCTCTTCTTCTTCTTTTTCTTTAGAAGGCTGCACACCGAAGTCTCCAACGACATGCCGAGCTACCTCTAAGTAGATCTCTGCATTTGAGAACAAATCTTCAGGATGATAAACCTCGTCCGGCTTATAGCCCCAGTTGTGCTTTAGGTACTCTTTAAGACCAGGAACAAGTCTGTCAACAAACTCGCCCGGAGTCATATAGCCTGCTGCACGAAGTTCTTTTTCCTTAGAAGGTCGATAGTCCATTACTGCCTCCGAAAACTCATCAATTGTAAAGTATTGTTTAGTTAGTGAATCTTCGTCTTCTGGGACATAGACTATGCTAACTGTTTCATTCTCTTTTAATAATTGTTTCCATGAATAGTTCCACGACCCGTCTGTGCCAGCCATGAACCAACCATTTGGGCACCTTTGCCACGCGTTACCATCTGCAAGAACTACAGAGTTTAATTCCGGTTCTTTTCTTTTCTTATGTTTCTTACTCATCATTTTCACGCAAGCGTGACGTGTTGACCGCATAGTAAAGAGGACCAGAGCCACTAATACCAAGACCAGCAGCTACACGCGCCAAGGAAATACCATTGTCGTATTCCTCAGCAATTTGTGCGTGATACTCCTCAACGCCTTGAGCCTTTGCAGCCTTAATTCGTTCAACTGCTGCATCAACCTCTGGCTGATCCATACGACTACGTGAACGTGCCTCACGAACTGGAAGGTCCGCTGTAGTAACACGACGACGTAACCCAGCATAGACTACACCTAGTTCACCAGCCATCGCAACAAGAGAACCACCCTTAGCGTAGTACTCTGTCAATAACTGTGTGTATTGACGCGAAGCTAGATGCTCCGGTGATTCATTACTTCTTGAACCAAAAGCTTTCTTTGCCATTGGCAAAAGTGGTTCAATCTTTGATTTATACTCTTCAAGCAAGTCGTCCATTATTCATCTCCTTTGTCGTTGCCTGTAACTGTGACGTGAACATTAGATTTGTTGTTCACGTAAAGCTGTGCGTTAACAAGTGCCTTTACGGCAGCCGCGGTCGATTGACGAAACGCGGAAGGAGAAAGTTCTGGGTCAGGTAGATCTACACTTGCCCATACGCCACGAACATCATCATGTGGCTCAACTACAATGGTCCGTAGATCCAATTCCGTTATTACTGATAGTGCAGCGATTGCTTTTCGAACGGCCTTCTCGGCTACGTCCTCGTCTACGTTCACTACTTCTATAGCTACCCTTTGCATTCATTCTCCCTTTGTCACTTGTCACGTTAACAGTTTTATTATAACGTGATTGACACTGTTTGAACACTTAGGTGCTACTTATTATTTGCCTTACGCTTTTCTGCAAGAAGGTTAAAGTCTTTCATCTTTGTTCCTCCGCCGTATTCCCACGCATAACCGTCGGCAATAAGCGAATGATTAACTGACTGCTCTGCTCCATCAATAAACAACCACGCAAGAATACGACCATACTTCTCGTCGCTGTTTAGCTTCTCTGTGCGAATAACAATTGACTTTGCGTTATCAAGTAGGTTCTTTAATCGTGCCTTTACCTCAAGACCGAGAACCTTTTCTTGTTTATCAGTCGTGCGTGACTCTGGTGTATCAATACCAGCAAGACGCACGCGGGAGGTAAATGAAATATCAAAACCTAGATCAATATCAACGTCAATAGTGTCCCCGTCAACAATCTTGTTTACCTTACGAACGTGATATTCATACATAGTTTATTCCTCTTCTGAATCCTTTGGGTTACGAATTCGATAGGTTGCGATCCATATAAATGAAGCCCACATAATCGCGTAGCCTACAATAGTTCTTGCTGATCCATCAAGAACCAGCCATGCAATAAACATGCCAAGTAGCGTCCATGTCTGGTCAAGCATGTCGCGAATAAAGTCTTTCATTATTTAGGTCTCCTTCTAGGGGTTATCTTACCAGTCTTCTTGACTGCCTTAGGTTGTCTACGTGCTGCCTTCTTTGGCTTGTTGCCGCCTTCACGGCCAACAGGTGCGCCGCCATCTCCGCCACCCGAACGTGAACCACCACCAGAACTTCCGCCGGTAGATCCGCCTGATGTGGTAGACGCTGCCGCTGCTGCTGCTTGAGTTGCTGCACCTGCTGCAGCTACCGCCGCTTGAACTGCTGCGCCTGCTGCAATAACTGTTGCTACAACGATCTTCTGGGACTCTTCACGTTCCTCCTCAGACATATCCGCGCCAAGGTTTGTGAGGGCCGTGAGTACCTCTCCAGGGTCAGTGAATATGGCACCAAGTAACTCTTCAGGATTCGCAAGCGTCTCAAACGCATTACCAACCTCGGCGGTAATTACAACGCCATTATCAAGTTCAATTGGTGTCTCCGGTGGTAGATCTGCGAGATCAAGTCCAGCCTCCGCTATCGCATCAACGCTAACGCCAGCCTCTCCTTCAAACTGTTGAATTAGCGCATCAGCAACGATCTCAATCTCCGCCGCAGACAAGTTACCATCACCAGAAACAATTGCAACGATTGCTGCAACGTCCTCTTCTGAAACTTCACCGTCACCAGCAAGAGCATCAAGGACAGATGCAACTTCATTAGTTGTAAGCTTGCCGTCCTCGGACAGAGCGTCAATAAGCTGATCTGTTTCCTCTGCATCAATCTCGCCGTCGGCTGCCATTGAGTCTGCAATGGAATCTAACTCAGCAGCAGTAATTTTTCCATCATCGAGTGCATTATCAACTTCAGCGTCGATTTCTTCATCTGTTGGTGTATTATCTTCAGATGGCAAAGGATCTTCTGGAACTGGCTCTGGATCAACTGGAGTGGGATCTATTTCTTCTTGAGGAATCTCTGGCTCAGGTTCAACAGGAACTTCTGGCTCTACAGGTTGAGGTTGTTCAGGCTCTGGCGTAACTTCATCTGGATTTGTGTTATAATTGGGATCATCAGTATTATCATTGGGAGTGTCAGGTGAAGTTTCATCAGAAGGCTGGTCTGGTAACGGGGGTTGCTCTGGCGTCGGGTCTGGTTGTGGCTGCTCTGGCTGCTCTGGCTGCTCAGGTTGTGGAGTCGGTTCTTGAGGATTCGGATCTGTGGGAGGAGTCGGATCTGGATCCGGAGTAGTTGTATTACTATCTCCCGATGAGTCAGAACCAGGATTACTATCAGTATTGGGTTGATTGGCATCTGAGCCTCCGCCGTTCGAAGGTGGAGGAGTCGGAGTCGGATCAACAACAAGAAGCTGAGTAGAAACTTGCTCAGAGTACTTTGCAAGAGTGTCGTTATCAGAACGCACTGTAATTTGATAAGTCTTATCTAATCCGCCAGTTCCTTCAAACAATGAAGCTGGAATAACAATACTTGTGTTAAGCGCATTTGCATCACCTGCGTTACCAGTTGCTATACCCCAACCAGCACCATCAACAGACCAGGATACTGCGTAACGCTCTGGTGAAACAACACCTGTTGGTGCAGTCCATGTCACTTGAACATCACCGTTTGGCAGTTGTGTAACTACAACGTTTGTCGGAGCGCTGATTGGTGTCTGGTTGATAACCTCTGCTTGAACAACTGTCTGCGCTGTTTGAACAGCGGTAATAGCAGTTTGCGTTGTGTCGATAGCAGTTTGTGCAAGTTCGACGTATTCAGTGCGTGCAGTCTCAGCGGACGAGGCAAGAATGAGTGTTGCTTGCGCGGAAGTTAGATTTGTTTGAGCTTGAGTCTCGGTTGCTTCAAGTGTCTGCAGTGTTGCTGTCTCTTGATTCAGAGTAGTGACCGCTTCAGCGAGTGCGTCCTTTTGTGCCTGTGTCGCACTGGACGTTGTAAACTCTGTTCCAGGAATTACTTCCCAGGTGCCACTGTCAGTGTAGCGCAATAGTTGAACCCAAGCTCCTCCACCGTTTTCGTAGTACCACATTTCAAAGATCTTGCCAGTACCAGCAATAGTTTCAACGTCAGCCGTTGAGCCACCGCCACCTTTATCAAACCAGTCGTTGATAACAAGTTCGCCGTCAAGGTAAAGTTTTACACCGTCGTCTGCAGGAGCAGTCCAGTACTGTGTGCCAGTCGTAGTTGGTGTCCATGTTCCAGTCCACTTAACAATCGTGTCTTCTGCATTTCCACCAGCGACCTGACCGCTACCATACTGTTCACTAATTCCATTTGTGTCTGTTACTGTGTGAACAGGTGTTGCGTTAGTTGGAAGAACAGGCGCGTTATTTTGACCAGGAACAACATAGGTTTCTTGTTTAAGACCTTGTTGTGTGTTTGCGTCAACAACAGCTTGCGCTGCGTTCTTGTCTGTTTGAGCATCAGCAACAACAACCTCTTGAACATCAACAGCTGTTTGCGCAGCCTGTAAAACTTGTGTCTTATCTGCAACTACAGCAGTTGCGGAATCAACAGTGGTGGTTGCACCTGCAGCAGCTTGAAGACCGTCCGCAATGTCTTTTTTATTTTCAGCAGCATTAACTGCAGTCTGCGCTGTATCAATTGCAGTCTGCGCGGTTGCAATCGCAGTAGCCGTTGCTGTGGTAGGAGTAATTGTTCCTTCAAGCGTGTTGGTCTGTGTCAACGTTGTTTGGATAACTGGAATGACTGCGTTCGATACTGCAACCTGTGCATCAGCGACTACTGTCGTTGCTTCACTGATCTGTGTTACTGCTGTGGTTGCTGCAGAAGCTGCTGCACTTGTTGTCGACGTGTATGTTGCAAGAGTTGTGTCCGCTGTTGTTTGAGCTTGTGTCTCAGTTGTTTGAAGAGTTGTAAGCTGAGTTGTTTCCTGCGCAAGGGTTGCCTGTGCAGTTGTAAGAGTTTGCGTTGCAGTTTGAGCTGCAGCAACAAGCGCTGGATCAGACGTTGTCTTTGTGATGGCAATGTTATCAACGATGTAGTAATCGGAGTCCTTTACAATCGTTATCGTGTCAATGTTTGTACCAGTGACAGTCTCTGTCGAGGTGTACCCAACTGCCTGTGTCTCTGCGGAGACGTTATTATCCATTACTGTCGTTGTTGATGTACCGTCCTGGTTTACGGTAATGATATTGGTATCGCCATTCTTGGCGTAAACACCCATCGTTACAGATGTGACGGTTCCGGTGTTTGACGGGTTAACGTCAATAACAATGTTATTTGCTGGATTGATAATAGTAAGAGCAGAACCAGATGTTTGAGCTGTGTTCCAGGTTCCACCAATAGATACGCCAGTTGACCCGGTTGCCGAGGTAACGGTAGTCGTTCCAGTCGTAACCGTTACAACACTCGTTGTCGAGTTCGTAAACGTCTCAGTTACAGTAGTAGATGAGTTTGCATTTTGTGCAGCTGCGTTTGCCGAGTCTGCTGCTGTCTGTGCAGTCGTTACTGCGCTGGCAGCTGAATCAACAACTGTCTGCTGAGTGTTAACGGCGGTAGAAGCTTGGGCTGCAGTGGCAGCAGCAGTAGTTGCTTCTGTTTGAGCAGTGGTTGCAGTTTCAATCGAGGTAACCGCTGTTTGAACGGCGGTAGTTGCTTGAGCAACCTCGGCAGTAGCAGACTCTACTGAACCTGTAACTATAACGCCAGGCTGCGACACAGTTTCAAGAACCGTGTTGATCTGATCAACCTTCTGCTCCAAAGATTGGGCATCTGCCTGTGCAGTTGTAACCGTGTCTGAAACTGTCGACAACGTGGTATTATTGTCTTGTACACTTACAGAAGGAGATGACGATGGATTGGACGAGCTTTGCGATGGGCTTCCTTGCGAACTTTGCTGTTCTTGGGATTGCTGCGTTCCTGACTGCGCTGAAGATGGCTGCTCAGAAGAAGAAAGATTAGGGTCATCGGCTCTTGCCGTATTTGGGGTAAGGGCTACCCAGACTCCAGCTGCTGACGCAGCAAGAAGTACCTTAGTTCTATTGCTTAACGCGCGCTCTCCCTCGCGGTTTCCACCGCGGAGCTGCATTTTTTAGTTGGTCTCGTTTCCTTCAAAGTCCATTGGATACGGGGCATTGTCTGGCCAAGTCATTACGCGAAGGTCTATCACCAGACTAATAACCTCCGACATTAGGTCCTCGGCTGCTAGAAGTATATCCGCGCGAAGCTCTGGATCATTAGGTTCAATAAGTTCATCACGAACAGTCTTCAATGTAAAGGCGCAAGCACCTAGACGGCGAACCGCTATTTGGATCGCTTCCCTCTCGTATTGAGCGACGTTCATGGATACAAATGTATCCTGAAGTCAAGTAAATGACTTAGATCTAAGCGTTGTCGTAGCGATGATTCTTATACATATAGTAATGATAAGTAACGTCGCGAACGATGAATGATACTAAACCAACTGCAACGTAGACGCCGAGTCCCATTATAAATGACAACAGTGTAATTACAAGAGTTGCTGCCAGCAAGATCTTGGCGGAAGTTGCGTAACGGCTTTGGTTGATCTTGAGAAACGCCAGTGTCCAAACAATAGGCCAGCCAAGCAGGTGGCGAATAAACACCTTGAATTCGTTGTCGACCTCCTCGGAGAAGTTATCATCCGGAGTACGAGTCTCGTCAACGATCTTTTTGAGGATTAGAGCTTCAATAATCATAGAACCTATTATATCAGGTCGTTAGGCACACCGCGAAACATACTAAGCGAAAGAAGCAAAAAACTATGAAAAGAGGGGAACGAATCAGGTAGATCATACTAAGCGGAAATAAGCAAAGTCTGAGAGATTTTCGCTTAGTAAGTAATGGATTATGAATCTTAATACAATAAAATGAAACTATATTTAGTATACGTGTAGGGGTCTACTCTAGGGGTTGACCTAAAGAATAGTCCTGCTTTGAAGTTTCATAAAATATAGTTTACTATTCATAGTTTTTGATGTATAGTTATCTTATCGCATAAGCGATACGAGAGAAACGAGAGACGATGATAGACAAGTGGGGAACTGAAATAGCCCTTGTCATTGCAACAGTTGTTGGAACCTACGTTGTGTGGTTCGGACATGCTGAGTTTAAGAAGACTCGACTTGGGAGCATCTTTGTCTTCCTGGTCGGTAGCCTTATCTTGCTCAGCCTAGCAATGTACTTTGGACTTAGACTACAAGGAGTAAACCCGTGACCGTGAGCAATGACCCTTTTAGCTTTATGGACTTCACTCTTGAGGAAGCTGTAAAGGCTGATGCTGAGTTGATGGAAAGACCAGTGACTAGTCGTGACGGGAGGATCTGCCTCTGTGGACACCCGGTGGCTCGACACACAAATGCTGGAGGCGCTGTCTACTGTAAGCCAACTCGTATGGAGTGCCCATGTAAGAATCTGCGGCCAGTACTTGAGTCTGAAGACGTAAGACCCTTCTTGAGAAAAACAGGAGGATCTGGACCATTGCACGCTTTAGGCCGTGGGCTTCAAGCAAGTGTGACAAAACAAATCTCTGTTGCGTGGCTAGTCGAGATGATCTGTGACCGATGTAAGACAGAAGGCCCAGTGAGTCCAGTTCCAGTAACCCAACGTGGAATTGCAGTAAGTCATGCTACCGGCTATGACGCGCTCCTTTGCAAGGATTGTCGAGAAGAAGTATGACCTTGATAGATGAATTGCCGATTACTGCGATTGGCACAATTGACTACGATGTCCTAATTGCAACACCTGGGAGACAGTTCCACGCCGAGTACGTCCGTAGTCTTATCGAGACCACCCAGCTTCTTAACCAAGAAGGAATTACCTACGGGTTCTTGAACAAGTACTCGTCTTTTGTTCCTAGTGCCCGTGAGTTGACGGCGACTGATTCCAATGTACACAACTGGAATACTAATACAATAGGCGGAGGGAAATACATCTACAAGAAGATATTCTGGATTGACTCGGATATCGAGTGGAGACCAGAGGACTTCCTGCGACTCTACAACTCAGATCTTGATGTCGTCTCAGGTCTATACCAGACCGACGTCTACGGAACGGTCGCGGTGAACATGCCAGATGATAAGGGCAGACCAGTGAAGGTAAACAAGAAAGAGTTCATGCTTGACGACCAGCCAATAGAGGTAAATGGAGTCGGGTTTGGTTTTGTAGCTATGAAGTCCGGCGTCTTTGAGATGATGCCTAGACCTTGGTTCAAGATCCGCTTCGTTCGATGGGACCACACCGACTTTGATACCAACGTAGGTGAAGACTATTCCTGGTGTATGAACGCCAAGGACATGGGATTCAAGATTTGGGTAGATCCGATGGTGACGGTAGCTCATCATAAAGAGACGGTGTATGTAGTCTGATGGCCAAGGATGAAAGACCACAGGACTACAAAGGTCCACGGACTGCTATTATAACCAAGAACCGGTGTGGCTTTTGTAACTCTGGAGATCATGACATGTGTAAGCATGAGCTTCCCTACTACGAGAAGCTATGGATCTGCCCATGCGAATGTAATAAGAACTGGGTTCCTCAAGATTTGGGTGGACCGGCTAAGATTTCAAGTACGACCAAACGAAAAGAGAAAAACAATGACGAACGAAGAGCTAGCGGAGAAGGTGACGGAGCTTCTACTAATGATGGCGCCGGAGAACCAGTGGCCGGTGAAGAAGTATCAGATGATAACTCTGATGACCCAGGTTCTGAATCAGAGCAAACAACAGATAATGGAGGAGGAGCTCGAGATCTGGAAGGCCAACCTCAATGAGAAGATTAACCACCTAATCAAAGACTGGGAAGACCGGATGCCAGAGGATAGCACCTTCTACTCACTCGGGTTACGTCACGCTCAAGATATCCTTCAAGGACGAGAGGTCAATGGCTGATGACCGATTGCTTCTGGTGCGGAGAGGTCTTCGACTCCTCCAAAACCATCTGCCCCCATTGCGCCACACCCACAAAAGTTCAGTCTAAACAAGACCAATAGTCCCATCCTAAAGAAGCAGTTTCGATCTACTTGACGGTCCCATATCCATAAACTGTTTCTACGGAGGTCTAACCGTTGCCTTTTCTCTCCTCTCACAGAGTAATCCTTCTCGAGAACAGTATAGAGTCGGTCTTACAGATCAACGTGGTCTGTGAAAAGAGGAAACTTAAGTGAACTCAAATGAACTAAAAAAGATGGCAGCCTCATGGGCTCGCTCATT
>Ga0164293_10003637_pt1 | contig 13148 bp, 15 predicted proteins | sample GEODES118metaG_FD_111487 | JGI IMG/M metagenome (GOLD analysis project Ga0164293, IMG submission 111487) | Eutrophic lake water microbial communities from Lake Mendota, Wisconsin, USA - GEODES118 metaG | ecosystem: Environmental > Aquatic > Freshwater > Lake | place: USA: Lake Mendota... | reverse complement strand
CGCATCAGCTTTGAATCGCTGGATGGTTGGCCTGGCAGCTACATCGCTGGCAGGGGCGCTTATCGCGATGCCGATGGCAGCCTGAAAACAACTGGAATCTTCATCGGCCCCGAGTTCGGCACGGTCTCCCGTGTCGACCTGGTGGAAGCTGCTCGGGAGTGTGCAGATGCCGGCTTTGATGTTCTGATCAGCTGCGCCTTCAACTACGAAGCCCAGTCCACCGAGTTCGACAAGCTCGGTCCGCTTCCGGTGCTCAAGGCGCGCATGAACGCCGATCTGCACATGCAGCCCGACCTCAAGAACACCGGCAAGGGCAACCTGTTCGTAATCTTCGGCGAACCTGACATCGACATCCTCGATGCGCCAGACGAAAAGATCCGGGTGAAGATCAACGGGGTTGACGTCTTCGATCCTTCAACGGGGGAAGTGCGCAGCGACGAGCCCGCCACCATCGCCTGCTGGTTTATCGACAGCGACTACAACGGCGAGAGCTTCTTTGTGCGACAGGCCTACTTCCTAGGCCAGAACGATCCCTACAAAAGTCTCAAAACATCCCTCAAAGCTGAAATTGACGCGGATGCCTGGGAGTCCCTGAACAGCGATACCTCCGTTCCCTTTGCCAAGCCATCAACGGGACGCATCGCCGTCAAGGTAATCAATCACCTGGGGGATGAGGTGATGAAGGTCTATCGGGTGGCCTGATGCAGTTTCTGCTCGCTGACACCTTCCAGGGCAGCCTTGATCGCCTGAGCGGCGAGGAGCAGCGGGCTGCAAAGGTGGCAGCCTTCGAGCTGCAGATGAACCCGGCCACCCCAGGGCTGCAGTGCCATCGGCTGGAGAACATCAAAGACAAGAACTTCTGGTCTGCGCGTGCCAGCCGTGACATCCGCCTGATCTTTCACCGCGTCGAGAGCAGCGTGATGCTCTGCTTCGTCGGCCATCACGACCCCGCCTACGAGTGGGCTTCGCGGCGAAAGATCGAAACCCATCCCGTCACCGGTGCGGCCCAGATCGTTGAGATCCGCGAAACCGTCCGCGAGATCCAGATCCCCCTCTACGTCCCGAGCGAGCCAGCCCCTGCTGCGGAGCCCAAGCGGCCCCTCTCCAACCTCACGGAAGACGAGCTGCTCAGCTACGGCGTGCCCGCCGAGTGGATCCCCGACGTCCGCACCGCGGACGACGACATGTTGCTGGTGATCGCCTCCCACCTCCCCGGAGAGGCAGCAGAAGCGATCATCGATCTGGCTACTGGCACCACGCCCCCCAAGCCAGAGGTGGTATCGCCCGAAAAGGGCAATCCCTACGAGCACCCCGATGCTCAACGTCGCTTCCGCGTTGTGTCCGGCACCGAGGAGCTGGCCCGCGCGCTCGACTACCCCTGGGAAAAGTGGATCGTCTTCCTCCACCCCTCACAGCGCGACTGGGTGCTGCGCTCCTTCAATGGCCCCACCAGGGTGCAGGGCTCCGCTGGCACCGGCAAAACCGTGGTGGCGCTCCACCGTGCGGTCCACCTAGCCCGCGCCAACCCGGAAGCACGGGTCCTGCTCACCACTTTTTCTGCGCCTCTGGCAGCCCTGCTCCAGGAAAAACTTCATCGCCTCGTCGATGGCGAACCCGCTCTGGTGGAACGGCTGGATGTGCTGGCCATGCAGGAGCTGGGTGAGCGCATGCACGCCGCCCACCTGGGCAAACCCAACCGCATCGATGCCGAGGATCTCGACGCCCTGATCCGCCGCCATGCTCCAGCTGAAATCAGCCGGATCTACGGCGAAGCCTTCAGCGTCGAAGAGTTCCGCGACGTCGTCGACGCCTTCCACCTGCGCGAGTGGGAGAGCTACCGCGACGTGCGCCGTCTGGGTCGAAAGAGCCGCCTCAACGAGGCCAAGCGCCGCCTGCTGTGGGAGGGCTTTGAGCAGGCAATGCAGGAGCTGGACGCTCAAAACCTGATCACAGACCACCAGCTGTTCCACCGCACGGCCGAGCAGCTGCGGCGCACCGGCGCCCGGCCCTACCAGCACATCGTGGTGGATGAATGCCAGGACATCACCGCGGCCCAGCTGCGTCTGCTTGCGGCGATCGCTGGCACAGGACCAGATGCGTTGTTCTTCGCAGGTGATTTGGGGCAACGGATCTTCCAGCAGCCGTTCTCGTGGTCTCAGTACGGAGTGGACATCCGCGGCCGCTCCCGCACCCTGCGCATCAACTACCGCACCTCCCAGCAGATCCGCCAGCAGGCCGACCAGTTGCTCGACCCGGAATCCCGCGATGTGGACGGCAACGTGCAGGATCGCCGTGGCGCGGTGTCTGTGATCAGCGGCCCCGATCCAGACATCCGCGAATGCGACGACCATGACAGCGAGATCGAAGCGGTGGCCAGCTGGATCCTGGAGCGCTTGGCCGAAGGCCTCACCCCGAAGGAGTTCGGCGTGTTCGTGCGCAGCGCACAGGAGCTTGGGCGCGCCCAGGCCGCTCTTGAGCTGGCTGATCTGCCCTACGAGCAACTGCAGCCCACCGCCATGCGCCTCGGCAGCAAGGCCACCCTCTCCACCATGCACCTGGCCAAGGGCCTGGAGTTCCGTGCCGTGGTGGTGATGGCCTGCGATGAAGACGTGATCCCCAATGCCGAGCGCATCAAGGCCCTCACCGACGACAGCGACCTGGAAGAGGTGGTGGCCACCGAGCGCCACTTGCTCTACGTGGCCTGCACCCGCGCCCGCGACCACCTGCTGATCACCAGCGGCGACACCTGCTCGGAATTCGTGGAGGACCTGTTGTGAAAATCCCGTTCCAGAGAAGCACAAGCGAGGAAAGTGAAGCCGGAAGTTCTGAGGAGTGGTTCAGGGGCCTTTCTCATGCAACACGAAACACATGCTCATCTCTTCAAGAATTTTTAGAGAGCGACACGATTCAGGTCCTGGAGCTCAAAGGAGATTGGGGCGTCGGGAAGACTCACTACTTCCAGAGCTTTCTTGCATGGGCCAAACATAGAAAAATACTTGGCAGACTCAAAGCGTACTCTTACGTATCTCTATTTGGCTCTAATTCTGTTTCTTCTTTAGAAGCATCTATCTTTGCCTCCCATGAGCCCCTGGCCTCCAATGCTGAAACCAGGCTTGCTTCAGGATCCAGAACAATCAAAACCATCCTTGACAATTTTGGCCAGGCAACGATGGAGCTCGGTGGCGCCACACTTGCCCTTAGCACAGCATCCACCCTGATTAATGGATTGATTAGAAAGTATTACATCAAAGACTTTCTAATCTGTTTCGATGACATTGAGCGCATGGGCGAACAAATGCCTGCCTCGGCTTTTATCGGACTTGTGAGCACGCTCAAAGAACAGCAGAACTGCAAGATTGTATTGATCTGCAATTACGACAACCTTAGTGGCAGCAATCCGCTCCTTCGGCAGGCCATAGATGAATATCGAGAAAAGATTATTGACAGGGAGGTCTCTCTTAGGCCAACCCCAAAGGAGAACCTGTCAATTGCGTGGCCACAGCAAATGGGACGTCCCTCGTCTTTTGAGCACGTATTTTCAATCTCTGCGTGTGCCAATATTCGAGTGATGCGCAGAGCTCGGTGGGCTATCGAGTATTTTTCAAAGATTCTGGGTGATCAGTGGCCAGATATACGCGAGTCTTTCCAGCTTGCCATAGCAACGCTAGCTGTCATCTACTACAGCAGAAAAGATCTCTTCCAGGATCCCTCCGCAATTCTCGCTGATGATTTTTTCAGGCATCTGGCCGGCGAGTCTCAGATGCATAGACTTCAGTACGAATTTATGCGGAGGATAGGGTATGCACCTGCGCCTCACCACCAGATGATCCTGGATTTCTTCAGGCACGGTTCGGTTGACATCGATAGCTACGAAGGACTTCTGCGGGCCAACGCTATCAACGAGCGGCTTTCATGGTTTAACCAACAGTGTGACGAGATCCTGGGCAGATTCAGCTCTGGGTTTTTCGTGCTACACGAACAGATTGTTCCCGAGTTGATTGAGTTCTTGCAACAGCACAGTAGAGAAATAAGCCTTGGCAAGGCATATGACGCGGTCAAGTTTCTTAAGCAATGTGGAGTTGAAATTGATTCATGTTTTCTTGACCAAGCAATTCTGTCGCACATGGAACGAGAGCCGGAGCTGGATCCTCACGCATTGTATTTTTCGAAGCTCCCAGATGCAGTTCGCGAGGATCTAAAGAGATGTTATGAGGCCCGGGGCTCAACTCGATCCATTTCAGACTTAATGCAGAGTCTCGCTGGGGGCAACGGCTGGGATCTCGACGAGATAAAACTGCTTCGCGGACGCTCGGAACATGAATGGCTCGAATGGATCAGCAGCTTCAATGCATCCAAGGAAACAACAGAATCTGGCGAGTTCCACTCTGACGTCTTCCATCTTGTAGCCACTTTTCTCAAGAGATTTGGGTCTGTTGCCGATTCGGAGGACCAGGCCACTCTTGCAAAGATAAAGAAGGCGCTGGAGCGGCTTCGCACTCGGAGTCCAGTTGACAAACTAAGAGTTGAGATGCTGTTTAACTATATGAGCCAGCATGCGTGAAGCCGGGCTATATTTTTGCAGGGTTTGATTGAATGAGTCAGCCCACCCCTGAAGTGCTACGAGTTGCGGAATCCGCCCGCACCATTGCCCTACAGATGTTGAGCGAACGCGGTCGTGGAGCCGTGCTCGTCGGTGCTGCCCGCGTGGATGCCGCTCTGGAGGTCCTGCTCAAGGCGTCCCTGGCGCCGCCCTCAGGCAGCGAGACCCTCTTCCCCACGGATCGCCCCCTGGGATCCTTCGGGGCCCGCATCGCCCTGGCCCAACGGCTGGGCCTGATCGACCACCAGGTGGAGAGGGCGTTGCACACGCTCCGCCGAGTGCGCAATGCCTTCGCGCACTCCACCACGGTGGCCTCCCTTGGTGAGGCCAGCTATCAGCAGCCGCTTGGCGACTGCTACCGGCATGCCCGCGAAAACCCACGCTGGGAGCCACTGGAGCGCATCCTCGATGAGCAGCTCCAGCCCAACGGCAGTGCTGGAGAAAGCACGGCTCCAGATCGCTTCTTGCGCGATTACATCCTGCTGATCACCATCCTGGTGGCCTTCCTAGAAGCCACTTCCCAGCAGCTCCGGCCGATGCAGCCGCCGGTGGTGATGGGCTTTTCGTGCATCACCAGAAGCAACGGCACTCCCCAGGCCTTTTGACCTCTCCCTGTCGCTGAGGAGAACGTCGCGCAGGAATCCTCAGCTTGCGCGGCCGCGCAAGGGCTGCGCAAGCCGGCCCACCACCGGGGATGGGACGCCATGGGCACTGGTTGTGGTGAGTGCTGCGGCCGGCCCTTGACGCTGGCCGCGCTGGCGCTTGCGGTCCTGCGCTTGCCCCTCCGTGGCTGTTGCTTCCCCATCCCGCTCCGCCCGATCCCAAGGTTCGGCCGCAGCCAAGGTCACCCCAGAAGAGAAGCTGGTGGCCTCCTTAATCACCCTGCTGGAAGCGGGCACCACCCCCTGGCGGCGGGAGTGGGATGCCGCCGCCGGTGATCACCACGTGAATCTGCTGTCGGGGCGCCGCTACCGCGGTGTCAATCCGGTGCTGCTCACCCTTGGGTTGCACCTGCGGGGTTCAGCCCTGCCCTATTGGTGCGGCTTTGCCGAGGCCAAGGCGTTGGGGATCTTTCCCCGCAAGGGCAGCAAGGCGGTGCATGTGCTGCGGCCCCAGGTGCATCAGCGGGGCGAGAGCCAGCTGGCGGAGCCGGGCGATGGGGAGAGCCAGTCATCGGCTGTGGCAGGGCGCAGCTGGGTGAGCTACCGGCCGGTGGCGCTGTTCAATGCGGCGGATCTGGAGGGCGAGGCCCTGGAGGGGCTGATCGAGAAGCGCCGCCAGGCAGAAGGCGTCCTGCAGCGCCCCGAGCCGGAGCGGCTGGCTGCTGCAGAGGCGGTGCTCAGCGCCTGGCCGGTGCCCGTGAGCTTCGCGGGGGATCGGGCCTGCTACCTGCCGGGGCCCGATCGCATCCAGCTGCCAGATCGCTCGGCTTTCCACTCGGCCGGGGCTCTCTATGCCACCTGGGCCCATGAGGTGATTCATTCCACGGGCCATAGCTCCCGGTTGGCCCGTGATCTCTCCGGCGGCATGGGTGAGGGCGGCGATGGCGGCCGGGCCTATGCCCGCGAGGAGCTGGTGGCCGAGCTGGGGGCGGTGCTGCTCGGCGATCGCCTGGAGATCGGCAGTGCCATGGCCAATCACGCGGCCTATCTGGGCCATTGGGTGGAGCTGCTGCGGGAGTCCCCCCGGGTATTGCTGCAGGTGCTCAGCGATGCCCGCAAGGCGGCTGATCTGATCTGCCCCGAGAGCGGCGGGGAGTGATCCCCCTTGGGTTGCCACGCAGGCCTTCTCATGATGCGGGGCGGCATCAAGGATCGGGGCCATGCCCGCTGCGCGGGTCCTTGACCCCGCCCCGTGCTGGAGGTGGCGTCCTGCGCTGCGCCCACCATGGCCCTCGCTCATGCCCACACCGCCCGTCGGCTTCAGTTCTCTGCCAGCAGCGATGGCTTGCTGCTCTGGCTCAGCGAAGAGTGCTGGGGTCGGGGGTTGATCCGGCTCGCTGGTCTTCTGGATGAATTGCTCACCGAGCGGCAGGCCGAGCAGCCCGAGCCGCCTGCAGATCCCGAGCTGGAGGCACTGCTGCCCTTCTGAAGCGGGGGGCTACCGCCCCAATGTGGCGTCAGACCGGCTGCAGCACCGGGGTGATCGGCAGCAGGGTCAGGGTCGCGCTGGTGCCTGCGATCTGGGAGTCGTGCTCCAGGGTCACGCCGACCGGCTTGCCCCGCACACCTGTGTCGACGATCGGCCAGCTCGATGGTGAAGGTGTCGGGTTCCAGGAAGGTGCGGTTTTCATGGCACGGGGCTGCATCAAAGGGCCTGGATGAAGGTGTCGCCGTCCAATCCCGCTTGCCGCAGAACGCTGGCGAGGGTGCCGACGGCCAGATCCCGCCGGTGCAGGGGAACGACACAGATCACGGCTGCTGCACTGCCATCGGCCTCGGTCGTGATTCTGCGAAGCACCAGATGGCTGCCCTTCTGACGCACCTCCTCAAACCCCAGTCGCTTCAGGGCTGCCACCACAGCAGTGGCAGGAAGGCGCGGGAGCTTAGGCAACGCTCACCTCGAAGGTGGTGAGCAGCCTTGGCGCCAACGCCGGCTGCGGACACTCCTCCAGGAACGGTTCGGTGGCCTCCCGCAGGTTGGCCAGGGCTTCTTCCACGGTGTCGCCTTGGCTCACGGTGCCCACCTCCGGGCACTCGGCCACATACACCTCCTCCTCGCGGTGAAGGATCGCCGTGAGTCGTTGGGCGGCGGCTGTGCTCATCGGCGTTGAGCGGGATCCCTCCAGTCTGGAGCTTCTGCGCAAGACCAGCCAGCAGCCTGGCGGAGAGGGGGGGAGGAAATCGCCACCGGGCCGACGCACACCCACCGCATCCCTCGGCCAGTCCTCACGCCGCATCAAGGATCGGGCCATGCGCCCCCAGGGGGGCGTCCTTGCTGCGGCGCTGCGGCCGGCCGGTGGGGGTGGGGTTCTCCGCCGTCTCCCAGATGGCTCCCCTCGCTTCCCCCTCCCGCCGCAAGCAGCAGGTTCCTGCCCTCAAGGCCCGTGATGCCCTGGTGCTGGAGCACCTCCCGCTTGCCGATGCCATCGCCTCAGCCACCGCCCGGCGCCTGTTCCCGGTGGTGGAGCGGGAGGATCTGATCCAGGTGGCCCGCGAGGCCCTGGTCCGCTCCGCTCCCCGCCTCCGTGCCGGCGAGCCGCCAGCTCCTTATCTGCGGCGCTGCATCACCGGGGCCCTGCAGCATCACCTCCGCGATCGGGTGCGGCTGGTGCGCATTCCCCATCGCCTGCATGAGCAGGGCCAGTGCCCGTTGGGGCACTTCAGCCTCGATGCCCACGCCGAGGGCGAGTCCTGCCTGCTCGATCAGCTGGCCTCCCCTGAGTCCGAGCCAGCTTCCAGCGGGGCTGAGCAGGAGCTGGCGCTCGAGGAGCTGGTCGAGCAGCTCCCGGCGCGGCAGGCCACAGCGTTGCGGCTCACCCTCCTTGAGGGCCTATCGCTGCGGGCGGCCGCCGCCCAGCTGGAGATCAGCCCCATGGCGGTGCAGCGCGCCCAGAAGAAAGCCATTGCCGCCCTGCGCCTGCAGCTGGTGGATGGGGGCTGAGGCCCCATCCACTTACCGCGAGCCCGGTGATGGCGGGGCAACTCCTGGAGGGCTGGCGGTTATTTGCTGGCGGTTTTGCCCGTGCCTTTGGGCAGCAGGTTGCCGCAGGCACTCACCAGCTGGCCCGAGGCCGCCAACGCGGGGCGCTTCACCTGAATCGCCTCCAGCGCATCAATGATCGAGAGCGCAAAGTTCAGCCCTTCCCCAGCCGATCGTTTGAAGGTCACGATGCCGACGACCTCACCATTGGCGTTCAGCAACGGGCCACCGCTATTACCCGGATTCACCGCCGCATCGGTCTGAATCAACGTGGTGCCCTCGGGAACCACAGAGCGGAATTCGCCCTCCGCCCGCCGCACACTGCTGACGATGCCACGGGTCACCGTGTTGGCCAGACCTCTGGGATTACCCAGCGCAAAGACCTCTTCCCCCGGCTTGGGATAGGAGGCGTAGCAGAGCGGCAAAGGGGCCTTGATCCGAGCCCTGGCAGGACGAAGGATGGCCAGGTCCTTTTCCCGATCGCGGAAGATCACTGCGGCGGTGGTCTCCGTGCCGTCGGCGTAGCTGACATCAACCTCCTTGCGGGACTGCACCACATGCCGGTTGGTAAAGATCAAGCCGGAGGACTCGGCCACAAACCCTGTGCCGCTCCCACCTCCGGATTTGATCCCAACAACCCTGTCGAGCGAGGCCGCGACGATCTTCTGGAAACCATCAGCTGGCGCCACCAGTGGAGTGGCCAGCGAGAATGGCGGCACCGGATCTTTGGCTGAGGCCACGGAATAGAGGCGCTTGAGCGCCTGCACCGTCTTCTTGCCAATGGGCAGCACTTTGCCGCTCTCACCAAGCTTGATGCTCAGCGATGGATCTCCAGAGGCTTCCGAGAGCTGCTTGATGAACGCAGAAGGCAGGGAGAACGCACCTTCATCGCCATAGATCCTGTATTGCTGATCCGCCAGGCCAATGATGATTGGGCTGGGCAATCCACGCGAATCCCGCACCCGGCCAAAAGGACAGGCCAGAAGCCCGCAACCTGTCTTGATGTAAAGGATCCCCTGCAGGGTGTCGACACTCCACTTGGTGAACGCACCGGTTTCGGTCGAATCACCATTGTTCACCCAATCGCGATCAAACACCGCATAGTCAACGGTGCCATCAAAACCCGACTTCAGCTTGACAATCGTCGAGAGGGGAACTTTGGAGCCCGGCGTTTTCCAGTCCTGATCCGTGGGGATCTCAGCCGTAAAGGGCGGGTCGGCAATGAGCTGCTGCGCGGGAGCCGCCAAGGGAGCAGAAGCCAAAAGCGCAATTGACAGCGACAAGAACAGCGGCCGTGGCTTCATGCGCTCTACAGATCAGAGGGCAACTCTAAAACCGGCTCCAGACGCTCACCCAGAGAATTGATGCAGGAAGCGCATAGTTTTTGAAGGACCCATCGCAAGAGCTCAAGCCAGCACAGGCGCTCAGAGATTTGAGCAAAGCTCAACGAGTTGCCGCTTTGAACTCTCCGTCAAGCAGGCTCAAGCACCAGCGTGGAGAGCGGCCACCAGCCGCTACCGCCCTCGTCGTACGCCAGCTCCAGCATCGGATCCTCATGGCTCCCGCTGGAGTCCAGCGCCAACACCGTGGCACCGCTCTCGGGGCTGATCTGGTCACGCCAGCAGCGCGAGCCAATCGCTGGCAGGGCAGTCGTGGTGTCAGGCATCGATCAGGGGCTCACCATCACCCGGTTGCCAGCGCCGCTGTTGCTCACCGCCGCGAACTGGCGCCGCTGGGACGACCAACACAGCGACCGCCAGCCGGTATCGGCCGGGGAGCTGCGCCCGGTCCAGCTCAGGCCATCGGCACTGGTCATGATCCGGTTGCCGGTGCCGCTGCTGGCCACGGCCACCAGCAGCTCCCGCTCCGGCGCCCAGCAGAGGGATGTCCAGGCGTTGTCGGCCGCCGAGCTGCGACTGGTCCAGGTGATCCCGTCCGCAGAGGTCATCACCCGGTTCCCCTTGCCACTGCTGCTCACCGCCACCAGCAGCCCCAGCTGCGTCGCCCAGCAGAGCGCCATCCAGCTCACGTCTGCTGGGGTGCTTCGCAGGCTCCAGCTGCGGCCATCGCTGGAGGTCATCACCCGCTGCCCGGCGCCCGTGCTGCTCACCGCTACGAACAAGCCCAGTTGCGGTGCCCAGCAGATCGAGCGCCACTCCTGATCTGCGGCAGCCGGCCGGGCTGTCCAGGTGAGGCCATCGGGGCTGGTCATCACCCGGTTCCCTGCGCCGCTGCTGGCCACGGCCACCAGCAGGCCCAGCTCGGGGGCCCAGCAGATCGAGGTCCAGCTGTTGTCGGACGGCGTCTGGCGCAGCGTCCAGCTGTGGCCATCCGGTGAGGTCATCACCCGCTGGCCCGATCCGCTGTCGCTGACGGCCACGAACAGTCCCAGCTCACTGGCCCAGCAGAGCGCCACCCAGTTCTGGTCGGGGGCCGGTTGGGTGCTCCAGCGGATGCCATCGCTGGAGGTCATCACCCGGTTGCCGCTGCCGCTGTTGGCCACGCAGACGTACAGGCCCAGTTCCGGGGACCAACAGATCGCCTGCCAACTGTTGTCGGCCGCTGAGCGCACGCTCGACCAGAGCACCCCGCTGATGCCCAACACCGGCGGCGGGCTCAAAAGGTCGGCCAACGCCGCAACCGGCAGCTGATAGGTGCCGGCAGAGGGCCCAGCAGGTCGGGTGATCGCCAGCAGATCGCCTGGTTGAAGCGTCATCAGCGGCAGCCCTCAGGGCAGGGCCGGCAGGGTGCTCAGATCCAGGGGCATGTAATCCCCGACCGGCTGGGCGGTCGCCATCGCCGCCTGCAGCTGGGCCGCATCCACCACCCGCCCGGGGGTGCCGTCCGCCAGTGCCAACGGGTCGGCCAGCTGCACCACCCCGGCAGCGGTGGCGGTTGCGGGCTCGACGCTCAGCAGCGGTTGGGCGGGATCGCTCTCATCGATGGCCAGCGGTGCGGCCACCTGGATGCGGATCACGCCGGCGCCATCGGGGCCCAGGGCGGCGTTGGCACTCCAGCTCGTGCCGTCAAACAGCAGCAGATCCCCCTGGGCGATCTCCGCCCCGGCGATGCCGCTCCAACTGGCCAGGGCGATGCCGGAGCTGCTGGCCAGGTAGACATCCCCCGCTGCAGCCCCCGCCGGTGCCTCGCTGCTGGTGGGGTCGATCGCCCCCCTATAGGTGAGTGCGCCAGGGATGGCGGCATGGAGGGTGCCGTCGGCATCCACCGAGAGGTTGGTGCCGGGCTTGATCGCACCGATTGCCGCCGCGGTGGCCGGGCTGAGCATGAACGCCTTGACCTCATCAGCAGTGGCCCGGTAAGGCGTGCTGCCGCGCTGCACCAGCAGCAGGTCGGTGGGCTGGGGCAGGGAACGGCCGGCGGTGCGGCTCTCGGTGGTGGTGGCCATGGCGATCAGTGCAGAAGGGGAAGGCGGTTGAGACGAGGGATCAGGGAGGCAGTGGGCTGAGCAGGCGCAGGTCCAGCGCGATCACCACCACCCCATTGCCGGGGCGGCACTGAGCAGCGGCGCCAGGGCCTCCACAGCGCTGACACCTCCGGACGGGGGTGGTTCAGGGGTGCCGCCGTCCTGCAGCTGGGCCTGGCCCAGGAAGATCACCCCCTGCGGCCGGGCACTGCTGCGGCACTGGGCCGTCAGCTCGGCCAGCACAGCCGGATCGGGAGTGGCCATCAGCGCCAGGGCAGTGCTGCTGAGCTGTTGCCAGCCCCCAGCTGGGAATGCGCTGGCTGGGGCAGCGCTGGCTGCTGGGATCAGAGCAGGGCATCCCCCAGCTCCAGGGCCGCGAGATCGGCGGCATCGTTGATGCCCTCGTTGCTGCCGCTGGCAGTGCCCGATGCACTGGCCTGGGCTTCCAGCGCCATGGCCTGCTCCACCAGCTCGGCCTTGGTCTGGGTGCCATCCAGCTCCACGCCGTAGACGGTGGAGCAGAACTCCACGATCTGGGCCTTGGTCATGGCCTGAAAGTCGGTGGGCTGTGAGGCCAGCAGGGCCTCGCCGCCATCGGTGGTGGTCTCCAACCGGTCGTCGGTAGGAGTGGGCTCATCGGGTGCTGGGGCGGTCTCCGTCGCTGCCGGTTGCTCCGGCTCAAGGTCGAGCGCATCCACCAGCTTTGGTTCCGGCGCGTTGTCCCCGGTGTCCACCGGGGCCGGCTCATCGCCGCCATTGGCGGGGCTGAGCAACTGCCAGCCCAGCGCCTGCCAACCGGCCAGGTGCACCGGCCAGATCGAGCGGGTCGCACCGTCCTTGGCAATCAGCAGCTGGCTGGGCGGCAGCAGGGATTGATCGCCCACACCCGGATCAGGGGTGACGATCAGCCGCTGCTCCGGGCCCGTGAGACGAACGGGCGTGGACGCGGGGTTGCTGCTGTCGAGGGGTTGCAGCAGTTCAAGCGGCAGGACCTCAGCCCCGGCCGCCACGGTGAGGGTGTCGAGTGGGTTGCCCATGGCGTTCACCTCACAGCCCCTGGTTGGCAGTGAGCGCCACGGTCATCCCCATCGGAGTGCCAGGGGTCACCGTCGCCCGCGCCAGTCGCAGGCAGGGCGGCGTGATCAGCGCGCTGTCAACAGGGTTGATCAGCAGTGCGGCGCCGCTGATGATCGCCTCCACCTTGCCGCCGGCGGCGGGAATGGCGACGGCCGCGGCGGTGATCCAGCTGCCGGCGGTGCCATCAGCCAGCAACGGCGCCAGCTCCAGCGTCACCGTCACCGCCCCGCTGTGGCCGGGGTGGGATGCCACCAGCACAAAGGAGCTGGTGGCATCGAGATCGGTACCGAGGTTGACGACATCACCGCTGCTGCGGGTGTGCTCGTAGCAGTCGGTGGCGGAGTGGTTGATCCAGCCGACGAGCACCGTCTGGGCGTCGAGCAGCCGGGTGGCTTGAGAAGTCAT
>Ga0164293_10003636_pt1 | contig 13150 bp, 9 predicted proteins | sample GEODES118metaG_FD_111487 | JGI IMG/M metagenome (GOLD analysis project Ga0164293, IMG submission 111487) | Eutrophic lake water microbial communities from Lake Mendota, Wisconsin, USA - GEODES118 metaG | ecosystem: Environmental > Aquatic > Freshwater > Lake | place: USA: Lake Mendota, Wisconsin... | reverse complement strand
GTGCTTTCCTGCAACCCTAGGCCTGGCATGGGTGCATCCCATGCCCTGTTTCGTTCGATCGGCTGGCGTTCGGCCTGCCGGATCCGGCGATGGCTGGATCAACACCTTAGGAGACTGGAGAGAACATGAAGAACCTGAAGCTTGAGATGCACTTCGCGGCTGCGGCCGCCCTGTGCGTGGCCGGTGCGGCCAACGCGGCTGTCGTCTACAGCGGCGCCGTGAACTTTGTCTGCGCCATCGACATCGACGGCACCTACATCAACGTTGAGACCGGCCAGCTCACCAACGGCCCGGGCGCGGGCGTTCCCGGCTGGGACGTCAACCCGTACCGTTCGACGACCGGCAGCGGCATGAACTTCTTCAGCCCGACCGGCGGCGGCATGGTCTCGGCGGCGGCGGGCGTGGGCTCGGCCATCAACCTTGCCGGTGGCGCCACGATCGGCAGCACGAGCAACTTCAGCGCCTCCACCGCGACCATCGTCTTCGGCTCCGCCGCGGGCAACTGGCAGTACGGCGCCGAAAACATCGTCGGCTTCCGCTTCGTCGGCGCCGACGGCCAGACCCGCTACGGCTGGATGCGCTTCCTGATGGGTGCGCAGCCGGCGTCGGGCAACCTGGTGACCCGCACGGTCGTTGCCTTCGCGTACGAGAGCGTCGCAGGCGCCTCGATCCTCGCGGGTGACACCGGCATTCCCGCTCCCGGCGCGCTTGCGCTCCTGGGCGTCGCTGGCCTGGCCAGCCGTCGTCGTCGCTGATCGCAGCGGCTCGACCATCAACCTCGGTTGATCACGCACGGGCGGCCTTCGGGCCGCCCGTGTTCATTGGTGGAGTGGAGGGTGCGGCGTCGTTAGGATTCTGCCATGACGACGCGCACGGCCAGGCGGCTGCTCATCGTGGGTTGGGACGCCGCCGATTGGCAGGTGATCGATCCGCTGCTGGCCAAGGGGCAGCTGCCGGTGCTGGCGTCGCTCATTGAGCGTGGCGTGCGAAGCGACCTGACCACGCTGGAACCCAAGCTGAGCCCGTTGCTCTGGACCTCGATCGCCACGGGTCGGACGCCCGACCTGCACGGCATCACCAACTTCGTCGAGCCCAAGCCCGATGGCAGCGGCCTGCGCGTGGCATCGAGCACCAGCCGTCGCGTGAAGGCGCTTTGGAACATCGCGCACCAGGCCGGTATGCGCGTGCAGGTGACGGGGTGGTATGCGAGCCATCCTGCCGAGCCCGTGCGCGGCAGCGTGACGAGCAACTTGCTGATGGAGGGTGATCCGGGCACGGCCGGAGCGTGGCCGCTGGCTGATGGCGCGGTTCATCCTGACTCGCTCGCGGACGCCGTCGCGGCGGCACGGGTCGGACGCGCAGCGTTTCGCGACGAGGGGCTGCAGTCGCTGCTGCCTGGCCTTCCCGCCTCACTGGTCAACGACGAGCGGGTTGCGAGCCTGTGCAAGTTGATGGCCGTGGCGGCCAGCGTGGAGCGTGCGGCGACCGCCGCGATGCACGCAGGCCCCTGGGACCTGTCGATGGTGTTCTTCGAGTCGATCGACACGGTGGGGCACCAGTTCATGCAGTACCGCGCGCCGCGCATGAAGCATGTGGCCGAGTCGGACCTGCGCGCATTCGGCGGCGTGATGGACGCGGTCTACCGTTGGCACGATGCGGCGCTCGGCCGGCTGCTCGCCCAAGCCGGGCCCGAGACGACGGTGCTCCTGCTCAGCGACCACGGTTTTCACAGCGGGGCAGGGCGTCCGTACTTGGATGACCTGCCGCCGGAGCGACGGATGGAGAAGGAATCGAGTTGGCACCGGCCGACCGGTGTGCTGGTCGCGAGTGGGCCCGGCATCAAGCGTGGTGCCATGGTGGCGGCCGCCAACATCCTTGATCTTGCGCCGACGGCTCTGTCCTTGTTGGGCCTGCCTGCGGCCGATGACTTTGCCGGGCGTGCGATCGTCGAGATGCTCGACGAACCGGTTCCCGACCGCATCAGGAGTTGGGAAGAGGTCGAGGGCGAGGCGGGACTGCATCCGGCGGATGCCCGTCAGGACCCGTACGAAGCGGCCGATGCGATCCAGCAGCTGGTCGATCTGGGCTACATGGCGGCTCTGCCCGAGGATGCGAAGGGGCAGGTCGAGTTGGTCCGACGCGAAAGCGCGTTCAATCTCGGGGCTCATCTGCTGTCGCGAGGGAAGGTTCGCAGCGCCCTGCCACACTTCGAGACTCTGGTCGCGCAGCGGCCGCGCGAGCTGCGCTACCGCATGTGCCTCGCCTCCTGCCTGGTGGGGGCGGGCGAATGGGGCCGGGGGATCGATGTCCTGCGCGAGACGCTGCAGCAGGAATCGGGCCACACCGAGGCGCGGTTGATGCTCGCTCGCGCGCTCCTGGATGCAGGCGATCGCGACGCGTCGCTGCGCGAGGCGGATGCCGCGATGCGGGTAGCCCGCGCGCAGCCGGCGCTGTTGCCCGTGCTGGCTGACCTGCTGGTCCGGCAGGGCCGGGGCAAGGAAGCCGCGTCCTTCTACCGCAAGGCGGTTGATGCCGACCGCACGGCCATCCAACCACGCTTGGGTTTGGCGCGTGCGCTGCTGGCGGAACTTCCCAGTGACGCCACGGCGCGCTCAGCGCAGCTTGAACATGCCGCGCAGGCAGCGCTCGATGCGATGGAGCGTTCGAAGGCCGTTCCGGAGGGGCACATGATCTTGGGCGCAGCGCTGGCCTGGTACGGCGACCTCGAGCAGGCCGCACGAAGCCTTGATCTGGCCCTGACCTTCGATCCGCGTCACCTCGGTGCGCTGCGGCTGCGGGCGGTGCTGGCGGCCCATGCGGGTGCGCACGACGAGGTCTGCGCCCTGATGGGGCGGGCATACGGCGCGCAGGGAATGATCGAGCTGGCTGAGCCGGCACCGTTGCCGTTCGAGTGGCAAGCACTCGCGGCGCACCTGGGCGTCGATCAGGCTTTGTTGCGGTAGAGCGACGGATCGACCGCGCGCACCATGGCCGCGCGATCCATCGGCACACCGATGAAGTCGGCGATGCGATCCACTTCGATGACAGGGGCCGTGACGAACGACCGGTATCCCACGCGCAGCGCCTGGACGTTGGACCGTGCCGCGATCCAGTCATGCACCTGCCGCAGCTGCTGCTCGTAGATCGCCTTGAGCCGATCGGGTGGAAGCGAGGCGCCGCTGCGCCCGCTTCGGGCAAGCATGGTCGATTGCGACGCAAGCACCTCATCGAGCTCCCGTTCCATGAACACGATCCGGTAGGGGCGGTCGTCGGGCAGCTCCGGCACGAGCATGTGGATCACCTTGACCACCTTGCCTGCCGCATCATCGAGCCATGCCTTGTCCGTCCGCAGTGCCTTGACCCGCTCGAACTCGTAGTAGCCCCGGGGGTTGTCTGGATCCGCCACACGTTGACCATCGGTCACCGGTTCAATGCCGCCAGCGTGGATGGCCTGCATGGCCAGGCTGGTTCCCGAACGCGGAAGGCCGCTGACGACGATGACGGGTTCGGGCATCGGGTGCTCCGTGCTGCACCCGCCTGGGAGGGCGGGGCAGGAATCGGGGTGACAGGATTTGAACCTGCGGCCTCTTGCTCCCGAAGCAAGCGCTCTAGCCAAGCTGAGCTACACCCCGTGGCTGGGTCGGGGAGTATAGGGGCGGCGGGTTGGATCCGCGCAGGCTGGGTCACGCAGCGGCTATCGGTACCGCCCACGAACCGAGTCCAGCACCGCCGGCGGTGGGAATCGTGAGCCTTCGATTTGGAAACCGGGACTTCTGGTCTAGGTTTGTGGGCCGTTGGCTTCGTGGGAGAGGCGTGCTTTCCTGCAACCCTGGGCTTGGCATGGGTGCATCCCATGCCCTGTTTCGTTCGATCGGCTGGCGTTCGGCCTGCCGGATCCGGCGATGGCTGGATCACCACCTTAGGAGACTGGAGAGAACATGAAGAACCTCAAGCTTGAACTGCACTTTGCGGCGACTGCTGCGCTGTGCCTGGCCGGTGCTGCTGCCGCGGATGTGGTCTACAGCGGTCCGGTGAACTTCGTGTGCGCCGTCGACATCGATGGCTGCTACATCAATGTGGAGACCGGTGTGTTTAGCAACGGCCCGGGATCGGGCGTTCCGGGTTGGGATGTCAATCCTTACTCGACCAGCGGTGGGATGAATTTTTTCAACTCGACTGGCGGCGGCCAGCTTAGGCAGACCGGCCAGACCACCGGCCCTGCGGGCAATCTCGCTGCCGGTACGGTGATCAGCAGCACGGGGTCCTACAACACGAGTACTTCCAATGTGTACGCCACCGCTTCGGCTGGCTGGCAGTACAGCGCGACCAACATGATCGGCTTCAAGTTCGTGTCGTCGGCCGGTACGACCCACTACGGCTGGATGCGCTTCGACATGGGTGCATCTGGCAGCGCAGGGACGGCGATGACGCGCACGGTGGTTGACTACGCGTACGAGAGCGTCGCAGGCGCCTCGATCGTCGCCGGCAACACTGGCGGCCCGCCGCCGGCGTATGACCCGTGCGCTGCGTCCAACCCGACGCTCGCCAACGGTGCCAACAGCAAGCCGTATCGCGCCGACGCTGCGGATCTGACGGTGTCCTGTGGGACGATCGACGGCGCGAACTATTACAAGTTCACCCCTGGCGACTCAGGCGCGTACACCTTTGAGAGCTGCGTGTCGGGCGCCGGCGTGCAGATGGCCGTGATGTCGGGCTGCGATGCATTCGCGAGCGAGCTCGCGTGCGGCGCTCCGGCGTGCGGTGGACTGGGTTCGTCCGCCACCCTGACCCTGACCGCCGGCGTGCCGGTGTACGTGGTGGCGGGTGGTTCCAGCGCCTCGAGCGGTCTGACCACCTCGGTCAGCGTCGCGGTGACCGCGCCCCCGATCGGTGCTTGCGTCAACGCGGTGGTCGCTGGCTACGGTGACAACGCCTTCAACACGGGCGTGGGCAACAACGGCCCGCAGGTCGTGCAGAGCAACCTGGCCGACACGGCCACGACGACCTTCCAGAAGTCGCTGTGGTTCGCGTTCACGCCGACGGCCACCGGCCAGTTCGCGTTCAAGACGTGTGGTGCGAATGGTGACACCCTGCTGGCCATCGGGACGACGTGCCCGGGTGCGGGCTCGCGTTTCAACACGATTGCCTACAACGATGATGCGCCGCTGTGCTCCAGCGGTGGCACGGGCAACCTTGCCAGCTTCATCGATGCCACCAACAACGGTGCGACGGGTTCCTTCGCGGGCTTCCCGTTGACGCAGGATCTGGTGGCCGGCACCACGTACTACATCTGCCTCGGCCAGTACAGCACGGTCGCGACCACGACGGTGGCTGGCTCGCTGAACATCAGCGGCCCCGAAGGCAGCGCGTGTGCCGGTGACTTCAACAACGATGGCGTGCGCGATGGTGCCGACCTGGGCACGCTCCTGGCGTCCTTCGGCGTCGACGCGGCTGGCGACGTGAACGGTGACGGCGTCACCGACGGCGCGGACCTGGGCGCCCTGTTGGCGGTGTTCGGCACCGCCTGCCCGTAACCCGGCCCAGTCCTGAGGAATCGTGTCCGGAGGGCACCCGTGCGGGTGCCCTCCGGCCGTTTTTGGGACACGCGTGGACAGGATGCTGGTTATTCCCAAGGTTGATGATGCTGGACCGCGAAATCGCCCGATGCCACGGGAGCCCCGGACGACTCGAAAGGATGCGCGCATGTATGGCATGGTGAACCAAGCCCTTGAAGCCCTGGTGACGGAACGATTCGGCCCCGAAACTTGGGCCATCGTCCGTCAGAAGGCGGGGATCGTGGATCCTGCGTTCATCACCATGAAGCAGTACCCCGATGAGGTGACGTACTCCCTGGCGGGGGCGCTCAGTGAGCACCTCCAGGCGCCGCTGCCGGACCTGCTCCGGGCCTTCGGCGTGTACTGGGTCGCGTATGCGAAGCGGGGGCCGTGGGGCAAGATCATGCTGGCCAGCGGAGGCAGCACCTATGAACTCCTCGGGGCGCTCGACGCCATGCACGCGCGGATCGCGATCAGCTTTCCCGACCTCAAGCCGCCATCGTTCAAGGTGAGGCCTGATGGGGAGGCGGTGGTGGTCGATTACTCCAGCCATCGTCCCGGCCTCGCGCCGTTCGTCGTGGGGCTGATCGAGGGGATCGGAACGCTGTTCGGGGAGTCGGTCGAGGTCGAGCAGGTGGCATCGAAGGAAGCCGGCGCGCCCGCCGACTCGTTCAGGGTCAGGGCCACCAAGGCCGCTTGAGCCAACGCCATGAGCGACCTCATCGACGAACTCTTCCCGTTCCAGGTCACGATCGGTGCCGCGGGTGAGATCGTGTCGGTGGGGCGGAGCCTGCGGCGCGTCCTGCCTGATGCGCAGGGGCGGCCGTTCGTCCAGGTGTTCGATGGGGTCCGCCCGACCCTGCAGTCGACGGAGGACGTGGCCCGAGCGATCGGGGACGTGGTGCTGCTGCAGTTGCACGGGTTCCCCCTGCAGTTGCGGGGGCAATTCGTGCGGACGTCGAACGGGCAGATCGCCTTCGTGGGCAGCCCGCGCGTGGTCGGACTCTCGTCGATCGAGGCCTGGCCGGTCGGCATCCAGGACTACGCGCCCCACGATGCAAGCGCGGATTACGCCATGGTGCTCGAGGCGATGTCCCTGCAGCTCAAGGATCTCGAGACGATGGTGGGGCGCCTGCAGGACGCCGAGCGCATCGAGCGCTCCCTCCGCGAGCGCGCCGAGGCGGCGAACCTGGCCAAGTCGAACTTCCTGGCCAACATCTCGCATGAGATCCGCACGCCGATGACGGCCGTGCTGGGCTACGCGGAACTGCTGCGTGATCCGGATCTGGGTCGCGAGGAACGGGCCGATGCCGTCGAGACGATCGTGCGCAACGGCAATCACCTGATGCGCATCCTCAACGACCTGCTCGACCTGTCCAAGATCGAGGCAGGCCGCATGGACATCGACCGGCGTGAGTTCTCGCTGGTCCGGCTGCTGCGCGACGTACGGGACCTGATGGAGGTGAACGCGAATGCGCGCGGCAATTCCCTGGCGCTCAGGCTCGACATCGAGGCTGCGCACGATCACGTCATCGGCGATTCCACCCGGATCCGTCAGGTGCTGCTGAATCTGGTCGGCAACGCGGTCAAGTTCACCAAGGGGGGCTCGATCACGATCGAGGCGGCGACCGAGCCGCGCGGCGAGCGGATCGCGCTGCGGGTGGCGATCACCGACACCGGAAAGGGCATTGCGCCGGACCAGGTCGGCCGACTGTTCGAGCCCTTCAGCCAATTGGACCGCGACTTCGTGCGCGAGCACGGCGGCACGGGGCTGGGCCTGGCCATCAGTTCCCGCATCGCGAACCTGCTCGGCGGTCGGATCGACGTGTCCAGCACGCCGGGCATCGGGAGCACGTTCACGCTGCACACCGTGCTCGATGCGGCGACTCGTCCCGCGCACGCGGGGGTGGGTGGTGTGGAGCCGACCGACCAACCGCTCGCCGGCGTGCACGTGCTCCTGGTCGAGGACAGCATCGACTCCGCGCGACTGTTGTCGACGATGATGGGCAGGGCTGGCGCCACGGTCGAGGTGCGCAGCGATGGACTGTCGGCCGTGGATGCGGTCGATGCCCAGCACAGCCCCGACGTGATCCTGATGGATCTCCAGTTGCCGGGGATCGACGGTATCGAGGCGACGCGGCGGATCCGGGCCAAGGGATGCCGCTCGCGCATCGTGGCGCTGACGGCGGCCGCACTCGGTGCCGACCGCGAACAGGCGCGCGCGGCGGGTTGCGATGGCTTCGCCCTCAAGCCGATCTCACGCTCGGACCTCGTCCAGGCCTGCCGGGGCGAGCCACAGCGCAGCCGCCTGGGCCAGCACCGCGAGCGGTGATCCGCAGTTCAGGAATGCACGGACTGGACGCCCGACGGCGTCTTGGAGGCGAACCCCACACCGTCGAGGAATTCGACCTGGCCGGTGGCCACGTCGTACATCGATCCGACGATCGCGATCTCGCCGTTGCGTGACATCGCCGCCAGAGTGGGGCTGTTGTCCTTGATCCACTCGATGGTGTTGCGGACGTTGATGGCGGCAACCCGGTCGACGAAGGCGCTGTTCTTGGCGGAGCGGTCATCCTGCGTGCGGGTTTCCATGCGGACGGCCTCGGCGATCGGCTCGACGATCGAGCCGAGGTTCGTGAGGCCGGTGGCCGCGACCGGATCGACGCCCTGGTGCACGAAGTCGCAGGTCGCCTTGACGGCGCCGCAGCGGGTGTGGCCCATGACCAGGATGAGCTTGGCGCCCGCGACCTTGCACGCGAACTCGAGGCTTCCAAGCGCCTTCGGGCTTGCGACGTTGCCGGCCAGGCGGACGTTGAACATGTCACCGATCCCTTGGTCGAAGATCAGTTCCGCAGGCGCGCGCGAGTCGATGCATGACAGCACGGCGACCATCGGGTGCTGCCCGGCGGCAGTGGCATCGACCTGGCGAACGAGGTCGCGCTGCAGTCGACGACCCGAGATGAACCGTTCGTTGCCCTCGCGCAGGAGCGCCAGGACCTTGCCCGGGGTGAGCGAGGCCTGCACCTCCTTCGTGCTGTGGTCGACGTACTGCACACGGTCGTCGATCGCGTAGCGGTCCTTGAAGCCGATCAAGCTCGTCCTGATGCCCCGGGCCGGTGCGGTTTCCTTGACGAACTCGTTGATCTGTGCCAGCGCATCCGGATCGATGTAGTCCGTCATGCGGGCATCGAGCACGACCTGGTCGCCCTTGCCGAAACCCGCCAGCGTCGTCGCCAGCTGGGCGCGGTTGAGGAAGGTGGCCTGCGTGCCGAGTTCGACCCGGTGGACGAGTCCACCGACATGATCTTCCTTGATGACGTGCGGTCCTGCGCGCAGGTTGCTCCAGAGGACGAAGGCCAGGCTCGTGGCCAGGCCCAGTCCGACCCCAAGGAGCAGGTCGGTGAAGACGATCGCGCTCACCGTCACGAAGAACGGCACGAACTGCGCGGGACCGGTGGCCCACATCGAGCGGAAGATCGTGGGATTGGCGAGCTTCCATCCGGTGAAGATGAGCACCGCGGCAAGCGCGGCCAACGGGATGCTGTTCAGCAGGCCCGGAACCAGCAGGACGCTGCCCAGGAGGAGGACGCCGTGGAACATGGCGGCGTTGCGCGTGCGGCCGCCGGCGCTGGCGTTCACCGAACTGCGCACGATGACGCTGGTCATGGGAAGCCCGCCGACCGCGCCCGCCACCATGTTGCCGATGCCCTGGGCGACGAGTTCGCGGTTGGGCGGTGAGGAACGACGCTGCGGATCGAGCTTGTCGGTCGCCTCGAGGTTGAGGAGCGTCTCGATGGACGCAACGACCGCGAGCGTGACGGCGGCGAGCCACACCCCGCCGTTCATCAGTTGGCTGAAGTCAGGCAGGGTGATCAACGAGGACCAGGTGAACCCGTCCTGGCCGATCACGGGGACCTTGACCAGGTGCGTGGCATCAATGGCCAGGGAGGAACCCGTTCGAATGAAGAGCGTGCTCGCCACCGTGCCGAGGACGACCGCCGCGAGGGCGCCGGGGAAGAGCGACTTCTTGAGGGGGGTCCTGTCCCAGATGATCAGGGTCGCCAACGACATGGCGCCGACGATGGCTGCGCCGGGCAGGAACGCCTGCATGGCATGCACGAGGGCCGTGAAGGTGTTGTCGCCGTCGGCCTGCTGGAAGGACATGTCGCCTTCCCAGTCCTTGTCATAGCCGACGAGGTGGGGGATCTGCTTCAGGATCAGCAGGACCCCGATGGCCGCGAGCAGGCCCTTGATGACGTTCGTGGGAAAATACTTGGCCAGCACGCCCGCCTTGGCCAAGCCGAAGGCCAGCTGCATGGCACCGGCCAGGAGCACGGCCATGAGGAACGTCTGGAAGGACCCGAGACCGTTGATCTGGGCCAGGACGATGGCGGCCAAGCCGGCCGCCGGGCCGCTGACGCTCACGTGGCTGCCGCTGAGCGCGCCGACGAGGATGCCGCCGATCACGCCCGAGACGAGCCCGGAGAACAGGGGGGCTCCCGAGGCGAGGGCGATGCCCAGGCACAAGGGCACGGCGACGAGGAAGACCACGACGCCTGCAATGAGGTCAGGGCCGAGGTTCGAACGCGATGGACTGATGGAGGTCGAGGTCATGGTGTTCGCAGGTGTGTTCCGGAATCGGTGGACGAGGCCGGATGCTACGGAAGCGGTCAGCCGGTGGCTCGATGGTCCGACGGAATCCTCGGGAAATCAGCCGGGCTTGGGGGCTGGCAGCCCGTGGGGCCGAGGGACCTTACGATCGGCGCATGCGCTCATGCCTCCGGATCCTCGCACTCATCGGGCCCCTGTTCCTGACTGCTCTGGCGCCAGCCGAGGTGGAGCAGGCGTCGCCCCCGCCGGTTGCCAACCAGGACACGCCTCGCAACGCTGCCTTCCAGTTCATCACGCTGGCGCGGGAGGGTCGGTGGGACGAGGCGGCTGGGCTGTTGCAGTGGCCGCATGGCCAGGAGATGGGCGAGGTGACGCCCGATAAGGTCGCGCGGGCGCTCAAGTTGATGCTCGACGACAACCTGTGGCTCGACTTCAAGTCCATTCCCGGCGACGAAGCCAACGCCACGCCTGAGCCCGTGTCGTTGGGCACGCTCGTGGAGGGGAGTGATGAACTCGATGTGCAGTTGATCCGCGATGACGCGGATGATTGGGTGGTCTCCGTCGACACCGTGAAGGGCATCCCGCCGATGGCGCGGGCGATGGGCGTCTGGTGGATCACGTTCCTCCCGGAGTTCCTCGTGAACACGACCGTGTTCGAGATCGAGCTCTGGCAGTGGGTCGCGCTGCTGCTGGTGGCGGCGATCGTGATCGCCGTCGGCTGGGGGGCCTCGAGGTTGATGCACCACAGTGCGCACATGGCGGCGCGAAAGGGGCTGGGCATCGTCCGGGAGTCGATCGTGGTGCTGGCGGCACCCGTCGGCGTGATGCTTGCCTTGCTGGCGATGAGGATCGCCAGCCGCGAGTTGGCCCTGAGCATCCCGGCCAAGGCCAATCTGGCCATCGGCTCGCGTGCGGTGATGGTGCTGGCGGTGGCGTGGGGGGTGGCGCGCTGGCTGCGGATCTTCACGCTGTCGGTGGAACGCACGCTGGGCGAGCGCGGGATCCATGATGCCGGCTCGATCGTGCGCGTGGGGCGGGCCGTGGCGACTGCGCTGGTCTACCTCCTCGGCCTGTCGATCGCGCTGCAGGCGTTGGGTCTGGACCTCGGGGCGGTGGTTGCAGGGCTCGGGATCGGAACGGCGGCGATTGCGCTGGCTTCGCAGCAGACGCTGGCCAACCTGTTCGGCGGGGCGAGCGTGATCGCCGACAAGGTGCTCAAGCCGGGGGATACGTGTGCCATCAACGGTACGGTCGCCACGGTCGAGCGCATCGGCCTGCGTTCGACGACGCTGCGGACGGTGGACCGCACCGTCCTGGTGGTCGCCAACGGCGACCTGGCGCAGTCTCGAGTGGAAAAGCTGAGCGAGCGCGACGGGTTCCGCTACTCGGCCGTGCTGGGGCTTCGCTACGAGACCAGCGCGGCGTCGATGAAGGCGATCCTGGAAGGACTGCGTGCGCGGCTCGCGGCCGATGCCTTGGTCGATCCCGCGTCGGTGAGGGTGAACTTCCTGGCCTTCGGCTCGTCCTCGCTCGACGTGGACGTGAAGGCGCTCGTCCGCACGACGGATGCGGCGGTGTACCGGGCGGCCGTGGAGCGCCTGAACCTGGACATCATGGAGATCGTGCAGGGCAACGGGTCTGGGTTCGCGTTCCCGTCACAGACGGTCTACCTGGCGCGGGATGGGGCGCCGCAGCGCAGCTGAGCCCGGCGCGGCCGCTCGGGGAAACCCGGGAAAGCTCGGGACATCGTCGACATCACCCTTGACCACATACTATGTACGGCATAGTATGTGGCCCGGAGGTGCTCCATGACGACGATCGAAGGCGAATTCCTGCGTGGTGCCGGCCCGGTGGCCGTGCTCAAGTTGCTCGAGCGCGGTGAGATGTACGGCTACGAACTGGTCGAGGCGCTCGAGCGGCGGACGGACGGGATCCTGGCCATGGGCCAGAGCACGCTCTACCCGATGCTCTACAACCTCGAGGCCAAGGGCTTCATCGCCGCGCGCTGGGATGAGTCCGGTGCACGGCCCCGCAAGTACTACCGATTGACGGCCGACGGACGGCGCAAGCTCGCCGCGGATGCGAAGAGTTGGCATCGACTCACGGTCGCCATGGAAGCGCTCGGCCTGACCAGCAGCATCCCGGGGGTGGTGGCATGAGCGGCGCCAAGATCCATGACGGCGGCGGGAACCCCGGTGCATCAGGCCATCGCGGCCGGTCGCCGCACCCATCGACGCTTCCCCCGGAGGTCGATGGATTCATCGAGCAGGTGATCCGCGGCACCCGCCTGCGCAAGGCCGAACGGGACGACGTGCGCGCCGAACTCACCTCGCACTTCGCCGAAGCGTTGGCGTCCGGGGCGAGCGCTGCAGCCGCGATGGCCTCGTACGGTGACCCCAAGGATTCTGCCCGCGCGCTGCGGGCCGCAGCGATCGCCAAGCGCTCGGCGATCGATCGTGCCTTCGGGCGTGCGCTCGTGGCGACGGGGTGGACCGTCGGCGTGGTGGTCGGTGCCTACGTGCTGTTTGCGCTGTATCTGGCGGCGAATGCGCCTCGACCGTCGTTCGACCCGATCGAGCGCGTCGCTGAGCGGCTGCCCGTGGCCCCACCGTCCCAGGTCGCTTGGGCCTCGTACCGGAAGATCCTGCCTGCGCTCGGTCTGACCGCGCACCAGGACGGCGCCAACGCGACGGCGGACCGCATCGATGCCGGCCCGGGGTGGCCGGGCAGGAAACCGTCGGACGAAGCGGGTGCCACGTGGGATGAGCAGGTCGCCTGGTGCGACACCCACTCGGCAGACCTCGCGCGCCTTCGTGCGGCGTCGGCGCTGCCTGTGCTGGGGTTCCCGTACGCCACGGGCTTGACCGAGCTCGACGCGGCCTTGTTCCATCAGGGCACCATCGATGAGAGCCAAGCGCTGATCCGCGACAAGGACCGGCCGTGGCGTGCGTTCGGGATCATGCTGCCGCACTTGGCCAGCGTGC
>Ga0164293_10003635_pt1 | contig 13150 bp, 24 predicted proteins | sample GEODES118metaG_FD_111487 | JGI IMG/M metagenome (GOLD analysis project Ga0164293, IMG submission 111487) | Eutrophic lake water microbial communities from Lake Mendota, Wisconsin, USA - GEODES118 metaG | ecosystem: Environmental > Aquatic > Freshwater > Lake | place: USA: Lake Mendota... | reverse complement strand
TTAAAAAGAAATATCGTGGTTATATAATGGGTAAATTACTTAAAATGCTTGAAGATGAGGATAATAATTAATGAATCTCAATATGACGAACTAAATAAGATTGATGATGTCTATGATGGATTGAAACCTTATTTTAGGAGGAGAATTAAATATATTAATATTCCTGAGGCAATTGATAGGGTAATTAAAAATATTGACAGATTTTATGATAAGACCGCGACATTTCATTATTTAGTTACAAGGGTTATTAGTAATGTCGTATGGGAAACTATACCTGATGAAATGGGTGCAAATACTAATATGGAATTATTTGAATATCACGATACAATGGCCGCCAACATAATGGACAAGTATGGTGAATACATTAAAAGATTGGTTAGAAAAAGAATGGATAAATGAAGGTAATAATAACTGAAGAACAATTTGATAAGTTCACAACTAAGATTAGACAACTAATTGACAACCAAGGTTTTATTGAGGCGAGTGAAATGATGGGTATCAATAAATTGAAGCTTGCTGAAATGAGTAATCTTCCTATAAAAGGTGATATCAGAGATTCAAGATTTACTGATGATAATGAAATTGTTGCAAGTGATTTGTTGTCTGATTTGGTAAAGAAAGATGACAAATATAAAACTTGTAATCTTGAATATTTTATTGATGGAGTATTATTGTGGGAATGTAGATTTAAGGATGAGGAAAATTATTATTATGTTGGTGTTGATGCAACACCATATTGGGCGGGTTATGAGAAAACACAAGTATCTATAACAAATATTCATATAGCACCAATTGATTCACCTGAGGACAAAGAAGAATATGTAATAAACATATATGATGAAGAGTTTGATTGTCCTAAATCATTTGAAAATGTGAGTGAATTTGTTGATTGGTTTGAGAATGAATATAAACCAAAAACATATAATTACATTAAAACTTTACTTGATAGATTTAAAAAAGAACAATTATGAAAATAATAATAACTGAAGAACAACATAGATTGATTAAAGAATCAAAAGGAAAATTGGCCAAGATTAGTTTGAAATCTTTACCTGGTGATTCTAATGAAGAGAGATATCTTAACTTTATGAAACTATATAAGAAGGCCAAGGAAGCTAAAGGTTTCACTGGTATTCATATCATTGATGATTTGAACTTGAGCACGGCATTTATTAAATCATTGGGTGAGATTAAGAAAATTGATGGTGATTTATATTTAAGATTTTCATTTGTTGAAGACCTTGGTGATTTGGAATATGTTGGTGGTAATGTGTATTTGAAAGGGTCTGACCATTTAAAATCTCTTGGTAATCTTAGAGAAGTTGGTGGTGAATTGTCTATTGAAGATTGTGTTGAATTGGAAGATTTGGGTCAATTGGAAACTGTTAAAACCATTAAAGGATTGGAGACCACAAAGGTTACAAGTTTGGGTAATCTTAAAGAAATTGGTTATCTTTGGGGAGGTAATGATGTAGATATTACCGAAAATATTAAATCATTGGGTGAGTTGAGAAAGGTTGAAAAGTATCTTGATTTAAGTAAAAGTAAAATTGAAACTTTGGGTAACTTGGAATATGTTGGTGATTGGTTAGATTTAACCGATTCTCGAGTAGAAGATTTGGGTAATTTGAAGTTTGTTGGTTCTAGTATGAGTATATGGAGAACTCCATTATCTAATAAATATGACCCCAATGAAATCGAAGAAATGGTTGATATTCAAGGGGTATTAAATTACGACTAATGAAAATAGTAATTACAGAAAATCAAATGGATAAGTTTGCCCAAAAATTAAGAATGGGTATTGAAAAACATGGGTTCACTGATACTGCCAGAATGACAGGTATGAATAAGTTGAAATTAGCTGAACTTAGTGGATTACCAATCAAAGGAGATACATTCCATAGTGAAAACGAAATTGTTGTTGGTGATTTACTTAGAGATTTGGTTAATCAAAATAGAGAATACAAAACTTGTGAATTACATTATTCTGGATTAGAGGGTATAGTTGAATGGAATTGTAGGTTTAAGGATGATGAAAACTATTATAGATTAACTATTGCTGCTACACCATATTGGGATGGTAATAATACACCTATTGATATGTTTAATGTTGAAGTAACTCCAATTTACTCACCTGAGGATAAAAAAGAGTTTGAAACTATTAATGATTATTTACACGAATTCGATTGTCCTAAATCATTTGAAAATGCTAATGAATTGATGGATTGGTTTAGGGAAATCTATATTCCAAAAACATATGATATTATTGTAAAAAGTTTAGAGGATTTTAAGGAGAGGGAATTGTAACTATCTCAAATTATGATTTATATCTAAATCTATTTTCATTGGTGTAAATGGTACAACAATATCATAAATAATATCATCTATTTCACTTTGTATTTCCCACCAAAAATCTTTTTCCCACAAATCAGAGTCCCATAAGTCATATGTTTCACCATCAATTAAAATTAGTGTAACTTCACCCTTTAATATTTTTACATATACAGCCCAAGTATCATTCATTCCCCAATCAATATCTGTAATCATAAAATTAAAATCATATCCACCAGTTTTAATTTCAAAATCTTTTATTGAGAACTCTTTATCAATGAAGAAATCTTTGGCCAAATCAATTGGTGTGGTGTCAAGTGTTTTGGCAACATTATTAACACCAAATAATTTGATAGATTCGATTAATCCTTTTTTTTCAATTAGATTAATCATTTTATCTTTGGGTGATATTGATTCATTTACCCCCATCATTTCTTGTATTCTATTTAATTGTTCTTGTAGGTTCATTTTACAATTGCAGGTATTTTATCAACATTTAACAAATTTAATAGGTTTGCTCTATGATTTCCATCTTTTAAATGATAAGTATCATCAGGTAATTTAATTAATAATACTGGGTCAGATTTAACATATTTGTATATTGATTCAATAATTTCTGGCATTTCTCTTAATTTGAGTATCAAATCTTTAAATGAATTAAAATTGGGTAAGTCAAAATTTTCTTCATTTGATATATGCTTTAATAAACTAACCATTGATTCAGGAGTAAATCCTTGTGTCCCTACTGAACCATTTGGTCTTCTGAGTTCATCAGTTGGAATTAATTTATAATCAATCCCCATCATTTCTTGTATTCTATTTAATTGTTCTTGTAAGTTCATATTACCATTGTCTATTATGTATGTTGATTGAGTCAATAACATCTATTTTAACATTACCATATTTTTTCAATTCGTGTTTCAGCTCATATATAAATTGATTTTCGTCAATATATCTAAGATATGAGTATTTTATTACAATTTGAATTGTGTTGTCACTCGTAATATCTACAACTTTTGCTTCTACTAATGCTTCTAAAAAATCACAAGTATCTATGGATATGTTCCTATCATCTATACTATCTAATTCACAGTCCTTTTTCATACCATCTATAGATTTATCAATTAGTTTTTGGAATGCTAATAGTTTTCTGTTTGAATCTTCTTTTAATGATTTCACGCCTTCGCCATCATCTGACCACATTTCTTTCTTTCCAAGTATTTCTATTGATTTGAAATCTTTACAAGCAATATTAATCAATCCTTCTTCGTGTGTTACAAAACCATTAAAACCTTTTGACTCTATGAAATCTAAAAACTTATCTGTTTCCAAGATTGCCCAAGAATCATTGAACTTGGTTAAAAAATAATATAATAATCCCACCATATCATCTTCATCTCCACCAGCATCAATATAATATTCCATTACTTCATTTATGCTATCCACACCAGTTTTTTCCCATTCATTTAGAAAGTAACTTAGGTTGTCTTCAAACAATTCTAATACTTCATCTTTATAATCTTCCAAGGTATATTTTATACCATAATCATTAATATGTTTGAAGGTGTTGAATATTTTGTTGGGGTCAAATTGTAATTTAACTTTATATGTATATTTCCTGTCGATAAATGTGTTTGGTTCATTACTGAAGAAAAGATAGTTAGTTCTCTTGTCTTTATTGATTTGGGTGTTAAATGAATTGATATCATAATCTGAGTTGTGATAAAAAATACCACCACCTGATTCAGTTTGTTCCCTCAATATTCTTCTTATTGTTTGTTTTAGGTTCATTTCTTTGTCTTTTTTGATTCATAATACCAAGAAGTATCGTTATAAGAATCTAAGGTAGAAACACCCATAGATATACCACCTTTGAAAAAATCTTGTACTAAATCTCTAATTGTTTTTTGTATTTCTCTTCTTTTATTATGGACTTCATCAGCTTCATTCTCAGTAAAAGGTCTTTTGAATAAAACTGAAATCCTACAAACTTTTCCATAATCAGTGTCATAAATATCAACAACAACACCATAATAATTGTCGTTTTTGATTGTTTCAGGTAAATCTGTTTCCACTTGTTTTGATATATACCTTTCCATTTTGGTTCTTTCACCAATATCAGTATATTCTTCCCTCAATATTCTTTTTATGGTTTGTTGTATATTATTCATTACAGGTTCTTACATATTTTGATTTCATAACTATTGTTTGGTTGGTAAAATCGTAAACCAAATCCCAAGCTTCGTTCATTATTGAATCGTGTTTTTCTTTGGCATAAAACGATACTTTACCTCTATGAACGATGAATGTAAATGTTACTTCATAACTTTCTCCATCAACAGATTGTACAACCTCAACACCACATAAAATATCTTTATTATGTTTAACTAATAGTTTATTTAACAGATTTTCAAGGATTGGTGATAAATCCTTTTGAGTTTCTTCCCTCAATATTCTTCTTATGGTTTGTTCTAATTTCATTTCTTTGTCTTTTTAACGCAATTAGGATATCTTTTACCAAACATTGTTTTCATTCCTTTTTGAGTATAATCAGGCCAACATTTTTCTGTTAATTCACCCTCTCTGATTTCCCCTTGTTTTCCCATATGACTGAATACTTTTCTAATATTTTTAGGAAGTGAATTGATTGGTATTATCTTTGCTTTGATTGTTTCTAACCCTTTTCTTATTGCTTTTTGTGCTCTGTGGTGACCATCTATGATTGATATAAATGAACCATCGTCTTCAACAAATATTAGTATTGGATATTGTAAATCGGCCTTATCTATTTTTTTTATTTCATCTTCATCACCATCCCATGATAATAGTTTTGACTTTAACTTTTCTACTGGTATCTTTTTAATTGGAATATCTTTAGTCGCGTCTAATAAATCAATAAGAGTAATTCTATCACCTTCATCATTTTCCCAAAATGTATCGTGTAAACCTTCTTTTTGTAATCTTATTGTCTTTTGTTTTGATTTTTCTTTTTGTGTTTCGATATAATCATAAGCTCTTTTCAATCTTTTCTTTGTCTCAGGGTCTTTGGCATTTTGATAAGCAGCTCTCACCCTTTGATGAATAAGATTAATGATTTGAGATTGTCTTTTGTGAGGTTTTGATTTGAAACTTTCTTTGTTCAAGGTATCAACAATATCCTCTTTGGTTCTAAACTTAACTGAAACTGTATCTTTTGGATTTTCGTCAGTATATAACCTTCTACTAGAACCTTCAGGTTTTTTACCAGTACCAACTTTGGGGTCAGCTTCATCAATTTCTTCTCTATTATAGGGTCTAAATCGATTGGGGTTAGCTTTGATTGCTGACTTTGGAAATCTTAGACCTGCACCTTGTTGTCTTGCATTTTTCAAGGTTCTTGCATACTCAGACATTTCTTCATCCAATTTTTCTGTATTTGTTCTGTATTGTTTATACAAGTTTTTGAAGAAACTATTGTTTTTTAACAAATCTCCAAATTTCAAATACAATAATTTTGGTGTATCAGGTATTATCCATTCTGTTGTTTCAAAATTAACTAATTTGGAATGGAAATCATCAATTGTAACATCAATAATAAATTCAATAACATTATCCATTGGATTATTTTTCAATCTAGGATAAAATGTACCAGGTCTTTCTCTCATCCAAGACATTGTGTCAAATAACGAATTTTCGAATTCTTCATCAGTAAAAATTGTTTCGAAAGGATTATATTTTTCTAATAATTCTTTTTCTGTCATATGTAACATATTAGACAATCTATTGATATCATTACCAAACATTTTTAATGTGGTAACTAATCCATACTTGTCCAAAGTTTTTTGAACTTTTTCTGCATGGGATTCTTTGAGTATTCTTTTTATTATATTTCTTATCTCCATTTTGCTTGTGGTAATAATTTCTTTCCGTGTTTAATCAATTCTTTTTTCACATATTCTTTTTCCTCAATTGAACTGAATAATTCTTCTCTTTCATCCGCCCATTCATCGATAATATCATCCATTTTCATTTTCCTTGTTTTTGCCTGAGTATAAAAACCTTGTAAATAAGCATCCTTTTCTTTTGGTGTTAATACTTCTTCGGCAAATGTATCGGTGGGTATTTCTTCGACCTTTTTATATGGATTCTCAGATTGATATAAATGTTCTATTTCGTGTCTTAATACATCTTTTAACTCAGCAAACAATTTATTGAGATTCTCCATCTTGAAATTCGTATCAATATAAATCTGTAAATTAACAACATCTATGCTATCTTCATCGTCCCACTTTTGTTCAGCATGAATATCATATGGTGTGCGTATATCTTCAGTTATAGCTGTAAGCCTCACAGTAAAAGTAGTTGTTGAATACTGTTCTTCCTCCTCTTCGTCATCATATTCTTCATCATCCATAAAATCTTCATAGTCGAATTCTTCTTGGAAATATTCTTCCTCCCATTCAAGTTCTGTTGATTCTTCATCCCTGATGAAATCCATTAACTCTCTTTTTATATCTCTCCAAATCTGTAATATGGTTTGACTATATCTTCCTTCAGTCAAAACATCCTTGGATATTCCCATCATTTCGTGTATTCTATTTATTTGTTCGTTCAAATTTGAATTCTTCAAATTTTTGGATGTCCTAACAAATTCATAAACATCATCACAAATTTTAATATTTTTTAAATTTTTGATTGGATAGAGGTCTCTTTTATTTTCAAAGGTTGTGAAATATTCAATATAATTTTCAACATCATAATATGAAATACAACCTAATTCCATTCTTTTCAATAACCAACTCAATTTTTCATAATTTGGATACAATTTTACCATTTTTTCAAACAATCCGTAATCCACTATTGAGGGAGCATAAATACTTTCTAATTCATCTATTTTTGCTTGTGTTATGTTTTCAGTCCAAGCCAATCTTTCCTCCTCTTCTTTTTTTCTTTCCTCCTCTTCTTTTTTTCTTTTTTCCAATTCTTTTTCCTCTTCTTTTTTCGATAACTTTTCAAGAAAATTATTTTGAGCTTTTGGTGCTAAATCTCTTGCTATTTTCATTAGTTGTTCACAAGTATCTGAAAATTCATCGAATTTATTATTTTTGTTTTTACACTCTGAGTCATAAAAGGGGCTAATTTGTATGGGAGTTTCAGGATTATTTTTTTGATGGAAAACAACAAGATAATCTTTATTTATGTAGTCTACAAATTTTCGTTTATTTGTTAATGTACAAAATCTAACATAATTATTCCTATTACGATTTTCACAATCCCCCAATATATTCTTGTATGCTTTGTACATAGGTTCATACATGTATTCGTACTCAAGATTATAGTCAAGATGAGGAATTACAAAAACTTGATATCCACTATGGACACCCATATATTCAATAAAATTTTCATTTAGTTTTTTGATATCAGAAAAATTTATAAAATGTTCATCTTCAAATGAAATTTTATCAATTAATTCATTTGATATTGAAATAAAATTTTTGACATCTGAACAAGTTTTTATCTGACCTAAATCTTTTATTGGAAAATTTTTTTTATGTTTATCGAAAATTTTGAAATATTCCACAAAATCAGGTATTTTATTATACGAAATACAATTTGATTCTAATTTTTTCAAAATCCATATGAATTGTTGGTATTCCTTGAATGTATTTTTCAATTCGTCAAATTTTTCTGACGTAACTATTTTTTTTTCATCGACATATTTGTACCGAACCTCATTAGGATTATATACTTCAGTAAGAAGTCCCATCATTTCGTGTATTCTATTTATTTGTTCTTGTAGTTTCATATATTACTTTAATGTTGATTCCAAATATTTTAAGTCCTTAATTTGTTGTTCTTCATCTCTGTTGAAAACTTCGAATGGGAAACTTTTAAGTCCTAAGTTGTATGCTGCTAATAATCTGTGTCTTCCATCACTTATACCAATTTTTGGTACATCATAATATTGTTTTTGACTATTCTTATCATACTCAAAACTTTCAACATATAACATTGTTGGTTGGTATGCTTCGACATTTGGATTTTTCAGATATTCCATTGCCTTTTCTAATCTATCCCCAATTCTTACACCTTGATTTCTTATATCAAAACCTGAACCCATATCTTTACCAACTCTTTCCAATACTTTTTCTGGTGATAAGAATATTATTGTTGAGTCACTATATCTTTTAACAATTTGTTTGGTACTCCAATCAATATTAAATCCTCCTTGTGTTTCAGTTGACTTGGTTGTTTGACCTGAACTTATATTACCATAACTTTGTTTAAGATATTGGAATAATGCTTTTATTAACTCTAACATTGAGTTGTTATCTTTGATTGTTAAATTGTAATATCTTTCAATTTTTGGTTTCAAAGTATTGATATCTGATGTTGGGGTTTCTTTGATTTCGTTTACAACTTTTTGAATATCATTGTACAAGTAGTACATATACTTAAAATACTCATTAAACTTTTCAAACCCCAAACTACTAGTTGATTCACTTTCTAATAATGGAGATACCTCTGAATTTGATGTTTTGTTAATTAGATTTAATATCTTTTCAGCATTTGTTCCTGTTAAAAATATTTGATTAAAAAAGGTATCTAATTTTTTTGAGAAAACTTGGATGAATGTTAGAACATTTTCTTTGTTATTTCTTGAATTGTTTTGGTGTATTTCTCTTAATTGTTTGTATATCTCGTCAACATAGATTTGATTCCCAAGTAGATATTCAACTTCTTTACTAATTGAAGTAGTTTCTTCCATCAAAATGTTTCTGATAATTTTTTGTAGTTTCATAACATATAAATATTAAAAAAGGTGATAAGTTTGACCTATCACCTTTTAAAGTTTGTTTTTTGTTTTTACATTGGTAATGTTGGGTCAGAAGGAGTTTCTGTGGATTCTTTGTCTCCTCTTTTGGAAACAATCCATTTGTCAACAGATGCGATACCGAATGAAGCGATTGTTAGATACATAAATCCATCAAAGATAAATTGATTGATTAACAATTCTTTTCCTGTTACACCAGTAACGATATCAACACCCATAGCAATAACCATCATCATAAAGGAAATGAAACCAACAACAGATTTTTCGTTGATGTCATTTTGGTCTTTGAACATTTCAATGAAGAAGTACTTTTTTTTCATAGATGTGTATTTTAATAATAAATATCATTAACACATCGATTTTCTATTTACTTTTTTTTAATCTTCTTCAAGGTAAACTCTAATCTTGGTGAACTTACTATATTCATCAAATACCCATTCAATGTCTTTGATTTTGAAATCCATTATACCTGATTTTACAAATGGGAATACAAATATTTCACCTTTACTTGGTGGGTGTGGTAAATATACCTCGATATCATCGACATCACTTGTTAAAAATACTACTTGTGTTAATATCATATCCAACTTAATAAATCTTCAATTGTTAAACCATCCATTACATAATCATAGGTGTTATAAAATTCTTCACCATCGAACCAATATTGTGGTTCTTCATCACTTGAATCGAATACTCTGAATGAGTGTGATTCACCATTAATCTCTAATAGATATTCATTAGTTTCTTGATAGTAAACTCTGTTACTGTCTAATACTTTAATCTCCATTTTCTTTTAGTTTTTTAGGTGTTCATTGGGGTCAAAATTATCTACAAAACCTGATTGTTCCCCTTCTTCAAGTTTTTGTCTTATGTAATCAATATAGGCAACATTATCTTTCATTGTCAAGTAACCTGAGCAAGTAATATTCCAATTGTCTTTAGTTTCTTGACTATAGTCATTTGAAATATAAGTTCCTAAATTGATAACAATATCTGGGTGGAGGGTTTCTTGTCCATTATATAATAACTTCCATCTATCACTATCACCAGTGTTGTTGGAGTTAAAACTAATTTGACATATCTGTTTGTTCATTTAATTCTTTTTCTTTTGCTTGTTCGATTAATTCATCTAGTTCTGTCCATTCTATTTCACATTTGAATGGGTCACCATATGATTCCAATTGCTCTTTTAACCAATCTAGTACTGACATATTATTTGTTTTTGATTTTATCATATTCTTCATCACATAGAGTTCTCCACCAACCAATATCATTTCTCAATTTACCAGGTTTTCCTGTCGCTTCACAGATTGTTGAACTTTCTATTTCAGCTTTGGCAATTCTTCTATGTATGTCATCAGTTCCTTCTGTGATATAGAATCTTAGTGTACCATACTTTTCTTTAACTTGGACTACTTCTTTATTCCAACCCATTTTAATTAGGTCAGAGATGAGGTCTTTGATAAGTTGATTCCAACCTCCACCAACCTCAAAGAAGTCAGAGTTGAGTAATTTATTACCAGTATATCCGTGGATTAAACCATCTATTGAAACGAGGTAATCATCCAATTCTTTATATGTTAAAACCATCGTTTGTCTTTAAGATATTTTAAAAATACTTTTAAATGTTTAATTCCTTCATTATCCATTGCTTCCCCAGCAAGTTTAATTGAATGGTTATCATTTTCAAGAACACCATTAATAAATCGCATATTGTCCCAATCTTCAGTTTTCCAAGGGGTTTTTGTTTTATCTGTAAACTCGATATCAAAACCATCGTAAAATGTTTCCCCATCATCTTTGAAGATTCTTGTTGCTTCCCAAGAATAATCACTATTTTCGTAAATAATATTTAGGGTTTGCGTTAAATCATCAAGTATTATTTCCTCTTCAGGTTGTGTTTCTCTAACATACCAAACACCATTGATTAATATTCTATCTTCCATAATTTATTTATTTATTTTTATAAGTTGAACTAAACATTTCAATTGAACTAAACATTTCAGTTGGGCTTCTTCATATGTTCCAAAATATTCATCAATCACATTATCCTTGAATCCATCCCAAATAACATATGTGAATATGTTTTTACCATTATCATAACCACCTTCAACTAGTCCAATTAAGTTATAATTGTCTCTGAACCATTTGAACGCTTGTTCCCAAGTTGGTGACATAACATATTTTGTATTGGAGTTTTTCATCCAACCACCATAAGCTTCATTCAATATATTTTCACCCCAGTAATGAGTCAAACATATCTCATCAAAACCAAGTTCTCTTAATTCCAAGGATTGTTGATAGGGGACAAATAAATCTTTCATTTTATTTTAATTAAAAAATGTCAGAGAAATTAGTTTCTTCGGGTTCGACTTTATCGAGAGTCAAACAGAAAACTTCATTGATAGTACTTAAAGGATAACCATCAATCTCAAGAGCCAACATAAGTGCATCTCTGATAGCATATGGGTAATGACAAGTTTTGGTGTCAATCGTTACGATTGGGTATTGTCTTTCATCGTTGTTTCTTTCTACTATAATTTTCATTTTATTTAGTTTTTACATTTCTATTAACAATAAGTCCTAATTTTTACCCCTTTTCTTGTATCAAGGTGTAATTCGAGTTTTTTGTTGAGAACTTCAATACACCATCTTCATTTGTAAATGATGTTATTTCAGTTGTTAACCAAGTATAAACAACATACTGGGGGTCTAATATTAATGACCTACCAATAGCTGGTTCATCATATGAGTTGGAAACTCTGCCCTCTTCATTCCACTCAATATATTTAATATCTTTACCAACCTTGGTTAAGTTGTCTCGTTCTCTGATTAGTTTATACATCTTCTTCTAATATTTTTTCAATTGATGTGATAATTGTGAAATTGATGGGGTAACAAGCAACAGTTTCGTCATTATACCAAAATCTGTAGAAACCATTATCAGTTTCAAAATCTTCAGCAAAAACCTTGAAACTCTTAATATTATCACCTGTTATAACGAATATGTCATATCTGTTCATAGTTGTTTTTTTACAAAAGTAAGGAATAGTTTTTATTTTTTCTAATCTAAGTGATATTTATTTAAAAATAAAACTCAAAAAAAAACAATGAAAAAGATAGTAAGATTGACTGAAAGAGATTTAACTAGATTGGTTAAAAGAGTAATCAAAGAGGATGAAGAATCTATGAAGAGTTATAAAAAAATGTTAAGTAAAATTGAATCAGATTTGGATAAAGATGAATCAGATTTGGATGAAATTCAAAATAAACTTTATGATTTTGATAACTTAATTTGGGATGAAGATACCTTAGATGAGGATGAAAAAGAAAAATTATCATATTATATTGGTGAGTTACTTAAAAGATGTGTGAAACCTAAAAATAAAGGATTTGGTAAATTTTAATTATATCTCCCCCCACCCTAAGAGTGGGGGTTTTTATTTTAGAACTTGTGACTTACACCAAATGTAAATGTCACACCAGGATTGACTGAATTGAATATTTGTTTTTCAGCTTTATATGATTGATAAAAACTTTCCACTCTATCATTAAGAATATTTTGTACTCTAAAATCTATTGATGTATTCTTAATCTTTTGACTTACAGATAAGTTTAATGAGTGAAATGGTTCATCATAGATATCAGGTGATAATCCTGTTCCAACGATGGATAATGTTTGTCCTTTAACATTATAAAACACACCCACATTTAATCCAATCTTTTCGACATTATAAGATAACCCAGTATTAATAACAAATGGTGATTGTCCGGCCATAACTCTGGTATTGTTTATGTTCTCACCATCTCTTTCATATTGTTTCCTTGCTTGGTATTCTGTCTCTGTCATTGTTATTTTGGATTGAGCAATGGTGACATTGGTATTGAAAGAAAAGTTCTTTAGAAACGATTTTCTTAACTCAAACTCAATTCCATATAAATCCCCATTTCCAACATTCCTTGGTTGATATTCCGTTGATGTTTGTTGTTCAGGTATTCTTACCA
>Ga0164293_10003634_pt1 | contig 13153 bp, 11 predicted proteins | sample GEODES118metaG_FD_111487 | JGI IMG/M metagenome (GOLD analysis project Ga0164293, IMG submission 111487) | Eutrophic lake water microbial communities from Lake Mendota, Wisconsin, USA - GEODES118 metaG | ecosystem: Environmental > Aquatic > Freshwater > Lake | place: USA: Lake Mendota... | reverse complement strand
GGCCTTCACTCCGCATGCGCGCGAGGCTCTCGCGGCTGTCTTTGTTCAGCGCTGCAAGTGCCGCGGCATCTTTGAAGACAGCCCAGGCACTTGCATGTTGTCCGTTTTTCTCCAGGCAATCGGCAAGCCACAACATCGTACCGAGGCCTGAATCAAGGCGAAGGCTTTGCGCGAATTTCGGACATGCCTCCGAAAAGCGATGCTGGGCTACGAGTTTCCGAGCATCGTCGAAAAGCGCTTGCGCAGCGGCTTGATGATCTGTGGATGATGCATGCGATTTCGTGCATACCGCGAGGGGAATCGCGCAGGCGATAGCGCGCAGACATCGGCGCAGGGTGATGCGTGGCGTGACGCCTCGGGGCGTGTCGCGCGCCGATGGCATCAATGACGGCCGCCGAACAGAGCGTCGTTGACAGTGTTGTTGTCCTTCGCATCGTCGCGTACCGCCGGCGCCTTTTGCCCAGGCGCGGAGGTTGACAAGGACGGCGATGACGGGGGTTTTCCCGGAGGTGCTGGCACACTCGGCGTGCGAACGGGGCGCGTCGAATCGGTCATGGGGGGAGTTGACGGTGACGCTGTCGAGGGCCTTTCGAAGCGACTTGGCGTGGTTTTTTTGTCCGCGGCGTTTGGGCGGATGGCGGGAGCTGAGTGGGGGCCGGCGGCAGGCACAGCGGACAGCGTCGGTTTGGGCCTCGAATCTTCCGGTGTCGTTCGCTTCTGCTCCGTTGGCGCGGGAGAACCTGTGGGTGCGGTGTCGTCGGCGCCTTCGATGACAGGCTCGGTTCCTGCCATTGGCGATAGGCGCGCGGGAGCGCTTGTCGGTTCGGCATTCGGACTGGTCGTCGCCGAGCGTGAATGCGAATGCGATAGATTCACGGTTAATGCGGCCACGCCCACAAGCGCCACAGCGCCGAGACTTAGGGCGGCAAGCGTCGCTTTGGGCGACGATGTTGGAAGCATGAGCAAGGGCGGCGGCTGGGAGGAAAGAATCTTTTGCGGTCGCACCGAGAACGCGTGTGGCGTCGGGCTCGGGTCGACGCCAAGGCTGTGCCGTGTTGCTGCAAAGTGCAGATAATTGGTATTTCTCGGATCAACCGACCTCATCGCGACCGATGAAAACGAGCCCGATGGAGGAGGCGCAAAAGCCCGCAGACCCTCGACGAGCGTCGCGACCGATTGAACGCGGCGTGTCGGATCTTTTGCGAAACAAGCGTCTAACAGAGCCTCGAGCGCGAGGGGCGCATGGGGCAGATGGGCGCGTAGCTTTGTCGGCGGCGCCGTAAGAATATTCGCCGTGAGCGTCGCTATGCTGTTGCCTGCAAACGGCAACTTCCCTGTAAGAAGCTCGAACGTGACGACACCGAGGGCCCAAATGTCCGCGCGCGTATCAACATCACGCGCCGATGTGAGTTGCTCCGGCGACATATAAAGCGGTGTTCCGAAGCGGTCGCCTGCGTCGGTCATGCGCGGCAGCCCTGTCCCGAGTGCCGTTCCGGTGTCTTGGGCTTTAGAAATTCCGAAGTCCAACACTTTGATGATGTGACCACTTGTGCCGTGGCGGGCGAGGAAGAAGTTCTCGGGTTTGAGGTCGCGGTGCACGATGCCGAGGCCATGAGCCTCGGCGACAGCATCACATGCTTGAATAATGTAATCTGCAACATCTTCAAGCGGAAGAGGTCCACGCGCCAGCCGCGCCCCGAGGTCTTCGCCTTCGAGGTACTCCATAACGATAAAAGGGCCGTCGCTTGGAGTTGTTCCGATGTCGAAAATACGCACCACATGCTCCGAGCGGAGCGATGCGGCGAGCATCGCCTCCCGCCGGAAGCGCTCGACAAGCGCCTTGTCGAACAAAATCGCCGGCTTCAGGCGCTTGATCGCGACGCGGTGCCGCAGTTCGCGATGCATCGCAGACAAAACGATCCCCATGCCGCCTTCGGCAAGCTTACGTTCAATGACGTAGCTGCCGATTTCGGCGCCGAGCTCGAAACTCGCTGACGGGGTCTCCACCACACCCTGAATACGGTCCCTAACGCGACGGATTAAGGGGGCGTTGGGCGAGACTGGTCCCCGTGCTTCGCACGACGCGCGCGGTGTTGGTGATGCTTGGTTAGAACCGGCCCGATGCCCGAAGTCCGCCTTGCCCGACCTCGGCGATCGGACTGACCTGTATCTTGAGTCCCCCGGCCGTAATGGTTGCAGTCGCCAATTTTTCGGGCACGAAAAACGACGTAATGGCGAGCGCAGCGCCGACACCTTGCAGGATGCCGCTGCTAGTAACCGCAATGACGTCTCGGGTGTGATCGGGACGATTGCTCGAACGCTCAGCCAAGTTAATCCACGGACCGACGATGGGAATATACAATCGGTTGTCCTCAGTTGGTCCGTTGATTGCGGCAAGCGCAGCGGTCACGGCGTACGTGCTCACGAGTACCGAGCCGCCGCCAACGAGCAGCGCCGTGTTGGGTGTTCGTTTAGTGAAAATGGTTGTGTCTTCCCCGGGATCGCGTGGGGGCATTACAACCGGCGTGTCATAAGCGGATGTGATGGTCGTGGCTGACGTCTCGCCGACCGCCGCAGCGCCCGCTGGTGCGCCTGCTTGATGGTCTTTGTCTTGCGTACTGGGTTGCGCATCGTGCTTTGCGGATGCAGGGTTGCGTGCGGCGGGAGTGTCGTCGGCGTGAGCCGAACGGGCGATGGAGGCTGTGCACATGCCGACGATTACGGCGGTTGTCGAGGCAAGCTTGGGCAATCGCATAAGAAGCTCCTTGTGATAGATGCGTGATGCAACTGTTGGCGCGAGTTGCGTCGTAATCAGATCAAAAAGCACATTATGTGCCGTTGATTTGTGTGGATGCCTCACTGCTTTAATTCCGCGCTAACGTCGCAGTTGACGGACATTGAGTCCCGTCGTGATGCGCCCGAAGCGCGCGTCGCAAGACTCGCTCGAGGTCGTCAGGATGCACGGGCTTGACGAGAATCGTATCGACCCCGAGCGTCGCCAACTGACGCCAATGCTCCGAACCTCCTGCGGCGGTGACGACAACAATCGGCATCGACTTGAGGCGTTCGTTCGCGCGAACGCGCTGCACGAGTTGCACGCCATTGATGTTTGGCATTTGCAGGTCGACGACCATGACGGCGTAGGTCGCGCCAGTGATCGCCCGAAGCGCCTCGCCGCCATCGCGCGCTGTGTCGATCTGGGCATGCGGAAACCGATCGTGCAGTGCGATAACGAACAAGTTGCGCCACTCGCTGTCGTCGTCTGCGACGAGGATGCGGGCGGGCTCGTGAAGCTGCTCCGATTCGGCGACAAGACTGCGGCGAAATTCCTCGACTGTCGCGAAACGCAATCGAGGATCTTTAGAAAGTGCACGTAAAATCACACTGTCGAATCCTGACGACAAATCCGGGCGAATCTGGCTTGGCGCTGGCGGTTGGCGGAGCACATGTTTGGCTAAAACGCTCACGTCGGTTGGGCCGAAAAACGGCGGCCTGCCCGTGAGGAGTTCGTACGCGGTGCAGCCGAGTGCATAAATGTCTCGGCGGTGCACTAATTCCGGAGGCGTCGCCGCGCCCAACGCCGCCTCGGGAGCCATATACGATGCGCTTCCGACGAGGGCCCGATCGCGCGGAATTCGCTCGATACCGTGAGCAACGCCGAGATCCCCGACGGCCACGCGAAAGGTGCGGTCAATGAGCAAGTTAGATGGTTTAATGTCCCGATGAACGGTGTGACTTGCGTGGATTGCTTCGACCCCTAGGCAGGCTTGCTCTACGATACTGAGAGCGTGGCTGATGCTTGATAATGCGCCTGCCTGGCTTGCTCGTTGGAGCCAAGTTTCCGCGGTTTGGCCGTCAATATACTCCATAACGAAATATGGGTTATGTGCATGTTCACCGCATGCAAAGACCGACAGAACGTTGCGATGTGCAATCTTTGCCATCGCGCGCGCCTCGTTGTGAAAGAGTGCGCGCATCTCGGGCAAAGGGAACAAATCCGGTCTTATAAATTTAATCGCGACTTTGCGCTCGAGTCGCTCGTCGGTCGCAAGAACCACGATTCCCATGCCGCCCGAACCGAGAAGTCGATCGACCCGATATGTGCGATCGACAAGTATGCCTGGGTGCAGTCCGAAAGGCGCCAAAGCCGTGTGGCTGGGACGAACCGTGTACCCGTTGCTCACGCGCGAGCTCGGAACGGTTTCGGCATGCGCGAGTGAGGATTCAACGTAAGTGTAGTGCGCATCTTGTTCAGCGCCGCGTGAATGCGTGTGTTCGCAGGCCTCGCGACCGGGTTCGTCGGTGGTCCATGGCATCGCACGGGCCGCTGGTGGGCAGGGCGTCGGTGCGGTTCGTCGCCCTGGCGTCGCACAACGGTCGAACAACAATGGCGTGTCGCGCGGGAGCTTCGATGTCATGGTTCCTCGAATTCGGCGGGACGACCGGGCCGTGCGCCGCGTTGCGACGAAGGCGTCAGTCATCACCGCACGGAGGACGGAGCATGGGCTGTACCAGTGACGGTGGCTGCCGGCCGTGACGGCCCAAGGTCGCCGCTCGTAAGCCCAAACGCTGGCCGCACATCGCCCGTGACATCCGCGCGGGCAACGGCGTCGTGGCGAATGGGTCGCGCCGTTTCACGAACGCCACGCTCGCGGTGGCACGTCACGGTTGAGGTGACCTGCGCCGACGATGCCGAACGGCGCACGCAGCTTTCCGCGTTAGCGGTTGCGTCGACCTTGGATCATCGGGCCGACGATTGGGTAGGTGAAGGCTTCACCTTGCAGGACTCTGATCGCTGCGACCACGTGAAACACGAGAAATACGGGAACCGCGATGCCGCATGTGACAATTGCCAGCAGGGTGCCCGCGGCCGACCACGCCAGGGCTTCAATGGCATGATCGGCGACGTACCGGGACCGATCACGTTCGAGAAAGTACACAACGAGCGGAGCCAAAAACCACGCGAATATCGTCCCCCCGTGGGCGAGAGCCGCCATTCGCCGCTCTGCCTCGGTTGGATACGGCGTAGGTGACAACTCGGCGGGGCGGTCGAATTCGACTGGGTCTTGGTTCATGCGGAATACGTCGAATCAAATCACGAAAAATTTCATGATGCGAAAAAATGACATGCCGCCGGACCGTTCGGGTCTGAAAAACCTCGATGGCAGAGGTCGCCTATCCCGCGTTTCGTATAACGCATTACGTTATGAACTTTTGTTATAGGAGTGCATGAAAAAAGATAAAATAAATAGCGGTCGACAAATAGCAATTATGAGACACAATTCTAGAGATGAGCACGAAAGTCGCGTGTGCTCGTGGAAGCGTCCTGGTGGCCTGGGGAGGCCTCGTTCTTTTTTATGCACTTTGCACGGTTCAGGCTGCGGCTGGTCCTGAGGGCGCAACTGCGGTGGACGCGCCTCGTCGTGCGCCGGCGACTCAAGCGGAACGCTCTGTGGCGCTCGCGTCCGTTGGCTCAGCGGACGCAGGCGCGGCCGGTGTAGCGCAAGAAAGTGACGTGGGCAGCTCTGCGGCGACAACGAAAGCGCCGATGCGATCGTGGCACCTGGTCAACGGGCGGCATTGGCAAATCGACGGCGCTGCAGGCGAAGACCCAGAGGTCACCGATGCTTACGAAGGGACGCGAGGGGCGTGTCCTGCGGGCATGGTGTGGGTCGCGGGCGACATGAAAGTGCATCCAATGATGGATGAGCTGCAGCTTCAGTCGTGCTCGAAGTGGATCGACCGAACATGGCCGGAGCGATGCGCTGAATATGACCGCGACAAGTGGATCGCCGCGTCAAAGGGGCTCCCTACTCAACAGGTTGCAGTGTGCATGGATAGGTTTGAGTACCCCAATCGCAAGGGCGCCTACCCGATTATCATGGTGAGCTGGTACGAAGCTCGCGACCAGTGCAAAGCCGAGGGCAAGCGCTTATGCACCGAGGATGAGTGGACGTTCGCATGCGAGGGCGAGGAGGCGACGCCTTATCCCTCGGGGTACTCGCGCGAGGGGTCCGAGTGCGTTAACGACCGCCCTTGGCTCAAGTTTGATACCCACGCGCTTATGCCTCGCACGGGGCCGCGTGCGCGTGCAGAACTTGACCGATTGTGGCAGGGGCTCCCGAGTGGTTCGCGCTCGGGATGCCGCAGCAAAGCGGGCGTGTTCGACCTCACCGGCAACGTTGACGAGTGGACCACGTCATCGGTCGCCGGCGAACGGCCAAGCGTTCTCAAGGGCGGCTATTGGGGGCCTGTTCGCACGCGATGCCGGCCGGCCACCAAAGCCCACGACGAAACGCATTCGTTCTACCAACAGGGGTTTCGCTGCTGCGCGGATCCAGCGAAGCCCTGATGAATGGTTTGATGCACGCACGCCACTCGTTTTTTTTGCTGCACAATGCATCTTGTGGGTGACTACTCGACCGCCTTGCCCATGGCGGAGAAGCCTTTGTCGACGAAAAGCGTGGTTGCCGTAATCGCCGAGGCGAGGTCGCTCGCCAGGAAAGCCGCGGCGGCGCCAACGTCTCGTGCGGTGAGAGCCTCGGGCAACGGCGAATTTTTTGTGCAGTACTCAATCATGTCGTCGATGACACCGATCGCTGATGCCGCGCGTGATGCAAACGGACCGGCGCTGATGCAATTGACGCGGTGTCCCCACCGGCGGCCCGCCTCGAACGCGAGGAGGCGAGTGTCGCTTTCGAGCGCAGCCTTCGCCGCGCTCATACCCCCGCCGTACCCAGGAATGACGCGTGTGCTCGCGACGTACGAGAGAGACAAGAAGCTGCCTCGGGGGCGCATGATCGGACCGAAGCGCTGAACCATCGACACGTTTGAGTAGGCGCTTACGCTTACGGCGCCGAGGTATCCGGAACGGCTGGTGTCGAGCAGTGGCTTTTTGACTTCGGCGCCGTTGGCGAGCGAGTGCACCACAATATCGAGGCAGTTATCGCCGAAGTCCCGCTGCAATTGGTCCGCGACCGCTTGGATGCTCACGTCGCCGTATTCTTTGTAACGCTTGTTCTCGCGAACGTCGGCCGGCATGTCGGAATACGTATCGAACTGCGCATCAAGCGGATAAATGCGTTCAAACTGCATCTTTAAGCCGTTGCTCAGAGTCAGAGACTCGTCGAGTTTGCCTCGCCGCAGCAGCGTTTGGAAAATCCCGAGCGCGGGAGGCCACGTGCCCACGCACACGCTGGCGCCAGCCTCGGCGAGTTCTTTGGCGATGGCGAACCCGAAACCGCCATCATCCGCAACTCCCGCGACGAAAGCCCGTTTTCCAGTCAGATCAATCCTGAGCATGCGCGTGTGCTTGCACGTTCGGACGCTGCCTGTCGATGAAAAAATAGCGAAGCAGAAAAACACGGGACTCGCGCGCGAATTCATCTTTGGCGCGGCAATGATGTACAACCCCAAAGGCCATGAACCTTCGAAGGATCGCTCGATACGTGGGATACGTGGGGTGCGTGCGTTACGTGGGTTTTGCAGCGGTGACGGCGGCGATCGCCTCGGCGTCGCCAGCCCGCGCAGGGGAACAGGCGGCGTTTCCAGCGATTGAGCGTGCCATCGAAATTGCGCGTAACAACGCGTTGGCAGTGGCCGATGCGAAAGGTGAACTGCAATCTGCGCGCGCTCAACTCACCGGGGCGAAAGCCAGCGCGATTGGCAATCCATATATCGACTTTCAAGTCGAACAGGGCCTGTCGGGGGGCCTTGCCGCCCAGGCGTTGGGCTACGCGTATATTCCGGTTGACGTGTCAGGGCAGCGCGGTGCGCGAATTCGCGAAGCCGAGCAGCTCATCAAGTGGCGCGACATGGGCGTCGGTGATGCGCGCGCTTCCGTCACTGGCGAAGCCGTTGCCGCCTACGCGGATGTTTTGCTCAGCACCGCTCGCGTGGAACATGCACGGGCCGGCGAAGTGCTGGCCCGCGATGAGGCCGGCTACGCGGCCGTTCGGCTAGGCGCGAAAGACACGACCGTTTATGAGCAATCCTTGAGTGAGGCCGAAGTTGCTCGGTGGTTGCAGACATCCGCCGAGGCCAATCTTCGCTTGACGTCGGCGCGCTCGCGCCTCGCGCAATTATTAGGAGTCAGCGATGTCGGGATCCCCGAGGGCGCCTCTCAGCATGCGCTCGTGCCGCTGCGAGGGACGTGGGATGAGGCTGCGATTCAGCGCGTGGTCGAATGCGCCCCGTCGCTCGTTCGGTTGGCCGCGGAGGGGGCGTTTTGGGAATCGTCGGGTGAGCGCTTCAAGAAAGAGCGAAACCCACCGGTTTCGTTCGAACTTATCGGAGGCCGTGGGGAGCTCGGTGAAGCGCGTGTCGGTGGCGGCGCGGTGCTGACGTTTCCGATCACGCGTCGCTATCAAGGCGAAATCGCCCGCTCCGAGGCTGAGCAGCTTCGTGTTGCCCAGCGGATGCGTGCAGTCCGCACAATTCTCGAAAATCGCCTTCGCGCCGCGCGCGATGCAGTGCGACTCGTGACAACGACGGTAGCCGAGCTTGATGCGAGCGGAATGCCAGCGCTTGAAAAGGCCGTCGCTGCGGCGGAGCAAGCACACAAGCTCGGAAAAGTGGAACTGGCTCGGGTTCTGATGGTGCGACGCGACTTGGCAACAGCGCGATCGCGCCGGCTCGATTTGCTCGAGTCTGGATGGCGTGCTCTTGCGGAGATGACGGCTATCTCAGGCGATCTGCCGTAGGTGTGATCGCGCGCACGAGGCGAGTTCACGCCGCTTTGGCGTCGGATGCCAATTCATTGAGTAGTGCATTCAATGCGTCGCGCAGTTGCTCGGCGAGCGACGGCGATAAGGCACCAGCTTGCTCGAGGAGATCGCGGAGTTTCGCCGCGGCTGCTTTCAGTTCTTTGCGGTCGCGGCGCTTTCTCTCCTCGTCGCTGACGGGGAATAACGAGTCTTTGTAGAGGCGTGCGACGGTCGCCATCGGAAGGCCCTCGTCGAGCACTTTTTTGCGCACCTCATCGAGCGTTTCGGCGGCAACAGTCTGTCCGGAACCTTCGCGCACGGATTGCTCGTTGCGCTCCTCGGCTCGCCTCAAAAAGTCAATGGCCTGGTAGCTTGGCAAATGGCTCGCGAGCGGATCGCGCTTGAGGACTTCCGGGGCGCTTTGACTTAGAAACGTGTACGATCCCGTTAATTTGTCCACCGTCTCCATGCGCAGACGCAATTCGGTTTTCGCGTACGCCTCGAGAGACTCGTAGCCCCAGCGCTTCCAGGTTTGAGCTCGCTTGATTGCCGAGAGCGCTTCGCCGAGTTCGAGCCAACTTGCCTTGAAGTGTCGCGTGCGACGCAGCGCATCGACTCTTTCGGGATCGTCGGCATGCTGTTCTTCGAGGGCTGCGAGAGCGCGGTCTACGTTCGTCTGATCCATCTCGACGCGATGTGGAATACGGGGCTCGTCGCATCGATGCAAGCGCGATGCGCTGGCGCGTCTGGCGGAGTAAAGCCGGCCCGCGATTCAAGGAGCGTGGGGCTGGGCACGCCCGTCGATTCGGTGCGTGCACTTCGGACCGAAATACACAACAGTGCGACGCCTGATGCGATCTGTTGTTTGGTTCCGTGGCAAAGACCTTCGTCTGTCGGATCATCCCGCACTGTGCTCGGCGCTGAGTACCGGCGAAGTCGTGCTCGTGTTTGTGGTCGATCCGTATTTTTTCGCGCCCGAGCGTGCGCAAAAAATTGCACATCGCATGCAGTTTTTGGTCGAGTCGCTCCAGGTTTTGTCTGATGCCATTGCCGCGCGAGGTTCGCGATTGTGGATCGCGCATGGTGAGAGCGTCCACGTGGTCCCCCGAATTGCCGCGGCTGTGCGAGCCGATCGCGTGACGGCGATGCGGTGGAGTGAACCGTTCGGGGTTGAACGCGACCGGCGCGTCGCCGCGGCGCTCGCGGCTGATGGGCGACGGCTTGACCTGTTTGAGGGGGAAACGCTTGCGGCGCCAGGGCAAGTTCGAACCGGATCCGGAACGCCGTTTGCGGTATTCACGCCGTTTTCACGGGCATTTGCGAAGAGCGTAACCGTTGACGCCGCGCTAGAGGCGCCCCGCGTGCTTCCTCCACCGCCTGCATTCTGCATTGATATGCATGCAGAACACAGAAATATCTGGAAAGGGGATGATGGCAATGATTGGGGCGTGCCATCCCTGGCGTCCCTTGGCATCGAGCGCAATCCGCGTCTTGTCGCCGCCGGTGAGCAAGCCGCCGAACAGCGGCTAGGCCGTTTTTTCCAAACGGGGGCCGCGTCTCGCTACACGGACGGGCGCAACCAAATGGGATGTCCTGACGGAGTCGAAGGCACGAGCCGACTGTCACAAGACCTCAAGTTCGGAACGCTCTCAGCGCGGCACGTGTGGCACACTTCTCGGCATCACCTCGAGAAATATCCGGATGCGAAAAAGACGTACTTGAATGAACTCGTGTGGCGAGAATTCGCGTACGACGTGGTGCGGGAAAAGCCCCAGGTGATGACCGACCCGTTTCGTCCAGCCTGGCGTGGGTTTCCTTGGCGCAACCCTGATCTTGATCGCGGGTGGCAAGCTTGGGTGGAAGGAAAAACGGGATATCCCGTGGTTGATGCCGCCGCGAGACAGCTGCTTGCGGAAGGCTTCGTTCACAACCGTGCTCGAATGATTGCCGCCAGTTTTTTATGCAAACACTTGTTGCTCGACTACCGCCTTGGTGAGGCGCACTACATGCAACACCTCACCGATGGCGATTGGGCAATCAATAACTTGGCATGGCAATGGTCAGCCGGGTGCGGCGTTGATGCGCAGCCATGGTTTCGTGTTTTCAACCCTGTGACGCAGGGCGAAAACTTCGACGCTGATGGTGTGTATGTCAAGCGCTGGGTCCCTGAGCTTGCCAAATTGCATGCGAAATACATTCACAAGCCGTGGGAAGCGCCGCCACTCGAGCTTCGGGCGGCGAACATTGAGTTAGGCCGCACGTACCCGAGGCCTGTCGTGGACCACGCGCTCGCACGAGGGCGATTTATTGCCACCGCAGAAGGGTACTTGCGATCGACCGAATAACGAAACGTTGCAGCGGTCGATTCGCTAACTCAACCAGGTGCGTAAGCGTTCGGAAGCGAAGCGCGCACCCGTTGCCGTGCATACATTGCGAGCGATGGCCACCGAAACGCGAGCAACGAGTTATGCCCACGATCCTGCGGTTGGGCTCGTTGTGGTTTGCGCTGCTAAACTATCGACGCCAGGGGAGCATGGGCAGGTGCATGCGCGATTGCTTCTCGACCGCGCACGGCACATCGTTGGGATTGTCGTAAACCCCGACAGCCCGCAGGCGCACGCGGTCACGCTTGGCCCCGGGGATGCCGTTGTTGCCACCGAAGAGGCCACCGCCTACGTCGATGGCACGGGTCGCACGCTCACGCTTCACGGGGCGGCGGCAAGGGGAATCGCCCCCGGAGCGAATCCGTACGTCGGGTGACACGAAGCAAGCGCGGACGACGCGCGGATGAGCGTGACAGCACGATGATACGAGCGCTTTTTGCGGCGGATGGCATGATGTCGGGCGTATGGGAACCTCGGTGCGGCAAGGGCTCATCCGTGCAGCGGTGGGAGCCGTCGATAAGGCACTCCTTCTGGCCATGCGTGCACGGACTGCGTCTGAACGCGCGCATCACGAAGCCTTGTCGGTCGCGGACCGACTCGCGCTTTTCGATGCCGTAGCGGCCGAATACCGCGCGCCGATGACCCATCATGCGCCGGAGCATGAAAGCGAGGCCTTTGATCGGCAGTGGCTTTTTCCGCAGCCGCGATTGGCCTGCATGGAAGCGCGCGAGGTCGGCTCGTTGCCACGGTCTGCGGAGCGCGCGGAGACGAATGCAATATGCATTCAAGAGCTTTCTTGGGATAGCGCATTTTGTCCCATATCAATGCATGTTGCATCAAAGTACGGCTCGCGCGTCGACAATCGCATGGCTCGGGCCCGGCTGTTCACGCCTGAACGCCCGACGCCGAGCTCTCGGGCGGCGGTGATCGTGCTGCACGGTTACATGGGAGGCCAGTGGCTCGTCGAGCAAAGCCAATGGCCCATTCGAAGACTCGTGAGGGCGGGGCTCGACGTGGCGCTGTGCGTGTTGCCATTCCACGGCGTCCGCGGCGAGAGCGCGCATCGAGGCGCGCCTCCGTTTCCGAGTGCAGATCCTCGAATGACGATCGAAGCATGCCGCCAAACGGTCTCGGATGTGCGTTCGCTCGCAACGTGGTTGCGGGCGCGGGGCGCCGTCAGCGTGGGCGTGATGGGCCTCAGTCTTGGGGGATACTTGGCAGCGCTCGTGGCGACGGTCGCGCGCGACGTCGACTTCGTCTGTCCGATAGTGCCGCTGGCATCGTTTGCCGCGTTCGCTGACGAGCAGGGGCGGCTTGGACAAGGTGTAGAAAGAAGTGTGCAGATTGCATCAATGGAGCGCGCATACGCGTCGGTGAGTCCGTTGATGCGACCGCTCCAGATTAATCCGAAGCGCGCCCTTGTGGTCGTTGCCGACCAGGACCTCATCACCCCCGCGAGCCACGGTAAGCGCATGGCGGAGCGCTTCCGTTGCGCGATGCTCACGCTGCCCGGAGGCCATGTGCTTGCGTGGGAGCGTGAGAACATATGGCATCACCTGATAGCGATGCTCGAGCGAGAGCAGCTTCTCGATCCCGCCCTGGCGCGCCTAAGTTCTGCGCGAGGCGCGCCACCCTGACGAGGTTACTTCGAACTATCGCTCTTGTCTTTCGCGGCAATCTTATCTTGGAGCTTCTTTACCAAGTAGGGATACCCCTGACTTTGGTTGGTTAGCATGCGATGAAACTGGTCATAATAGTTTTTCGTCATGCTTGAGCCTTCGGTCACGATGTCGATCACGCGATAGCGCTCTCCGCGACCGAAGATAACGTAATCGACCTGAACCGCCGGGTCCCTTGGCTTTTTCTGATTTTTGGCTTCGGTTTTGATTTTGGCGACGTTGTCGCCTTGGTCTTTTGCGCCGCGATACGACATGTCGTAATCGCGCGTCTTGTTCAGATTTTTCCGGTAATTCTTCTCGACAAGCTTTCGCAGCAAGCCTGTGATTTCGGCGCGCTGTTCTTCCGTAAGCTCATCCCAATGATTGGTGCAGGATGGGATATTTG
>Ga0164293_10003632_pt1 | contig 13154 bp, 13 predicted proteins | sample GEODES118metaG_FD_111487 | JGI IMG/M metagenome (GOLD analysis project Ga0164293, IMG submission 111487) | Eutrophic lake water microbial communities from Lake Mendota, Wisconsin, USA - GEODES118 metaG | ecosystem: Environmental > Aquatic > Freshwater > Lake | place: USA: Lake Mendota... | reverse complement strand
CCCACATTCACCTGCTAAGTTTAGAATTAATGGTGTGGTTAGAAACATCCCGGAATTCTATGAAGCATTCAACGTGAAAGCAACGGATTCTCTTTATTTAGCTCCAGAAAAAAGGGTTAAAATTTGGTGATCAAATTCAAATCAATAGCAGTATAAAAACACCATTTAATAAATACGTATACATTGGTTTTGTCATGTTAGGGTTTTACCAAGCAAGTGCGAATCATGATTTTATTCAAGCCGCCGCTTCTCTTGGAATCGGTATGGCATTTGACCCCTTCAACCCCGAACAAAAATGGAATGCACGGCCTATTTGGCAAAAAGTAGTTTTAATTGCTCATCTCGCATTAGTGGCTGCACTATTAGGTTTTGGGATTGGGCTGGATGATAAATAATCCAATAATATGAGAAAAAACAACACCAAAACCACCTATTACTGGTTCAGTATTTTTGCCCTGTGCTTCCTCTGTTTTCAAGCGGCATCATATTATATCCGGCCCCACTATTCGGGTGAGAGCGCTATCATCAGCTATTTTTTAGGCATTGCCCCTAACTTCTTTCCGGCAATTGGAATACCCGCCTTGTTCGTCGTATTTATCATGCAATTGAAGACTTCGAGCAAATGGTTAAACCAAAAATACTATGTTACTGCAAACCTCATTTCGCTATTCGGGCTAATTTCGTGGGAGTTTATTCAAATAACTTCCAAAAAATTACATTTCGACTGGAACGACATCCTCTGGACCTTCATTGGCGCAGCAATTTTTTACGTGATTTGGGGGCTGACACCCGAGCGATTGAAAGTTGTTGATCCAACGATACAATCACAAGGCTAACTCGAATCTCGTATAATTTTGGGTATTTTTATAGTTCATGGAAAAATTCGGGTGGATGTGTTTCATGACGTTACCACGAGCTATCGTCTAAAGGAAAATTTTGATGGATCTTATAATTCCCAAGGCGTAATGGAAGAAACCCGAGAAGGGATGTACATGCGTCACGTAACCATGCCCGATGGTACCGTACATGAGGTGGATGGATTAAAAGCAATAAAATCCTTGAAGTTTATCCGGAAGTACATGTTTGCGTGCGAGCCATAAAAAAGGAGTACTTCGAAAATCTTAAGTATCAAACGTGTACATTTGAGGAGGCGGTCATTGATTATAATGCCATGTGTCCTTGATTTTTACAGTAAATTGCATTAAAATGAACCGGTATGCTTATTATACAAAATATAGGTTTTAATCTTGATTTTTTAATGTCTTAATATGAAGAAAGTTATATTAAGTTTTATAATGCTCCTGCATTCATTGGCATACAGTCAAAATACATTTACTACGACCATAAAAGACAGTGCGGCAAATGAATTTCTTTCAGGCGCCAAGGCAAAAGTAAAAGGTTACACCTTGGGTGCAGTTTCAGATAAAAACGGTAAAATCTCGATTTCCAATGTTCCGAATGGAAAACAAACCATAGTCTTTTCCTACATTGGTTTCCAACAATTGGAATTAACGATTGATTTTCCCTCGGATGTAGCACTTCCATGGGTATATATGGAACCCTCGACTTCAGAAACGGAACAAGTGGTAGTTATAGGAACAAGAAGCAATAGGAGCATCGCACAAATACCTACCAGGGTAGAAGTACTTACAGAAGAAATTGATGAGGCGGCAACCATGGATCCGAGTAAAATAGCCCATTTACTCACACACAGCACGGGTATTCAAGTGCAACAAACCTCTGCAACCAGTAACACGGCCAATGTAAGAATCCAAGGCCTGGATGGGAGGTATACCCAAATTTTAAAGGACGGATTTCCGTTATATGGCGGTTTTTCGGGTAGTCTGAGCATCATGCAAATCCCACCGCTTGACTTGAGACAAATTGAATATATCAAAGGTGGTGCATCTACCTTATATGGTGGAGGTGCAATTTCAGGCTTAATCAATATCATTAGTAAAGAGCCAACCAGTGATGAAACGATTTTACACCTTAACGGATCTCACATTGGTGCGATGGATATTAACATGTTTGCAAGTCGGAAATATGAAAAAATTGGCTTTACGCTATTGGCGCAACGCAATGCCCATCAAATTTTTGATGCGGATGCCGATGGCTTTTCCGATTTACCAGAACTCACCAAGTATAATTTTAACCCTAAGATCGTATTCTATATTTCAGACAAAAATCAGTTGAGTATTGGTGGCACGTTTACTTCTGAAACAAGACAAGGTGGTGATTTGAAGATATTAAAGGATGAACCTGCCACAGCTTCGAATTTTTACCAAGAAAAAAATGAAGTAAGCAGAATAACCACTCAAACCAAATTTGAACATCAGGTATCAGAAAATCAAACCCTCACCGTTCGAAATTCTTTCAATTTTTTTGAGAGAAACTTGCTGATAAGACCAACCTTTTTGCAAGGTGATTATCGATTTGCTGGCAACCAGGTTTCTTCCTTTTCTGAAGTATCTTATACCAAGAAAAAAAACAAAAATGTATTTATCACAGGGTTGAACTTTTATACCGATGATTTCAAAGAAACACCCCTACAAAGTCTTGTATTAAGAAATGAGGAATTCCAAACCGTTGGCGCCTTCGCTAATTATGTATTTGATATAGGCCAGAAAATATCCATAGAAAGTGGTTTAAGAGGCGACTATGTGTTTAATCAGAAGATACATATCCTCCCAAGAATATCCGCTTTGTTCAAATGGACGAATAAATTAACGACACGAATTGGTGGCGGATTAGGGTATAGAAATGCCAGTATATTTAATCAGGAAGCTGAATTGTTAGGATATCAAAATGTATTGCCGATTAATAGAAATGCGACCGAAGCAGAGCAGTCTTATGGTGGAAATGCGGATATCGGGTATAGATTTAACATAACAGAAAAAATCTGGGTCAATATTAACCAAATGTTTTTTTATACGCATTTAAGAAATCCACTGGTACTTCAATCCAATGGTTCTAATTTCGAATTTGTAAATGCCGATGGTTTCACATCCAGTGTTGGCGGTGAAACATTCTTTAAAGTAGGCTTTTATGATTTTGTCTTCTTTGCCGGGTACACATATACCAACGCAACCAATTATTTTAACGGGATGCAATCCGTTTTGACATTAACACCAAGACATAGTTTAAAAGGAGATTTGCTTTATGCGTTGCCGAATAAGTGGCGAATAGGGCTTGATTATGAACTGAAAAGTTCCCAAACCTTGACCAACGGTTTTGTTACCCCAACGTTTTGGACCTATGGTGCCGTTGTAGAACGTTATTACAAGAGTTTTACTTTTTTCGGAAACCTTGAAAATATATTCAATTACCGTCAAACCAACATTGCTAGTTTAATTTCAGGACCCAATAATACACCTCAACTTACCGAGGTTTGGGCACCGCTTGATGGAATTGTGTTTAATTTTGGGATTAAGATAAAGCTTTAATAGGGCTAATTCTCCTAACTCCTCACGGAGGGATAGCATGTTAAACCATAGGTTAACTTACAAATATCAATCTCCTGAAATGGGAGAATCAAATACACCCACCGCTAATTCTGCCCAAAGCAGTATGAACAGTAAAGTCAGTATTAAAATAATCAGGAACTTTCCTTTTTTGGACTTCGTTTTTTGTATAAGATATTCTACCCCAAAACCAAAGGTTGAAAGGATTACAAACGCGGTGATATAGTCGAAGATTGTCCAATGAAATACCGCTTTGCCGTCGAGCTGTTCCACCCACGGGATGCACAGCAGGAGGAGAATTACGGAAAAAATTGCCTTCTGAGCGAGGTTCCAACGCAACCATTTGTTCATAATCAAAGCTAAAAATACGGATGAAGTTTACGTATAACTTTGATTGAAATAATTTCTTTACCTTTAATTTCCTAATGAGTGCCCGTATTTTTTTAACGGTTTTTTGGATTATCATTCACGCATCGGTATGCTCGAGTCAGGTGGTAAAAACTTGGACCATCGATTCATTTCAGGTAAACCTGGTTCGTTATGAGCAAGTGCAAGAAACACCTGGGATATTCCCTGTAGATAGGTCCTCCGCTAGATCATTTTATTCTTTATTTGAAATTAAGAAGCAAGGGAAGCTCGTTACCCTTGGCGGCAATTATTCGTTGAGCACGGATTCCTGTTTCCTTTCCTTTTTGGAGTTGCCTTCGCCGCGGATTAAAAATGGAACTGTGGGTACCTTCTACACGCTGGGGTTGTGCAACAGGAAGGTTACTGCTAAAACCGTTACTAAACCGGGTTGGATCCTTAACGAAATCAGCAATGCAACGATTCGTCCCTTGGATTCTCTCTATTATAATCCGTACAACCAGAATGTACCGTTCAACGTTCCTAATTATAATGCCGGTAAAAAAACAGCGCTACACCCCAAAATGATCGACGGATTGTTAGTTTTTTTTAATGCTACGTACCTTGTTGGCCCTTACCGTTCCAGTGAATTTCCGGCCCCGCATAATCCGCATTTTGAACTTAACTTTACCTACAAAGGAGAAGAAATATCCGTGTTAATGTACTGGGGAAGGTACATCGTCGATGGCTACGTTTATACTGGTGAAGGTTCCTACATCGAACCTACCGATCTTCGCTTTTGGGAGGCGAACGAACGGCTATGGGGGAGGGTTAAATGAAGCCCAATATTTCTTTTTAAATGGAAAACCAACTATTTCACATTTTTTTGCATCAGTAAACTAAAATTAATTCGTTATTAATTGACGGAAGAGGAATTGATACAAGCATGTATCGAGGGAAACCAGCGAGCTTGCAAGCAATTATATGAACAAAATAAAGGTTGGCTATATGCCGTTTGCTTGCGTTATCACAAAAATGTGGTGGACGCACAAGATAGTCTACAAGAAAGTTTTATTACAATTTACCGAAATCTTCATTCTTTTAAATCGCAAGGAAGTTTTAAGGGTTGGATGCGCAAGGTTACCGTTCGCTGTATTTTATCAAGTTTTAGGAAGAATAAATTAGCGAATAGCAATATTGAAATAAAGTATGAACCTATTGATATTTCGATGCTCCAATCTTTGGATAAAGAGGAAATAACTTTTCTTATTGAAAGATTGCCTGCTGGGAGAAAGCAAATTTTTGTTGCTCATGCGATTGATGGTTTTACACACAAAGAAATAGCTGATATGCTATCTATTACAGAAGGGACCTCGAAATCGCAATTCTTTCATGCTCGAAGAGAGATAAGAGAGGCATTAGAAAAAGAAATTGTAATCGCTAAAAAAATGGTACATGAATAAAGATACTATGCAATCGAACGATGAATGGGGGGGAGCATTGGCTTCTCAATTTGAAGAGGACAGCCAGTTGCCGAAAGATGAAAATTGGAAAGCAATTGAGCATGTTATTTTCGCACAAAAAAAGGTAAGATTAATCAGTCCATTAATCATTATATCCACATTACTGATTTCAGGATTGGGAATCTTCTTCTTCCAAAAATCGCCGAATCCAGATAAAAAGATCAAATCGAAAAATGCAGTTCAAAACAATCCAATTGATGCAAACATTTCTGATAAGAGCTTGAGTAGTAATTCCCATCACAAGGTAATTTTGACCGAGAAAAATGAGCATTCAGATAGGGTTAATCAAACGCCAAGCGCAGCCAATAAATTCAAATTGTTCGATTCGATTAACTCGAAAAAAAGTGAATCAGCTCAAATAAAAAATCAGAGCCAAGTATCCATCAGTAAATCAGATAAATTTCGAAAAACGAGGATGTATGAAAACGAAAAACAACATCAAAATAAAAACCCAATTTCAAGGGATAAATTTAATTTAAGTACAGAAATCAGTGAAAATAAAAATCAAGATTCTACAAAACATAAAAAACCCGCAAATGAAACAACAATAACCGGGGAGTATACGCAAAAACTCTCTGAAAACGGTCGAAATTTAGACACGACTATACGTTTAAATTTGTTGCCAATTCAATTACTTTCTACAGCGAAATTGCCACAAAAATTGGAATTAATTAAGAAAGACACATTAGAATTCAAGCCCTACTTTTCCGTTCAACTAGCGCCGTTAATTGGAAGAAACATCCGAATTGTATCCGGCATGTTTAATAGCGGTAGTAACTACTCGAATGCTGTTGGTGAGCGCAGAGCTTCATTACCCAAGTTTGGTTTCCAAACAACTATAAACTACCACATAAAAAAAAGAATTTCCCTAAATACGGGATTTCAATTGGCGAGAGTTAATTTTCAATCGCGATGGTTTTTTAAAAATTTACAAATTGATGCAATTACAAATGATTTACAATTAAAAACTACTTTCGGAGAGGCAAGCACTTCAGACCCAATACTCGTTCAAAGTATTGCCAACGGTACAACAGGCATTTACAAAATTAGATTAAACCAAAATATCTTTCTTTATTCAATTCCGATAGGAATCACGTATCGATTTACAGATGAAAGATTATCACCATATTTTAAAACAGGTTTGAACATGGAGTTTTTGGGAAGGAGATCCCTTTCTATTGATGTTATGGAAAACGGAATAACACGAAATATCGAGCTCAATTTAAATCGTCCAAACAGCCGATTGATTCTACAAGGAATGTTAGCTCTTGGTATTGAAACATCTGCAAAAAACAATTGGAGTTTCTATAGCGAAGCCGGATATTTTGTTCCGCTCAATCAATTCATAAGTGCAAATGGATATTCTATTAGAATGGCCGGGTCAAGTATTTTGGTTGGATTTAGGTATGATTTAAAAAAATAAAAATTAGCCCAACCAACCTTTTTAAAAAAATCATTCTCTACCTTTAAACTCAAAAAAAATAAGTTATGAAAAAGATCTTTTATGTCATTTTTGCAGCAAGTGTGTTGTTCAACCTTGCTTCATGTAATAAGTTTAGAGAAGAAACTAGTTCCGATGCAGAAGATATGTTAAAAATTGAAATGGATGAAAATGATTTCTTGAAAGAAGAAGAAATCGCTTCCAATCCATGCAGTTTCGATTACGCATCACTTTTGGCTCCATGCGCAGTGGTCACTGAAACTTCCAATACGTTTCCAAAAATAGTTACGATTGATTATGGAACGGGATGTGTTGGACAAAATGGACTCACAAAAAAGGGGAAAATAATCATCAATGTTTCGGGTGATATGCGTGTTACGGGAAATACGAGAACTATAACATTCGATAATTTTTATATCAACGAGGTCAAAATAGAAGGCTCTCGAGATGCTGAAAATATCGGCCCCAACAACCAAGGTAATATGGTCGTTAAAATAACAGGAGATATCACGGCAAGTAGTTCAGAATTCTCACGCAGCAGAAATTTCACAAGATATCGAGAATGGATTTCTGGAATTTCTACGTGTGATATTAGCGACGATGAATTTCATGTGACCGGTTCAGGAACTGCCATTGGCAGAAGAGGAATAGAAATCCCACATACCATAACTGAAAAGATAGTTTTGAAACCAGGTCAGTGTAAATATCCATTATCTGGTAAGGTTGATATTGGTAGTACAACTCGTGGTGTATTCCTAGATTTTGGTAATGGAACCTGCGATAACATCGCAGAGGCAACCACTAAGCGCAGAAACAAAACCTACCAAATTGATTTGGATACAAGACGGATTATTCAGTAATTCAAAGATTCACAAACCAAACACAAACCACGATTGAATTCGTGGTTTGTGTAATTTTAGGCTAAATAAGTTCAAATGAAACCAGTTAAAATAATTGTTTTACTATTTGTATTTAGTCAATTAAAGATTTTTGCTCAAACATTTGATCCGAACTTATCCGCCGATCTACAGCATACCATTGATAGTTTTCAAAGCGCCTACAACTTGAAAGGAATTTCAGCGAGTGTTTTTGTTCCCAATGAAGGGATATGGAAAGGGGTTACGGGCGTTTCTCACCCAGGGGTTCCCATCACCCCCGAGACGGGCTTCGCCATTGCGAGCAATTCCAAACTCTTCACCGGAGTGCTCTTGCTGAAATTGGCAGAAAACGGTCTTCTTTCCTTGGATGATTCGCTTCACGAACATTTGCCCCCTTTCAACAACGTGGATCCGAACATTACGGTTCGTCAATTGCTCAACCATACCAGCGGTTTAAGCGACGTCAACATTCCAGGTTATGGAGATTCCATGCTTGCGGACCCCTACCGTGTTTTTCAACCTGAAGAGATCATCGGTTGGGTTGGTCCCCCTTTATCCGCTCCCGGAGGGGGATGGTCGTATTGCAATACAAATTATTTGCTCGCAGGTTTGGTGGCCGAAAGTGTTACCGGACAGAGTTTTAGCCAACTTTTGCGCGAAAACCTATTAAATCCGCTGAACATGGACAGCACCTACCTTGCAGTGTATGAAAACAGTTCGGTGGTGCCTGCGCATCCTTGGCAAGGAGGAATGGATTTTAGTTCAACACCACGGATTTCGATTAACAGTGCTGCTTGGGCTGCGGGGGCAATGTATTCTACCTCGAGTGAAATGCTTCATTGGTACCGCGCGCTGATGGGCGGTCATGTGATCAACCAAAACTCGCTTCAGGAAATGACCACCTTTGTGGGTTCGGGCAGTTATGGCCTTGGGATTGCTGAGGCCACGATTGTAGGAAGGACGATTTGGCAACATGGAGGAACCATCTGGGGAGGGTATAATTCTTCCATGATGTACGACCCGGCCTCAGGGGCAGTAATTTGTGTTCTAATCAACCAACTACCGGCTCAAGCGTTCCAAGTGGCGGCTCAGCTCTTAGGTGATTTGGTGGATCAGGGATTGGGATTCCTTGATGCATCACAGGATGAAGTCCCCCTTCTTTACCCCAATCCAACCACGGACATTGTGCGCCTGTCCTTTAAAGGCCAAGGAACCTTTCAATTGTCGAACGGGCAAGGACAGCTTTTGTTTTATGGGAACTTCATAGAACCTCATTTGGAGCTTTCATTAGCGCCCTTTCCCAAGGGGGTATACGTCCTAACGGTTCAATCGGAAAAGGAAACCAAACGCTGGAAAATTTTAAAACAATAATATGAAACCATGTATCCTGATTTTATTTTTGGGTTGTTTTTTTGGGGGAAAATCCCAAAACCTGTACTTTCCCCCAACGGTGGGAAGTGCTTGGGATACCCTTGCACCGGCCTCGCTCGGGTATTGCCAACCAAAAATTGACAGTCTGTACACCTTTTTAGAGGACAACAGCACCAAGGCCTTTATCCTGCTGAAAGACGGAAAAATCGTTTTGGAAAAATACTTCGGGGGCCATACTGCTACCTCGCCATGGCAATGGGCTTCAGCGGGTAAAACTATAACGGCATTCATGGTGGGAATTGCACAACAAGAGGGCCATCTGTCCATTACCGATACAACTGCTCAATACTTGGGTCAAGGATGGACCAATGCCACTCCGCAGCAAGAGGAGAAAATCACCGTGCGCCACCAACTTACCATGACCTCCGGATTGGACGACGGGGTTCCCGATCATTATTGCACCCTCGATACCTGTTTAAACTATCTGGCCAATGCCGGAACGCGCTGGGCATACCATAACGGTCCCTACACCTTGCTCGATCAAGTCATCGCAAACGCAACGGGACAGTCGTTGAACAGCTACACCACCCAAAAGTTAAAAACTCCAACGGGAATGACCGGTTCCTTTTTTTCGGTGGGCTACAACAACGTTTTTTTTAGTACCGCTCGAAGCATGGCGCGTTTTGGTTTACTTATCCTAAATCAGGGCAATTGGAATGGTAACCAACTTTTGACGGATGCCGCGTATTTTAATGAGATGGTGAATACCTCACAAAATTTGAACAACTCCTACGGTTACTTGTGGTGGTTGAACGGCAAGGCCAATTTTATGGTTCCCACCTTGCAAACGGTCTTCCCGGGGTATATGTGCCCCAACGCACCCGCTGACATGATTTCCGCTATCGGAAGTGGGGGACAATTTTTAAACGTCGTTCCCAGCCAAAACCTCGTGTGGTTGAGGATGGGAGACGAGCCGAGCAATTCCAATGTACCATTTTTATTGAACGACGACATCTGGGAGTATGTCAACGACTTGGTTTGTCAAAATGCCGGTATCTTTGAACAGCTAAGCAACGGAACTTCCATTGAACTGTATCCCAACCCTGCCAAGGAACAGCTGAGTATTGCCGTGAATGATGGGTCCATCGGAGAGGTTCAAGTGCACAATGCGCTGGGTCAACCCATTGCCACTTGGAACATCGATGCTTCGAGCGGTGTTTTGGAGGTAGGAAAATTTCCGCAAGGGATCTATTTCCTTACCCTTCCTGGGTCTGGAAAAGTACAGCGTTGGGTTAAGGAGTAAATCAGTGGATTTTTACCGAGACCCCGAAATTTATAAAATTTGCTTAAAGGTTGAAGGAGATTTGCAAATATGCTGTTTCTGTGGGGATTAGGATCGCTCACTTTTTTTCCTGCTTGAGTTTTTTCGAAAGACCATACGCATAGAGCGGAACAAGTATTTCGATGGCGGCCACTACGGGTTGACTTGGGTCTTCAAAGCCGTAGGCAAGGATACCACAAACCCTTAAAATACCTGCGGCTAAAAACGCAAAAACGAAACACATCAACCCATGATAATGCCGTTCAGGTTGTAGCGAGGCCCAAATAAAGAACAAGCCTAATCCTAATTCCAACCCTCCATAAAAGGCCGTTATTTCAACGAGGGTATTGGGGCTATGGTGCTTAAAACCCACTATTTCAGCCAACAACAAGGGGTTGTAAATAAAAGAAACAGCATAAACCAATAAGCCAATGCCTACCGCTTTGAGTAAAATGCCCGATGCTTTCATGAGTAAACTTTTGAGTAAAACGCATCGAAAATAGTGTTTTTTACAAAATAAGCGACCAAGAAAATTATGCGTTAACGGGCAAATATTCATCCTTGAATTCACGATGCCTGAAGCGATTTTTTTATACTTTTGGAGGGTAAAAGAGCAGCATGTTTTCAATGACAGACTTTCTTTTCGCCTCCTTGCAGGAAGCTTTTTTCAATTTAATGCTGTATGTTATTTTTGGTCTAGCGGTTTTTGTGGTTGTTTGGCGTCTCTTGAGGGTTGTTTGTCGTTGGCGAAGAATACAACCCAAAAGTGAGCAGCGCAGGCATTTTTTCAGTCACGACCTCCTATTTTCTCTTGGCTCCATTGTATTGGCAGGAGTGCTGACCGCATTAATTACCTTCTTGGATCAACACGGATTCATGAAACTCTACTGGGATTTCAACGCGCACAGCTCCATTTGGGGTTTTTTGCAACTGCTTTTTCTCATTTTTTTCTACGATGCCTATTTTTATTGGACGCATCGAGCAATGCATCATCCGAAAATTTACCGTTGGGTGCATAAAACTCACCACAAGAGCACCGACCCATCCCCCTTGACCATTTTTGCTTTTCACCCTTTTGAAAATACCATTGAATTCTTACCTTTTCTTGTTCTTCCCATGCTCCTTCCAATTTGGTGGCCCATGCTGTTTTTATGGCAAACGTTAGATCTTTTGAACAATGTCCTTGCCCACCTCGGCTATGAGATCTATCCGAAAAAATGGCTTCGACTCCCAATCCTGCGTTGTAAAACCGCTTCAACCCACCACAACATGCATCACGAGCAATTCGTTGGAAATTATGGCTTATACTTTACTTTTTGGGATCGGTGGATGAAAACGGAAATCGCTGACTACGAACAACGCTTTAATAAGATTCACCATAATCGAAGTTTGATTCAATAAGTGCCATGAAGATTAGGCATACGTTTACCTCCTCCCTTTGGCAGCATTCGGCTCCTGGAGGGTGGTATTTTGTTTCCTTGCCCAATGATTTATCCCTAGAAATTCGATCCCAATCAAAGCACTTAGAAGAAGGTTGGGGGAGGTTAAAGGTTAATGCCACCGTGGATGGTCTTTCTTGGAATACGTCCATCTGGTACGACAAAAAACTCGGTACCTATTTGTTACCTATTAAAGCAGCAATCCGCCACAAGAAAAACTTGATCGCACCATCGTTGGTTGAGGTATTGCTAGCATGGTAAAGACGTTTATTTTTAATGTACTTTCGATAACCATTGAGCCAAATCATGCAAAGACCCAATAGGCTTTTGAGCCAATTTTTAGGATTAAGCCTTGCGTTATGGGCAGTTCCATGAAAATGGCGCCCTTGCCTTGTTGACGATTACATTAACTCCCGATGGCAGCAGGTATTGGTATACATCTAACCTTACCTTCGGCATCAATAATGAACCTCAATGGAAGGAAGATGTTCAACATCCGGAAGACCATGTGATTTTTCCGGGGAGCAATAAATCCTATTGGAAAGATGGGAAATGGGTCAAACAGGAAATAATCCAAGAGCAACCGGTTCGCAGAAATTAGTACATCTCAACGCAATACTACTTTGTTTTTTAAGCTGATTTTTTTCCTCAAGTCTGGCTTTATTTAAATAGGTTGTCAATGTAATTTTTGGCTACGCACTGAATTATTGAGACTCCCTTTTAGGGCGCGATTTAGAGGCATTCTCGATGGGAGACATTAAGGCCATATTATATTCACATTTCCAACAAAAAGATCAAGCAACCGTGAACGCAAATGCCCGTTAAGATTCCGCGAGATTAAGGCTTTTTTATAGTTATTATTCGTAATTTCGCTTACCTAATCTATGAATCCGTTGAAGGCGTTAGTTTTTTTGTTGTTTATGCCCTTGTTGGCGCTGGCACAAGCTACCGCATCTTTTTCCACCTCACCTGCTGGAAATAACAATACGATTAGCATTTGTCAGGGTAATACTATAACTTACACCAATACTTCAACTGGAACCAATAACAACACAAACTACAATTGGACATTTCAAGGTGGAACTCCCAATACTTCAAATCAAATTGGCCCGCATACAGTAACATATAACAATGCTGGTAATTTTACAACGACATTAAGTCTTGGAGCTGGTATTATATCAACGGTAAATATAATTGTTACAAACAATGTCGCACCTTTGGCAGTTTTAACGATGCAGAATATTGGGCAGTATTCAAGTATTGTTTATAATGGCGCAACTATTTTTCGTAAATGTGGTGGGAGCTCTATCGGTAACTTTTCGTTTACCGATCCAAACATGGCCTCAAATCCAGCGGGTACTACTTACTTGAT
>Ga0164293_10003631_pt1 | contig 13155 bp, 14 predicted proteins | sample GEODES118metaG_FD_111487 | JGI IMG/M metagenome (GOLD analysis project Ga0164293, IMG submission 111487) | Eutrophic lake water microbial communities from Lake Mendota, Wisconsin, USA - GEODES118 metaG | ecosystem: Environmental > Aquatic > Freshwater > Lake | place: USA: Lake Mendota... | reverse complement strand
CATAACCCTTCACACACGACCCTCAACCCTGAACGGGCGTGCCGTCAGTCGCTCGAACCGATGGGCCGGTGAGGGGGCTGACAGCACGCCCGTTCAGGGTGAAGGGTCATGCGTTGAGGGTCGTGGGTGGGTGTTAGGCCTTACTTGTCATCCTCATCCTCTCCCGCCGTCGACGCGCCTTCTGTGGCCCCCACCGCGCCAGTGCTGTACGCCGCCCCCGCGTTGTACTGATACACCAACTGCCCTCCGCTGTGGCCCACATTCCACCCGGCCGCCAGCACGGCGAGTGTCCCCACGGTGCCGACCACCCGCATCGTCTTGCCGAGCGAGTTGCTCATGAGCCCGCCGGCCGCCAGCACCAGCACGCCGCCCGTGACCACGAGGAACAGCTCGGCGGCCTCCTCGTGCTTCTCGAAGGCGGCTTCGGGCACCACCTTCTCGACCCGATCCTCCTGCTGTTCGCCGGTCTTTTCCGCGGCGAAACCGCTCACCAGCAGCAGCGCCAGCATCCCCACCGGCAGCGCCCAGGCCACGTGCGGCTTCAACAGGCGCCGACCCAGCCAGAGGCCCAGCACCGCGAAAATCGGCACCAGAACGGTGAGCGCTATGGGCATGTGCACGATGAGGGCATGAAGCGGCAGATTGTTCAGCATGATCGACTCGTGGGGCGCGTTGACCGGTGGGCGGGGATCGCCGCACCCTTCGAGAGACAACATCGGGTCCCGCAGGCACAGGCAACATCCGGGAACGGAGGACAGCAGACCCGTGCGCTACCCGACAACGGTTCCCGCACGCGATATTCGCGCATGGTCCATCACGACACCACCACATTTTCGGATAATGTGACCGCCGTGCTCTCGCAATCCATCATGACCACATCCCGCCTGCCCCGCATCGGCGTGGGCGTCATCGTGCAGCGCGGGGACCGCGTGCTGTTGGGCAAGCGCCGCAGCACGTCGCACGGCGACGGCGTGTGGCAGTTCCCCGGCGGGCATCTCGAATGGGGCGAATCGGTGCTCGCGTGCGCGCAGCGCGAAGTGCTGGAGGAAACCGGGCTCGCCGTGCGCATCATCGGGCAGGGGCCGTATACCAACGACGTCTTTGCGGCGGCTGAGCCGGCGGCCGAGAAGCACTACGTCACGCTGTTCGTGCTCGCCGAGAGCGAGGCGGGCGAGCCGCAACGGCTCGAGCCCGACAAGTGCGACGCGTGGGCCTGGTTCGCGTGGGATGCGCTGCCGTCGCCGCTGTTCCTGCCCATTGTGCATCTGCTCGAGGGCGGCTGGACGCCGCCGCCCCCGAGTACGCAATCCAATGGCGCTACTTGAGCGCGTCGTACACCAGCGTTTCGAACAGCGCCCCCAGTCGCGCGCCGGTGCCGTACACGTTGGTGTAGCAGAGTGCGATGAGCTTCTCTTGGGGATCCACCCAGTAGAACGTCTGGAAGGCACCACTCCACCAGAATGAGCCGAGTGACTTCGGCGAACGGAAGTCGTTCTGCTCTGTCTCCACGGCGAAGCCGAGCCCGTAATTGGGCTGCAGCTGACCGATCTGGTTGGTGAGCATCATCTGCACCGTCTTGCGCGACAACAGGCGCACGCCGTCGAGCTCACCACCGTTGAGCACCATCTGCAGGAACCGCGCGTAGTCGTGCACGGTACCGGACAGCCCCGAGCCACCGGCGAAGTAGGTGACGGGCTTCGTGGACCAGTTGGGATCGAGTGCCGCCTCGCCCGCCTTCGGCACCGCCATCGCGTACACCTTGTCGTCGCGCTCTTCGTGCAGTGACACGAGGCGTGACGCCTTGGCCGCGGGAATGGCGAAGTACGTGTCGGTCATACGCAGCGGGCCGAAGATGCGCGTGCGGAAGAACGCATCGAGCGACTGCCCCGACCACACTTCCACCAGGCGACCGAGCAGATCGATGCTCACGCTGTAGTTGAAGCGCTCCCCCGGTTCGAAGCGGAGCGGCAGCTTCGCCAGCGCGCGCATCCCCTCGGCGAGCGTGGCGCCGTTGCGCTCGCTGATCCCCGACGATACACCCGCCTTTGCGTAGATCGCCTTGAATTCGTCGCTGCCGATGCCGGGGTAGTCGAAGCCCGCCGTGTGCGTGAACAGCTGCCGCACCGTGATGCGCCGGTTCGTCGGCCGCGCCTCGTAGCTCGAATCGGCCGCGTTGAACTTCGTGAGCACGGTGAGACGGCGGAACTCCGGCAGATAACGATCGATGGGATCATCGAGCTGGAACTTGCCTTCCTGCCAGAGCATCATGGCCGCGACGGACGTGATCGCCTTCGTCTGCGACGCCATGCGGAAGATATCGGTACTGCGCAGCGGTGCCTTGCTTGACACGTCACGCGCGCCGTACGCCTTTTCGTAGGCGACGCGCCCGTTCTTGATGAGCAGCACCACCGCACCGGGGATGCGTTGCTCGGCGACGAGCGCATTGATGGACGAATCGAGGCGTGCGAGCCGCGGCCGATGAAACGCCGCGGCGACGCCGGGCGCCGGCTGGGCCGGCATGGAGTGGAGCGCCGGCGCAAACACGGCGAGCACCGCGCCCAGCGCGGGCGTGCTCCAACGGGACGGGAAGACGAAAGCGGAGGGCATGCGAGAATTACATGCGCCATCCGCTCCTGCGTCAATCCGATGTCGGTCGGCGAGGCCGACCGTGTCGCGATTTTTACTTGTGGCGGAACGTGATGCGGCCGCGATTCAGATCGTACGGCGACACTTCCACCGTCACGCGATCACCGGCCAGGATGCGGATGCGGAACTTGCGCATCTTGCCGGCCACCGTGGCCAGGATCTCGTGGCCGTTTTCGAGATTCACGCGGAACATCGTGCTGGGGAGGACATCCGTGACGGTGCCCTCGAATTCGATCATGTCTTGCTTCATGCGCCCTCCCGCGGGCGATCAGGACAGGGGAACTTCCGGCGGCATGTCGCGCAGGGCCGCGTCGAACGCGGTCTGCAGCTGCGCCACGCACCGCTCGGCCAGTTCAGGAGACGTGTAGCCGGTGGAGTCGATGCCGTTCGGATGCCAGTGCCAGCTGGTCTCCGTAGCGGCCGACACGACGAGCGATTCTTCCCACACGGAGACCGGCGGCGGCGGTACGCGGCGCGCACCGGTACGCTCGGGGACATGGTCACCACGCGGGGCGATGATGCCGTTCCAGATGATGGCCAGCAGCTGGCCTCCGGGGGGCACATCGTTGCCGGTACGGATGTGGGCGACCGTCAGGGCCACGGGCCCAAGCTGCACGATGCAGCGATCGGGGGACATCCGCAGGGTGGGCGCTTCGCAACCAGCCTCTGTTGCCGCGCGACGCGCGAGCGCTACCACCGAATCGGCAAACTTGCCGAATTCACGCGCGCCAACGGACTGCGCGCGGTGCGACGTGAGGAAGTTCGTGCGGTCGGGACCGAAACGGCTATCCGACGGTGCCACTGGTGCAGCGTGGTCGATCACGAAACCTCCGTTACTTGAGACGGCTTGGCGGACTTCCGAAGGGGCACTTCGGTCGCCCTGCGCAAAACGCATCAGCAACCGAGAGCGCAATACGAGCCCTCGTGGCTGCGCGTGACGCGCAACCACGAGGAGCAACCGTATCGCTTAGCGAACGCGCGTGACGTTCTCGGCGGCGGGGCCCTTCTGGCCCTGCACGATGTCGAATTCGACAGTCTCGCCTTCGGTGAGCGACTTGAAGCCCTGGCCCTGGATGGCCGAGTGGTGGACGAAGCAGTCCTTCTGGCCGTTGGCGGGCGTGATGAAGCCGAAGCCCTTGGCGTCGTTGAACCACTTTACGGTGCCGGTCGTGCGCATGCTGTGTACTCCTGATGATGGATCAATGCTGGATCTGTCGGAGCACTTCGCCCGAGGGCGCCCATGCAAAACGATACCGACTTCCACGTACTCGTGATCGCCCTCACGATGGGCGCCATGACAGTATGGCTACGGTGCAAATACAAACGGGCCCGCTCGCTTTGGCAGGCCCGTAAGATTCGGAACTTGTCCACGCGCCTGTATGAACTGCTGCGCGTGCATCGCTGAATTGAAAGGTACCCGGGTCTAACGCGCGAAGCAATGCGCAAGGGCGGATTCGCGTTCCATTTGGCAGGATTTATGCAGAAAGGCACGCGTAAGCAGGCAAATGGAGCAATCCGATGGCACTTTTGAACCAGTTCAGCGCGCCTTTTCCCTGTTGCCCACCCGTTTGCACGACACGATGGTCCACGTGGATCACGGGCAGTCGCCCGAGCACATCACCTTTGCCGCCCTCGCGGAACGGCACGACGCCATCCTGTTCGACGCATACGGTGTGCTGGTGAACGCGGCTGGTGCGTTGCCGGGAGCCGCCGAGGCGGTGTCGCATCTCATCGCACGCGATCAGCCGTTTCTGGTGGTCACCAACGACGCGTCACGTTCACCGGAGCGCGCGTCGGCGCGCTTCACCCGGCTCGGAATACCCGTGCGCCCGGAGCATGTGCTGAGTTCCGGCATGCTCATCGCGCCGGCGCTCGAGGAGCAGGGCATGCGTGGCAAGCGGGTCGTCGTGCTGGGTACCGGGGACTCCGCCAATTACGCGCGACAGATCGGCGCCATGGTGGTGGAGCCCGATCCGGCCGATCCGGCCGATGCGGTGGTGATCGCCGACGAAGGCGGGTTCGATACCCTCGGCACGCTCGACGACACGCTGAGCATGATCGTCGCCAACCACGCCCGCGGGCGCCACACGGCGCTGTTGCTCGCCAACCCCGACCTCGTGTATCCGTCGGGCGCCGGCACGTTCGGACTCACGGCCGGTTCACTCGCCGGCATGCTGGAGCGCGCGCTGGAGCTGCTGCTTGGCGCGGCGGCGCCACGATTCGAAGTGTTGGGGAAGCCCGCGGCGCGGCACTTCGACACCGCGCTCGCGTTTGTCGGAACGCGCAACGCCGTGATGCTGGGGGACACACTGCACACCGACATCGCCGGTGCCCGTGGCGTGGGGATCGCCAGCGCGATCGTGCTCACGGGGGTGACCACGGCGTTGCACGTGGCGGCGGCCGGCGCGCACGGTCCCACGTATGTCATGAACGGACTCACGTGGTGAGGGGCAGGGGAGCCGGTGCGTGGCTCGTGGGGGCGGCCGCGGCCGTAGTCGCCGCCTGTGCTCCCGGTCGTGACTACAGCGCCGAACGCGCGGTGCTGCGGGCCACTCTCGTCGAACTGTTTGCGATGCGCGAGAAGGCGCAGGCCATCACGGTCTGGCACGATCCGCGTCAGCAGGGCCCCACGCTGTCGGCCTACGGCGGGCCGTGGGATCATCACGATACGCTCGCCCTGCAGGTGGTGGACACCACGGCGTTCGCGTTGCCGTTTCGAGTCGAGCACACGACCCTGCGCGAGATCTCCGCCTTCTTCGCCGAGCATCCAAGCGGGTGGGACGCGTGGTTCGAGGCCCATCCTGGTAATGCGGGCATTGTGGAGGTGGTGCAGCCCCGCCTGTTCGCCGATTCGGCCGTGGTCATCGTGGGCCGTGCGTGCGGCGAGATCTGTCGGTCGGCCTGGCGCGTCGCGCTCGTGCGGGACCGCGAGAGTTGGCGTGTGCGCGAGGTGCGCACGCTCGTGCTGCCACGGTAGACGGGCCACGATAGCCCCGCCGCGCGCCACGTCAATTCTGAGTAGCTTTGCCGCATGATCGTTCTCGCCGACCTTTCGCTGTGGCGCTCCGACGACGTGTCCGCGTGGCACGCCGCGCTCGACGGATACGACGCGGCCATCGCCGCTCTCCCCAACGCCAAGCTCGCGGGTCACGATGCCTGGTACCGCGAGGCCTTGCCACAACTGGTGAGCGCACGCACGCCGATGCATGTGACCCACGACGAGATGGTGCGCATCACCGAGTGGAAGATGGCGCGCGGCGTGTGGCGTGCCCCCAATCTCGTGCTGGTGCGCAACAATCCGGCGGGCGCCGTGGAGGCCGCCACGAGTGACGCGGCGGCCCTGCTCGACGTGCCCGCGAAGGCGCTGGCCGCGGTGTGTGAACTGGGAGGCGTCGGCCCCGCCACCGCGTCGGCGGTGCTCGCCGTCATGGCGCCGGAGCGATTCCCGTTCTTCGACGAAATCGTCACGGGGCAGGTGGCGCCGCACGTGGAAGGCATGGGCAAGATCGCGTGGACGGCACCGTACTACCGCAAGTACGCAGCCGCGCTCGTGGCGCGTGCCGACGCGCTGGCGGCCGGCTGGCACGCCACCATGGTGGAGCGCGCGCTGTGGGCGCACGGTGTGAACGCGGGGGCGCGCGTATGAACGCCGCCGAAACGCTGACCGCCGATGTGGTGGTGTGTGGCGCCGGTATCGCGGGCATCGCCGTCGCCCACGCCCTCGCCACCCGCCATGGTGTGTCGCGCGTGCTGCTCGTGGATGATCACGCGCCGCTCACTCTCACGAGCGACAAGAGTACCGAAGCCTATCGCAATTGGTGGCCCGGTCCCGACGATGCGATGGTGCGTCTGGTGAACCGCAGTATCGATCTGCTCGAGGGATGGGCGGAGACCAGCGATAACCGGTTCCTGCTCAACCGGCGCGGGTACGTGTACGCCACGGCCCGCGAGGAGCGCGCCGCCCGGTTCCTCGACGAGGCCGCGGTGGCCACCGCGCAGGGCGCGGGGCCGCTGCGCACGTACCGTTCGGTCGCCGAGGCTGCAGCGTATCGCCCGAGCACGCACAGCGGCTGGCAGGATCATCCCGATGGCGCCGACCTGTTTCTCGATCGCGATGCCATTCGTGCGCACTTCCCCTGGCTGGCGCCCGACATTTGCGCGGTGCTGCATGCGCGGCGTTGCGGATGGTTCAGCGGACAGCAGCTGGGGATGCTGCTGTTCGAACAGGCACGGGCCGCCGGCGCCTCCCTGCTGGCTGGCCGCGTAGAGCAGGTGCAGTGCGAGGGGGGCCGCGTGACCGGCGTGCGCGTGGCGACGAGCGACGGGCGCGACGTGCAGGTGCACACACCCGTGTTCGTGAACGCCGCGGGCCCATACGCGAAGCAGGTCGGCGCGTTGCTTGGCGTGTCGCTCCCGCTATTCAGCGAAGCGCACTATAAGATCGCGATCGAGGACACGCTCGGCGTGGTCGACCGCAACACCGGCCTCGTGATTCTCGATGACGAGCAGTCGCTCGAGTGGAGCGACGACGAACGCACGGAGCTGGCTGCCGATGACAGCACGCGCTGGCTCACCGAGCCATTACCTGCCGGCATTCACCTCCGCCCGGAGGGATACGGCAGCGCGAAGACGGTGCTCATGCTGTGGGACTATCACAGCGCGCACCGCTTCGATGCGCCGGAGTTCCCGCTCCCCGACGATCCGTTCTATCCCGAAGTCGTGTTGCGCGGCATGACGACGCTCGCGCCGGGGCTGGCTGCCTATCTCGAGCGGTTGCCGCACGCGTATGTCGATGGCGGCTACTACACCAAGACGATCGAGAACCGGCCGCTCGTCGGCCCGCTCGGCGTGGATGGTGCGTACGTGTGCGCCGCGTTCTCCGGCTTTGGCCTCATGGCCGCGCCGGCGGCGGCAGAACTGCTGGCCGCCCAGATCACCGGCGCGCCGCGCCCCTCGTACGAAGAGGCGTTTCTGTTGTCACGGTACGAGGACGCGGCGTATCAGGAAAAGCTCGCGGCCTGGGGCAGCACGGGGCAGCTGTAGGCTGCCCCGTACCTGTCCGCCTACTTCTTCGTCGCTCCCCAGCGCGCTTCGAGCGCCTTGAAGGCGGCGAGGCGATCGCGCGCCGCGGCACGCATGGACGCCGTGGGTGGCGTATCGCTCTGCTGCAGCGCGTCGATGGTGGTGAGATGGGCTCCCTCCACCGCCGTGTACGCCGCGGCGAGTTCCGTCTGCCCCGCCGCCTTCGCTTCAGTGGCACGCGTGCGCGCGAGCAGCAGGGCGTCGTGGAGGGCGACACTCAGGTCGTGCTGCTCCTGTAGCGCCACAACTGGTGTCTTCACCCGCGGGTCCATGCGCACGCTGAAGGGTTTCGTGAGCACCGCGCCGTCCACGGTGAGGCGCACCGTGTAGCGACCGGGCATGACCCACGGGCCTTCGGGTTCGCACTTGGTGTTGTATGGCGTGGCCGAAATGGGCAGCGAGCAGCCGTCGGTGGGGCGGGCATAGTGCAGGTCCCAGGTGAACCGCTGCAGGCCAGCCTTCGCCGAAGGCGCGGCGGCCGGACGGAACCAGTACCAGGGCCAGTTTCCCTGATCGGTGGGCGCCGGCGTGGGATCGCTGCTCGCGTAACGGCGCACGACGCGCCCACTGGCGTTCAGAATGTCGATTTGCACTGACTGCGCGTCACGCGGCAGCCAGTACTCGATCATGGCGCCATCCGGTGGGTTCTGCGCCATCGGCTCGTCGGGCGGTACCGGCGTGTCGGTGTACATGCTGTAGCGCACGCGCGTGGCGGTGGCCGGCGCGAACAGCGTGACGTTCGACGCGGCGTTGGCATCCCACTGCCGCAGTGACGTGATGTTGTCGAGAATCCAGAAGCCACGTCCGTGCGTGCCGACCGCGATATCGTCGTTCTTCACGATGAGATCGCGAATGGAGATGAACGGCATGTTCCGGCGCAGCGGCTGCCAGCTGTCCCCGTCGTTCACCGACACCCACACCTGATGCTCGGTGCCGGCATACAGCAACCCGCGACGCTTGGGATCTTCGCGGATCACGTTGGTGGGCGCGTCGCTGTCCATTCCGGTGGTGATCTCCGTCCACGTCTTGCCGCCATCGCGCGTGCGATAGAGATGCGGGCGCAGGTCATCGAGACGGAACGTGTTCACTGCTGCATACGCGGTGTTCGCGTCGAAGTGCGACGCATCCATGATCGACACCTTCCACCACGGCGCGATCTGCGGCGGCGTGACGTTCTGCCACGACTTGCCGCCGTTGCGTGTGACGTGAATGAGCCCGTCGTCGGTGCCGGCCCAGATGGTGTTGGAGTCCACCGGGCTCGGCGCAATCGTGTACACCACGCCCCGGCGCGTGGGCTTCGCGGCTGGCGTGTCGCGATAGATGCCGACGCTGGCGGGTACGTCCCACGTGGGGCGCGAGAGATCGTCGCTGAGGCGCGTCCATGATTGCCCGCCGTTCACCGTCTGCCACACCACGTTGGTGCCGTAGTACAGCTTTTTCGGGTTGATGGGCGAGAAGAGGATGGGCATCGTGCGGATGCCGCGGAAATAATCCGGGCCGTTGCCGGCGGCGCGTCGCCCAATGCCCGCGTTGGGGCTCACGTCCTGCGTTTGTCCCGTACGACGATCGAAGCGGGTGACCGTGCCGCCGTAGTAGATGTTCGGATCGAGCGGATCGGGCGCGACGTAGCTGTATTCGCTCGCACCCACCGGTCGCCAGTCGCGATAGCCGATGCTTCCGTCGTTGCCGCGGCTCGCCACGCACGCCGAACCCGACTCCTGCTGGCCACCGCACACGTTGTATGGCCAGCTGTAGTCGGCAGTCACATGATAGAACTGCGCGGTGGGCTGGTTGTACCACGAACTCCACGTGCTGCCACCATTCACCGTGATCACGGCGCCCTGGTCGGCCACGAGCAGCATGACATCGGGATTGGTGGGATTGATCCACAACCGCTGATAGTCGTCGCCACCGGGCGCGCCGCGCAGGCTCTTCCACGACTTCCCGCCATCGGTGCTCTTCCACGCCACCACGTTCATCGTGTACACCGTATTCGGATCGCGCGGGTCCACCGTGATCGCCGCGAAGTCGTCGCCGCGGCCGAAGTAGCGCGAATCGGTCGTCGTGCGCGTCCAGCTCGCACCGGCATCATCGCTGCGGTAGATACCACTCTTCGCGCCGGCTGTCGCCGTCACGTACATCACACGCGGATTGCTCGGCGCAATACCGATGCCGAGCCGGCCGAGTCCATCGGCGGTGGTGGGAAGCCCGCCGCCAAGCTGCGTCCACGTGGTGCCGCCGTCGGTGCTCTTGAAGAGGCCCGAGTTCCTGCCGCTCCACGCTGCGTTCTCCCACGGGCCCTGACGCGCTTCCCACAGCACTGCATACACCGTGTTGGGATCGTCGGGGGACAGCACCACATCGGCGCCACCGGTGTTCTCGTCCTTGAAGAGCACGCGCTCGAACGACTTGCCGCCATTCGTGCTGCGATAGATGCCGCGTTCGCTATTGGGGCCGTACGGGTGGCCGAGCACGGCCACGAACAAGCGCTCCGGATTCTTCGGATCTACCGCGATACGCGGGATCTGCTGCCCGTCGCGCAGTCCGAGACGCGTCCACGTCTTCCCGGCGTCGTTCGAGCGATACATGCCGTTGCCCACCGACAGGTCGGGGCGCTGCAGTCCTTCGCCGCTGCCCACGTACACGATGTCGGGATTCGACGGCGCCACTTCCACCGCGCCGATCGAGCCCGTGGGCTGACTGTCCATGATCGGGTTCCACGTGCGCCCGTAGTCGGTGGTCTTCCACACGCCGCCGTTGGTGACGGCCATGTAGAACACATTGGGCTGCTGCGGCACGCCCACGGCACTCTTGGTGCGACCGGCGCGGAAGGGGCCGATATGCCGCCAGGTGAGGGCGGGCATGGAGTTGGTGGGGAGCGCGGACTGGGCCTCGGCAATGGTGCCGAGGGTGAGCAGAACGGCCGCTGCGATGGAAGAGTGAGCGCGCATCGTGGTGGGCGTGCCGGGGAAGTGTGGTGTGTGATACTGGCAGCGGCCCCGTTCAGGGTCGAGGGTCGTGCGTGGAGGGTTGTGGGTTGGTGCTTTGTCGAAACACCCACCCATGACCCTCAACACACAACCCTCAACGTTGAACGGGGCCGCTGTCAGTCGAACAACGAGTCTTTGTCGTACCGCTGGCTGCTACGGAGGTATCGTGCTGCGCCGGACCTGCCTTACTGCCCCGTCGTCGCCGGCTTCACAATTTCCGGCAGCGCCGCCGCCACCTGCTTCATCTCCGACGGCGTGCCGATCGAGATGCGCGCCCACGTGTTGTACGGCGGGAACGCGCGACCGATCATGAAGCCCTTGGTGAGCATCGCGGCCTGCACCTTCTCCACCGGCATGCCAGTGTCGAAGAAGACGAAGTTGGTGTGCGACATGGTCATGCGACGGCCAAGGGCCTTGATGGCCGTGTGCATGATCGCGCGTCCTTCGGCGTTGCGGTCGCGGCACATGTTCTGATATGCCGTGTCCTGAATCGATGCGGCGGCGGCGCGGGCGCCGAAGACGCCGGGGAAGCTCGTCACGCACGGCTGCAGGCGCGCGATGATGTCGGGGCGCGCGATAGCGAAGCCGGTGCGGAGGCCGGCGAGGCCGTGGATTTTGGACGCGGTGCGCGAGATGATCACGTTCTCGCCCGCCTTCACGAGATCGATCATGCTCGTGTAGCCCGGGTCGGTCACGAAGTCATGGTAGGCTTCGTCGACCAGCACCACCGACTTGCGCGAGGCGTTGCTCACGAAGCTGCGCAGCTGCGTGGCATCGGTGAGCGTGCCGGTGGGGTTGTTGGGGTTGCACACGAATACGAGATCGACCGACTGCACGAGACGGCGATCCATCGCCGCGAGATCGTGCTTGAGGTCGCCGTCGAGCGGCACCTTGTGCACGCGGGCCCCCATCGACTCGGCGTAGCGCGGCAGCCCCTCGTACGTGGGCCACGGCGTGAGCACGTCGCCACCCTGCATCGCGTACGCGAGCGCCACGATGGAGAGCACATCACCCGAACCGGCCGTGACGAGCACGTAGTCTTCGGGCACGCCCACACTCTCCGCGAACGCCTTGCGCAGCGCGGGCACGGCCGCGGCGTTGTACCACGCGTGCTCCTTCCACATGTCCATGATGGCCTGACGCGCCGAGGGCGCCATGCCATAGGGATTCTCGTTGGAGGCCAGGCGAATGGGTCCGTCGGCCCGGCGCATCGCTTCGATCTCGCGCTCCAGTGCGAGGAAGCCAGCGCGCGTGGTCTGCCCGTCGATGACGAGCGGCGCACCGGGTGCCTCGAGCGCGGGGAGCAGCGAGGGGGACAGCGATTGCGTCGCGATGGCCCCGCCAGCGACGAGGCCGGAAGACTTGAGCCAATCGCGGCGCGAGAAGGAACGGGACGGCGGCGTGGACACGGGCGTACCTCGGGGCAAGGGTCGGCGAACTTCCCGGGGTGGACGGGACCTCGAACGTTACGGCTTTTTCGGCGGGTCCGCACGTGAAGCCCCCGACAAGTCGCCCGCGGGCGACCCATGGGGCCGGTTGCTAGTGCTGATGCGGTGCCGCGCCGGTGGCATCCCCCGAAGGCACCTCGGGGCCCGGGGCCGCACTCTCCGGGCTGTCGGAGAGATGTTCCTGCACGATGCGCCACCGCCCATCCTGCCGGCGCCACAGCATGGTCCAGGCGCCACTCACGGTGTGTGGGGTGTTGCGCGGCGTGAGATGCGGGATGCGATAGGTGAGCGTGATGACGGCGGCGTCGCGCGTGATGAGATCGACGTAGCTGCTGCCCAGCTCGAAGCGGGGTTCGCGCATGTTCTGCCCCACGCGCTGCCAGAAGCCGCCAATCTCCCCGGCGAGGGTGTCGCGGGTTGCCGTGACCCGCCCCGCGGCAGCGGAAATGACGCGCCCGCTGTCGGGGTAGAGCGCGAGCAGCCGCTCCACGGCGTCGGGGCGGCCCAGATCGTAGGCGTTGGTGATGAGCGCGGTGAGCGAATCGGCGATGGCGCGACGCTCCGCGGCCGGAATCTGCTCCGGATCCCGACACGCCCCGATGCTCGCGGTGCCGGCAACGAGCAGGGCGAGTAGGACGAGCCGGCGGGGGAGACGAGCGTTCGGCATGAGGCGTGGGGATGGGGCTGCGGTATTTCAGTTCCCGCCCTGCGGACAGTGTTTCGTCCCAGGCGTCCTTTTTCGTGGACGGTGACACCGCGTTCGGCGTGTACCTTCCCTCTGAAAGGCGTATCGTACCCCCATGGCGTGGCAATTGCCTTGCCTGACCGTTGGTGGCGCCGCCGACGAGGGTCGGTGTGGCGGGGGTAGATGGTCCAATCGGTGGCGGGAGAGATCATGCGAACAACGCGAATGCTGTCACGGGCGGCCATGGCTGCCGCCGGGGGCGCCATCAGTGTCCTGGTGGCCGGCCTGATGGGGTGCGGCGGTT
>Ga0164293_10003628_pt1 | contig 13164 bp, 9 predicted proteins | sample GEODES118metaG_FD_111487 | JGI IMG/M metagenome (GOLD analysis project Ga0164293, IMG submission 111487) | Eutrophic lake water microbial communities from Lake Mendota, Wisconsin, USA - GEODES118 metaG | ecosystem: Environmental > Aquatic > Freshwater > Lake | place: USA: Lake Mendota, Wisconsin... | reverse complement strand
GGCGCGACTGGTTTCCCGCTGGCCATGGATCAGAAACCGCTCCTGCTCCTTCCGCCCGCGACTCGACTGGAGCTTGAGCGCGGCCTTGAATTTCGGATTTTGGGAGCTGGTGATCGGGAGCATCAGTTAACTTGGGGGTGCCTTTTTCTTTGATTGTAATCAGCAGCTTTGGGAAAGCAGGAAATCCTTTTAACGCAGAGGCTGCAGAGAAGATCGTAGCACGATTGCCCCCAATCGTTGGGCAGCTCGAAAAACCCGCGCGGTGCAAGTTGGCCGGACCTTTCCCGCTCTTCTCGCAATGCGTATTCCCGCTTCGCCGCAGTTGGGGACAACTGCTCTACGATCCGATCGTAGCACGATTGTCCCCAATCGTTGGGCAGCTCGAAAAGCCCGCGCGGTGCACGCAAACACGTCGGCCGACATTTCCAGGCGAAACGTATATTCCGCTTCGATTCAGTTTAGGACAACTGCTTTACGATCGACAGCGTCGAGAAACCGTCTCAGGGCGGGCCAGTAGGAATCTGGCAGTGGCATCAAATGCGTTCCACCGGGGAGTTCGAGAAATTCAGAATGCGGATTCGTCACGCGTGCAAACAGGGCCCGAGCGCAATCAATCGGAATCAGCTCATCCTCGACGAAATGCGACTGGAAGACCGGCATCTGGCAACGTTCGATCGCCCGGTCGCTTTCGAACCGGTTTCGCAGCAGCAGGCTGACTGGAATCCAGGGGAACTTGCGGGCCGCGGGGCTGACCAGCGAATCAAACGTGCGGTCAAGAATCAGCTCGCGGGCGCCGTAGCGGCTGGCCAACTGCACGGCAATGCCTCCTCCCAGCGAGCGACCGTAAAGCGTGATTTCGGAGACTGTCTTGCCGCTCTGTTCAGCCAACCACTCGAGCGCCGCGGCGCAGTCGGCGACGACAGCGGCCTCGGAGGGGACGCCGCCTGTTTTCCCGAAGCCGCGATAGTCGACGACAAGGACATTGGCATTCAGTTCGTCGCGGAGTTTGCGTCCAGTACCGTTGGCGACACGAGCCACGTTCTCGGCGTTTCCATGACAAAAGAGAATCGTGCGGCTGGGATTTGGCGACCGCAATAACCAGGCATGCAGCCTCACTCCATCGGCAGCCGAAATCCAGAGCTCTTCCGTGTCGACCGGACGGCGGGCGTAATCGCGTTGATTGGGTTCCGCCCCTGGATAAACCAGATGAGGTTCGCTCCAAACCAGGAGCCCCAGCAGCCCGAGATAACCGAACCCAGCCAGCAAAAACAAACGCAAACCGAGGCGACGAATTCCCGCCAAGCGCAGCGATTTGCTTTGAGTACCAGCAACGGGGGGCGAAGCAGCGTTCAAGCGATTTCCTTATTTGCAGGAGCTGGTTTAAATCGTCCGTCGAAGCCCGGCAGTCAGTTGGCAATCGGCGAAAAAAATGACGCACGGACCTACCCGGGAAGACCATCATATCGCCCGACCAGTGAAGGCGTGCGGCCCAAGCTGGAGGTGATTTTCCCAAAATTAGTTTTCCAGCCCGAGTTCATTTTCAGGCCAAAAGACTGCCCCCCTTTGGGAAGCCCTAACGGTTGCAGCGATTGTAAATCGGGCGCAAGCAAAACGGCTGCGGAAACCGCGGGAGCTTAATCGATAACCAGAGTGTTCCTTGTTGTCAGCAGAAGTCAGCTAGCGACTCGGCCTAAACCGTGGATTGAGGTTGTCCCTGCGGGGCGATTCGGACTAGGATTTCCACTGGGAGATCCGGTCCGAAAACTTCTGGCCGAGACTTCCGGAAGGTTTGAACGACCCTCTGCTGAGACGGCAAGCGAACAGAACACGCGGCAGCAATCGATTCAGCGGCAAATACGGCGGGACCGGGATGGTCCCCACCCGGGCACTGCCTGTCCCACCCGAGGCAGTGCGATTCAAGGAGGAAGAATGGTCTTGCGCAAACCTTTTCAACGTTTTTTTGCAGTCGCCGTCTTGGCCGGCTGCTGTTCATCGATCGCGGCCCAACAGGACGCGACGACTCAGGACAAAGCTCCGGTTCAGGAAGCCAAGTTGCTGAGTGAACCAGTCTTTCGCGTATCCAAACTGCTGGGCGAAGACAAACCGCTGGAGCAGCCTGCCGGTGACGTCACTGCCAAGCCCGACTCCGGTCCTGCCGAACGCGTCGCCGCCAATCCGCTGCCAGCCCCCAAGCCGGCCGTAGCTGCCCATCCGCTGGACAATGCCTTGCACATGGCCGAAGACGCCCTGCAGGACTTGCAAACGATTCGCGACTACACGGCAACGCTGGTGAAGCGTGAGCGTTACAACGACACACTGGGCGAACGCGAATTCATGAAGGTCAAGATTCGCAACGAACGGGTTGTCGATGGCAAGCAAGTGCCCTTCAGCATTTATATGCGATTCGTCCAGCCCAAGGCAGTTTCCGGACGCGAAGTGATTTGGGTCAAGGGACAAAACGAAGGAAAGATTCTCGCTCACGAGACCGGCATCATCACCGGCTTCAAGACGTTCCACCTCGATCCAGATGGAATGCTGGCCATGCGGAACAACCGGCATCCGATTTACGAAGCCGGCCTGGAAAATCTCGTGCTCAAGCTGATCGAAAAGGCTGAGCGGGACAAAGCCGCCGGGTTGTGCAAAGTGGAGTATCGCAAGGGCGCCAAGATCAAGGGCCGCGCCTGCACCATGATCAGCGTGACGCACGACGAACAAAAGGCACCTTATGATTTTCACAATGCCCAGGTGTTCATCGACGACGAACTGAACATCCCGATTCGATATGCCTCTTATGGTTGGCCTTCGGCTCCGGGTGAGGAAGCTCCCCTGATTGAAGAGTACACCTACCTCGAAGTCCAGGTGAATGTCGGCTTGACCGACAAGGACTTCGACCCGGCGAACGAAGAATACGAATTCCCTGGCTATTAAAGTTTCCGGCTGAACCCCGGACAACTAACTGGACTATCCTCGAGCTGTCGCCCGACAATTCCCGGGCGACGGCTTCTTTTTTTGCTGCAGGTAAGCTTCGCCAAATCCCTCGACGGCGTGTGGACCGCAGGGATGTTGCCTCAAGCCAACGGGGTACTTTCTCTTGTTCCCAATTGGGTGAACTGGCTGCCGCGGCAGCCACTTTCACTTTCCCGGCGGCCAGACAGTCCTTGCCTCGCTCACCGGGAAGCCTAAGATGAATGCTCGCCAATCTCTGAGATGCTTCGGGGAAGCTCGGCGGTTTTTTGAGTTTGGGGCTATCGAGGTAAGTGCAATGAAGAAGTTTGCCGGTTTGTGTTTGGTCCTGTTTTTAATGGCGGGTCTGGTCGGGTGCGAGCAAGCCAAGCAGGACGCCAAGGATGCTGCCAAGGCCGCCGCTGGCGCAGCCAAGGATGCAGCTGATGCAGCTGGCAAGGCAGCTGAAAAGGCTGTTGATAGCGCCGCCGATGCAGCCAAGGCTGCTGGTGATGCCGCCAAGAACGTTGCGGAAAAGACGGGCGAGGTCGTGAAGGAAGGTGTCGATAAGGCTGGCGAAGCCGCTAAAGAGGTCGTGGACGAAGCCAAGAAGGCTGTCGAAGGCGCAACAAAGGGCGGCGGCCAGTAAGGCCAAACACCCAGCCGGCGGCCAACTCCAGTTAGCCGCTCGGAAATGAATTTAATTGAGAAACGGCAGCCTACCCGGGTTGCCGTTTTTTCTTTGCGCAGCTTCCAGCAGCGGATTCAGCACTGGCAACCATCACTTTCTTCGCGGTCCAACCATAGAATAGCTACGGCTGTGCGCCGAGTTTTTGTTCTTGGTTACCTTCGCCCCGGAGCCCGAACCCATGCCGTCTCTAACTGCTACTCAATTCGTTACTTACCACTGGACTCGGCGTGGCTGCGTTGCGCTTGCCTTGCTCTTGCTGGGTTTCGGTAGTCTTGCGGTAGGGTGCAAGCCGAAATCCGACCGCCCACCAACTACAGCTCCGGCGAACCCGAAACAGGAGCAGGAAAAATCGGTTTATCGCCAGGCCATCGACCAGGCCAAAGGCCTCGAAAAGCAAATCAATGATCGGGCAATCGATCCGGGAGAAAAGGCCCGCTTGGGAGGCCCAGACCCAACCGGCCAGGACCAATAACCGCTGAGACAGCAGCGAGAACCGTGGTGCGGGTCGAGCAGCTTCGCTGACGCTGCGCTTTTTGGCTTGCGGGAGTCACCCTCGAATTGAAGCCGCCCGTGCCTACTGCGGAATGAACTCGCGGTGGTCGCTGACGCTGGCACAAAAACGAGCGATCAATTCAGCGGCATGATCCAAGTCGACCAATGAAACGACCTCGACCGCACTGTGCATATAGCGATTGGGGATCGCAACCACCGCGGTCGCCATTCCACCACGAGAAACCTGCATCACGTTGGAATCGTTCGAGGCGGCGCGCCCCAAGGCGACCCGTTGAATCGGCAGATGGTGTTCGAGGGCCAGTTGCTCCAGTCGCTCGCACACTCCTGAATTCATGTTGGGTCCGCGGACAATCACCGGCCCGGCTCCCAATTTGACTGTCCCTTGCTGCTTGCGGTCCGATTCGGGCGAATCGGTGGCGTGGGTCACATCAACTGCGATCCCGATTTGTGGATGAATCGAGTAAGCCGCCGTTTGGGCTCCGCGGAGGCCAATCTCCTCTTGCACCGTCGAGGCAGCAAAGACGGCCGACTTCAAGTCCAATTTGGCGGCGCGCCGCAATGCTTCCACCACAACCCAGACTCCGGTTCGATTATCCATCGCCGGACCGGCAACCAGCCCGTTTGCCAGTTCCACCTGACTCAATCGCAGAGTCACGCTATCACCGATTTCGACCAACGACTCAGCTTGCTGCCGATTGCTTGCTCCGATGTCAATCCACAGCGACTTCAAGGCGACGACCTTGTTACGCTCGGCTTCGTCCAACAAATGAATCGCGCGGCGGGCGATCACTCCGGGCACAGGCCCTCGCTTGGACCAGACCACCATTTGCTGACCGACGAGCTGCTGGGGGTCCCAACCGCCGACCGGTTGCGAATAGAGGTAACCATCTTCGTCAATGTGGGAAATGATCAGCCCGATCTGATCGGCATGCCCGGCCAACATGATTCGAGTTGCGGCGGTTGGGTTGGCCGCCAAAATCACGTTGCCATGCAGATCGGTCTCGATCTGGTTCGCGAACGGCTGGGCATACTCGCGGACGACGCGTTGCACCGGCTGTTCAAACCCGGATACGCCCGGCGTCGTCACGAGGCGGGTAAAAAAATTCCGGGGAGCCTCATCCATGATGGGAAGTCCTTTGATTATCGAAGTTGAATGAACCAGGCAAGGGAATGCTGGACAGCAAGTCGGTTCGTAAAACGGGTCCGCTGAAGACACCTGCAGTAGAGTTGCCGCTCCGCTTCTCAGGCAGCAATTTTTCCGGGCGATTGGGACTTGAGCAAGTCTCGGGCCCGCTGGAGAACAGGGTCGGTTGTCGGGGCCGCGGGTGGCTCAGACTCGTTCACTTCAGTCTGGCCAGCACCATCGTCCGGGGTTGGACGGACAGCCTGCTGCTCGGGCTTCAAGCCTTCGAGGTCGCGGAGATTGCGTTGGCGAAACAAATCGAAGACCTGTTCTTCGGTCAAGTCAACCAAGGCTCCCTCCATGGGTTCAACTCCCCATTCGGTCAACTTTCTTTTCTCGGCTACCCGACGATCGATATTTCGTCCGCTGGGGCGCAGATAACGGGCAGTGGTCAGGCGCATCGCGCTCTTCTTCCGTTCCAGGTAAATCACGTTCTGGACGGTTCCCTTGCCATAACTCCGCTCGCCCACCACGGTGGCGCGTCCGTGGTCCTGTAAACAGGCGGCGACAATTTCACTCGCGCTGGCCGAGTGGCGATTGACCAGAACGGCAACAGGCAAATTGGTGGGGATGAGAGGTTCGCCCCGAGTCGCCAGGCGTTCGTCGAAACGGGAATTGCGGGCCTCGATGCGGACAACTTCTTCGCCCGGTGGCAGGAACATGCTGCAAACGTCAACGGCCGCTTCCAGTAACCCGCCCGAATTCATCCGCAAGTCGAGAATCAAGCTATCCACTTTGCCATTAATCGCCGCGAGCGCAGCTCGCAGTTCATCGACGGTGCGCTCACTGAATTGAGAGATGCGGATATATCCCGTACGGGGTTCCTCTTTGAGAAAGAAGTCCCACTTGCCATCGGGATGCAGCCAATCGCCCTGAACCGAATCGGTCTTGATTGAGTCGCGAATCAGCGTGACTTCACGAATCGCGGTAACGTGGCGAATCTGCAACACGACCGGCTTGCCTTTGGGGCCGCGCATTCGTTCGACGGCATCCTCGCGCGACTTGCCGACCATCGACTGTCCATCGATGGCAAGAATCGCGTCGCCACTTTCCAGCCCGGCCTTGGCCGCCGGCGTATTGGGCATTGCGGCAACGACGACCAGCTCGCCCGACTTGGGGTCAACGCCAACAAACATGCCGACCCCGCCAAACTCCTGCTGCATATCTTCCTCGAAAGCCGTGTACTCGCGGCCTGAGAAATACATGGAGTGCTCATCGAGTGACTCGAGCATCCGCCCCACTGCCGTATCAAACAGTTCGCGGCGATCATATTCCTCCAATGCATCTTGCTCGACCACCTCCAGCGCCTCGGCAAACAGGTTGGCGTAGCGGCTTTTGGGGACAGCCGAAAAACAGGCCCACGCAACCAGCAGCGCAATCGCGATGGCAACAAAATTTCGCAGCGGCATGGCGACCCAGGGGGAGGATGTCGGAGGGAACGATGAAGTAACGAATTTTAGCTGTCAGGGCGCCCAATCGGGAAGAGAGCCTGCGCTGAACCGGGAATCCGGAGTTGGTGGCAGCAAACAGCGAATCCTGCCGGTTTACCCGCTCGCTGCGCCTTAATTCCCTGCCCGATGCCTCCTGCGATTCTGGCGAAAGCTATTGTTTCCGTCGACTTTGACACGTTCACGCGGGGTTCGCGCTATCCACACCACAGCGCGGCGAGGGAATTCAGGGCAATCGTTCAAGTTCGCGGCTCCAAGCCTCAGGCGGGCTCCGCTTGACGCGATTCCCGCCGCCAGCCCGTTCCAAAGCGGCCGTTTCTGTCAGCGGATAGCCCACCATGATCGCCGCGAGCAGTTTCCATCCGAGCGGAATGTCCAAACGCTGCTTGACTGGGCCGGTATCGAGCAAGTTGGCGCTGGCCCAGTAGCTTTCGAGACCGGCAGCTGTCAGCAGAAGCAGCAGATTCTGCACGTAGGCACTCGCTGCGGCGAGATGCTCGAAGTTGGTTTCTTCTCGCTTGCCTGATTCCGCGATTTCATCCGCAGTGACAGGGAGCCAATGCACCAGCACCACGGCTCCGCAGGCTGAAAGCATTGCCGGCAGCTTGTTTCCCGGTTTCAGGTCAGGACAAAGTCCGGGCAACTCGGCCGCGAGCGTTCGGCAAGTCTCCCACCACAATGTCGTTGCCCGCCAAGGTTCGGCTACGCCTTCGATATTCCTCGCAAAATGAAACGGAGCCGGCCCGGCAGCGGCAGTGGCGGCACGAACCTGCTGGTCGAACCGTAGGGCAACGTCGCTTGAGAGCCGAACTGGCTGCTCGGGCAAACCAAAGACTTTGGTGGTTTTGCGTTCACGAATCAAAGCGGAAAGAAGTTCAAAGCCGTGCGGATCGCTCATGGTCTTCCAGGAAGTTTGCGGAATGGATAGGCCTGCAGACCACACCGGTTCCGGGTGGCTTATGAGCCTTTGTAGCGGGGACATCGGCTGGCATTCAAGCCGTCACCTTTCTTCCCTCCAAGGCCATTGGTAGGATGATCACGAGCTTGATTTGATGGCCAAATGACCGCCCCGGCCGGGGCAGCTTTGGCCTGCCAGCAACCGCTTTGCTCGAATTCCCTTACACTTGTTCAGAGTCGCTCATGAATCACGTTTTTCGTGCCCCGCTGCTTCTGCTTTCCATTGCAGTACTAGTCTCGACCTCCTGCCTTTCGGCCCAAGAGACCAAGCTGATTACCGAGGTCGAAGGCATTTCCGAATATCGGCTTTCCAACGGCGTTCAAGCGCTGCTGTTCCCCGATGACTCCAAGCCCAACTTCACCGTCAACATGACGGTCTTGGTTGGTTCCCGTCACGAGGGTTACGGGGAAACCGGAATGGCTCACTTGCTGGAACATATGCTCTTTAAGGGGACTCCGACCCACAATGACATTCCGGCCCTGCTCAAGGACCGCGGTGTCCTGAATCTCAACGGCACCACTTGGCTGGACCGCACGAATTACTTCGAAACTCTGCCAGCCAAGGACGACAACCTTGAATTCGCGATCAAGATGGAAGCCGACCGCCTGCTCAACAGCACGATCAAGGGCGAAGACCTGCTGAGCGAGATGACGGTGGTCCGCAATGAGTTCGAAATGGGTGAGAACAGTCCCGCCTCGATCCTGATGCAGCGACTGATGGCGACGGCCTACGAGTGGCATAACTATGGCAAGACGACCATCGGCAATCGCTCGGATATCGAACGGGTGCCGCTGGACAATCTCCGTCGCTTCTATGCCAAGTATTACCAGCCTGACAATATCATGGTCGTGGTCGCTGGCAAGTTCGAACAAAAAGAAGCTCTGGAATTGCTGGAGAAGTATTTCGGCTCGCTCAAGTCGCCGGACCGTGAATTGCCCAAGACCTACACTGAGGAGCCGGTGCAAGACGGCGAACGGCTGGTAGTTCTCCGCCGCGTCGGCGACGTGCAGATGGCGGGAGTGGGCTACCACATTCCGGCTGCTGCCGATCCCGATTTCGTTGCCGGCGAAGTCCTGTCCCAGATTCTCGGGTTGGAACCGGGCGGGCTGCTTTACAAGAACCTCGTTGAATCAGGCCTCGCTTCCAGCGCCAGCACCTTCAACATTCCCGGCCATGACCCCGGTATGCTGCTGGCCTTCTGCGAAGTCTCCAAGGAAAAGGATCTCGAAGCGGCCAAGAATCGGATGCTGGAAACAATCGAAGCGGTAGGCACCAACGGTGTCTCCGAGGACGACGTGAAGCGGGCCGTTCAGCGATTACTCAAGGAACGCGAGCAAACGTTTGCCAACACGGAAGCGATGGCCATCGAGCTTTCGGAGTGGCGGGCCTATGGCGACTGGCGGCTGTTTTTCATTCATCGCGACCGCTTGGAAAAAGTGACCGCCGCGGATGTCCAGCGGGTTGCCAAAGCCTGGTGTGTCCCCAGCAATCGGACTGTCGGTTTGTTTGTCCCCACCGCTGAACCGGTCCGGGCTCCGCTCGCCAGCCAGCCGAAAATCAAGGAATTGGTCGGCGATTACAAAGGCCGGGCCAAGATTGCCGCTGGTGAAAGTTTTGAGCCAACCCCGGAGAATATCGACAACCGACTGATTACGGGCGAACTCTCCAGCGGCTTGAAGCTCGCCATGCTCCCCAAGAAGACCCGCGACTCGCGGGTAAATCTCGTCGGCAAACTTGATTTCGGCACGCTGGAGTCAATGCGCGGCCAATCAACCGCCGCCGCCCTGATGGGCAGCATGCTCAGCCGCGGCACTCAGAAAATGAGTTTCCAGGAGTTTCGCGACGCCTTGGATAATCTCCGCGCTTCGCTCAGCTTCACGGGCAGCCCAGGAGGCCTGCAGTTCTCAATCCAGACAAAGCGGGAGAACCTCCCTGAGGTGCTCAAGCTCCTGGAGCAGGCATTGAAAGCTCCTGCGTTTAACGAGAGCGAACTGGAAATTGTCCGCCGGGAGAATATCGCCCAGATGGAACAAATGAAGTCTGACCCCCAAGGCTTGGCTGTCACTGAATTCCAACGTGTCTTCTCGCCCTACGAGCAAGACGATCCTCGTTACGCCCCGACGATTGACGAAAGCATTGAACGGATGAATTCGGTCAAGGTCGAGCAAATTCGCGAACTGCACAAGCGCTTTGTCAGCGGACAGCACGGGCAAGTAGCAGTTGTGGGTGACTTTGATCCGGAGACTACTCGCGCACAACTCGATCAACTGTTTGCAGGCTGGACCAGCAAGGAGCCGTACACCCGAATTCCTGAGCCGGCGATCACTGGCTTGGCTGGCAAGCGCACCAAGATCAACACACCTGACAAGGCCAACGCCGTTTATATCGCCGGCATGATGCTTCCTCTTCGAGACGATCACCCTGATTATGAAGCCCTGGCGGTGGCCAACTATGTCCTAGGCGGTGGACCGCTGGCCTCGCGACTGGCGGACCGCGTCCGGAAAAAGGAAGGCCTCTCTTACGGAGTTGGCTCAATGGTTCAGGCTGATTCCCAGGATGAGCGGTCGATGTTGATGATGTTTGCCATCTCGAATCCGGAAAATACGGAAAAGGTTGTCGGCACGATCGACGAAGAGGTTGGCCGCTTTGTGGAGAGTGGAGTGCAGGCGGAAGAATTGAACAACGCCATCTCGAGTTACCTTGAGACTCGCAAGGGTGCCCGGGCCAACGATGGCCAGCTGGCCGGCTTGCTTTTGAAAAACCTGGAAACGGGCCGAAGCATGCAGTTCCAGGCTGAGAGCGACCAGAAAATCCGGTTGCTGACCAAGGACCGGGTGGATGCCGTGATCAAGAACCTGCTCGACAAGGAGCGGTTGATCATCATCACTGCGGGTGACTTCGAGAAAGCCAATTCCTCCGCTGGCGACGGCGAGAAGAAGTAGGCGGCCTCCGCGGTCGGAATGTTTTTCGGCAATTGTAATCGGGGAACCCCCAATGAAAGCGTTTCTCTCTGTCTTGTTGCTTGTGAGTGTTGCTCTGATGCCAATTGCCAGCCCAGCCCAATCGTCGCGGCCGATGAAAGTCGACGACCTGTTCCAGTTTCGGCGAATCGCTGATCCCCAAATCAGTCCGGATGGAAAACAGGTCGTCTTCGTCGTCACGACGGTCAACTTGGAGGCAAACACAACCAGCTCGAATCTGTGGTTGGCCGACGTGGCCCACCCGGAAATCGCGCGACAACTGACAACCACTCCCAAAAAGGATCTCAATCCCCGTTGGAGTCCCGACGGAAAACGAATTCTTTTCCAGTCGACGCGATCGGGAAGCATGCAACTCTGGGTGATCGATTTGAGCGGCGGCGAAGCCCGCCAGCTCACCTCGATTTCCACGGATGCGGCAACCGGAGTCTGGGCCCCAGACGGCAAGAAGATCGCCTTTGTCTCCACAGTTTGGCCGGAGTTTTCAGGTAAACCGTTTGCCGAAAGCGACAAGCTGAACAAGGAACGTGCCGAGGCCAATGAAAAGAACCCGGTCAAGGCCAAAGTCTTTGACCGCTTGTTCTTCCGTCACTGGGACAGCTATGTCGAGAACAAGCGGCAACACCTGTTTGTGATTTCGTTCGATCCGGCCAACGGAACTGCCGGAGAACCGAAAGACGTCACCCCGGGCGACCGTGACAGCTACCCCACTTCGATGACTTTTTCGGTCGGTGACGACTTTTGCTTCAGCCCAGACAGCTCCCACCTGATTTTCACAGCTGTTCCCGTGGAGAACGAAGCTTGGAATACCAATCATGACCTCTGTCGCGTACCAGTTACGGGTGGCACGCCAACCTGGGACGCACTCACCAAGAACCCCGCGGCCGATGGCGCACCCTCAATTTCTCCCGACGGCAAATGGCTGGCGTGGCGAGCTCAAGCCGTCCCCGGCTCGGAAGCTGACCGCTGGGTTGCCTGGATTGCTCCCTGCGACCCGAGCGGCAAATTGACGGGCGAACCGCGGGCCCTGACTGCGGACCTCGATCGCTCGGTGGAAGGGATTCATTGGACCAAGTCGGGCGCTGATCAGCTGGTGGTGTTTTCGGCTGAGGATGGTGGTGTTTCCAAAATCTTCACTGTCGCGGCCGATGGCAAGTCTCCGGTTCGGCTGACGAATCCTCAAGCTCCGGTCGACAGCTTGAGTATTGGTGGCCTGAGCATCTCGCCCGGCACCGGCCGATTTGCCGTACTCGCCTCGCGACTGGACGCTCCGCCAGGCGTGTTTGTCGGGGAGCAGACGAGCGAGTCGGGACGATTGGTTCCGGTTGGCTCGTTTAACAAGCATCTCCAGGCCGAGATTTCCTGGGGGAAGATCGAAAGCGTTACAGTCCCCGGGGCAGGCGGCACACCGATGCAAATGTGGCTGGTCTATCCTCCCGGATTTGACCCGGCGAAGAAATGGCCTTTGGCCTTCCTTGTCCATGGCGGACCTCAAGGAGCCTGGATGAACTCCTGGAGCAATCGCTGGAATCCCCAAGTCTGGGCCGCTCAGGGGTATGTCGTTGCCTTGCCCAATCCGCGAGGCTCGACTGGCTTCGGCCAAAAGTACACCGATGAGATTAGCGGTGATTGGGGTGGAAAGTGCTACGTTGATTTGATGCAAGGTCTGGAGTGGCTGGAAGCAAAGCCTTACATCGACCGCGACCGAATGTTTGCCGCCGGTGCTTCCTTCGGCGGCTACATGATGAACTGGTTTCAAGGTCAGACCGACAAGTTCAAGACCTTGGTCACGCACTGTGGTGTCTACAACTTCGACAGCATGTACGCCACCACGGAAGAGGTCTGGTTTGATGAATGGGAACACGGCGGCCCACCTTGGGTGAACCGCGAATCTTATGAAAAGTATTCGCCCCATCGTTTTGCCCAGAACTTCAAGACTCCGATGTTGATCATTCACAACGATCTTGATTTCCGGGTCCCCGTAAGCGAAGGCTTGCAACTGTTTACGACGCTGCAGCGGTTGGGTGTACCCAGCAAGCTGATCAACTTCCCGGATGAAGGGCACTGGGTCAACAAACCGGCCAACAGCAAGTTCTGGCACGATGAAATCTTTGCCTGGTTGCAGAAGTACTGCCCGCCTGGGGCAAAGTAATCCAACCAGTATCCAGTGCGGTTCTTCTCAGCCGGGCCTCGCACCAGCCTCTGGTTTGGCCGTGGGGGATTGGTCAAACCGATGATTTGGTCTCAGCTCCTGCAGCCGAGCAGATCGGCCTCGCGTTCGAGGACGCGGGCCTTGATCAGCTGGCCGCGGGTCACCGGCTGATTGGTTGTGACAGCGGCGGTCACTGAACGGCAACTGGTACCAACCCAGCGGCCTTCCACCTGCTGTTCGGCCATGACAGTGATTTCGGAACCAACCAACCGCTCGAGGTAGTCCTGCCGCAATTCGC
>Ga0164293_10003627_pt1 | contig 13165 bp, 12 predicted proteins | sample GEODES118metaG_FD_111487 | JGI IMG/M metagenome (GOLD analysis project Ga0164293, IMG submission 111487) | Eutrophic lake water microbial communities from Lake Mendota, Wisconsin, USA - GEODES118 metaG | ecosystem: Environmental > Aquatic > Freshwater > Lake | place: USA: Lake Mendota... | reverse complement strand
TAACCATGATTACATTATGAATCCGCAAAATACTGATGAAATTTATGCTGAATGTGATTTTGGCGGTAGATTTGCTGTCGCTTTACGTAAGTTCAATTGCTTTGCCGTACAATTTCACCCTGAAAAGAGTCAGAAAGCAGGCTTAACTTTAATACAAAATTTCCTAGGCATGGCTGATGTATAAAAGAATTATTGGATTAATCCTTTTGAGCAATGGAATTGTATGTAGAACCCGTAATTTTGTACCAGACTACTTTTTTACTGATGAATTCATTGATAGTAAATTCTTTGATGAAATAATCTGTATTGATGTTACTAAAAGTAGGTCAGAATCCTCACAGCAATTGTTTTTGAGATCTATAGAGAAATTGATGAATACATCGCAATTACCTCTTTCTATTGGAGGTGGAATCAAATCACTGTCAGATATAAAAAGATATAGAAGTTTTGGAGCAGATAGATATATAATAAATCAGACCGAAGCAAACAATGATGCTTTTGTTGTAGAAGCAATCAAAGAGTTTGGGCAATCAAGCATAATTTCAAGTGTTAACCATTGGGGAGATTTTACATTTTCGAATGGGGAAAAAACAGATAAAACCCTGAAGCAACGAGTTACAGAAATCATTGAAATTAGAGGAAGTGAATTAATGTTGAATTCAACTGAAAGAGATGGAACTCTATTAGGACTTGATCTTGACACTATACAAGAAATCTCTGTTAGTTTTGAGTTACCGATAATAGTTTCTGGAGGAATTGGTCGCTGCTCACATGTTTTAGATTCATTCCAAATAAAAAATGTTACTGGGGTATGTACGAGTAATATTTACCACCTAACAACCTCAACAATTTCAACATGGCGTGATCAAATTAAATCAAAGGGTGGTAATGTAAGAACAATATGAATAAATTAATTTACTGTAAGAATTGTTTTATGCCCAGCTCTAGACCAAGAATTTCAATCTCAGATGATGGTTTCTGTAATGGATGTAACTACAATAAGTTTGAAAGAGAGAATATAGATTGGGCTGCACGAAAGCAAGAGTTAAAGCTAATTTTAGAAAAGAGTAAAAATAATGATTCTAACAAAGTTTACGATTGTGTAATTGGTTGGAGTGGAGGCAAAGATTCAAGTGCTGTTGCATTAATGCTCAGAAAAGAAATGGGTATAAACCCATTATTAGTGACTTTTTCTCCTATTATACCAACAATTGAAGGGGAATTAAACCGACGCAGTTTGCAACTTGCTGGGTTTGATTCAATTTTAATTTCTCCAAACCTAAGAGTGTCCCGCTACTTAAGTAGTAAGTTTCTTAAAGAAAGGGGCGATCCCAAAGTCCATTGGAATGCTGGCATAAACGCAGCCACAATTAATATTGCCGCTGCGCTTAAAATTCCAATTGTATTTTACTCAGAACATGGTGAATCGGAATATGGAGGTCGAGTATTAAATGAAGATAGCATTAAACAAAGAACAATAGAAGAAATCCTTGAGAATCAAATTGGAGATGACCCAATAAATTGGGTGGATGGCCATGTAAGCGTTAAAGAATTAGACCCTTATTTAATTGATGAGGGTAAATTGTCAAAGCTTAGGATTTTGTACTACGCACATTATTTCCCCTGGGATATTGTCAAGAACCTTGAAATTGTAGAACATGAAGTTAGTTTTGTTCGAAATAAGCGTGGAAGAACCTACGGAACTTTTACAGATTTTGATAGCCTAGATGATGTTATGGATGACCTTTATTATTATATGCAATTTATAAAATTTGGATTTGGTAGGTGTTTAAGGGATTGCGCAAGACAAATTCAGCGCGGTCGTATGAGCCGAGAGGAAGCTTTTGAATTAATTTCGAAATTTGATGGGGAATATCCCAGTGATAGCATTCCAATAACCAGTGATTTTCTGGGGATTAATGATAAAAAACTGATTGAAGTAATTGATAGGCACCGACGTCAAGATTTATGGGAACTTAGAGACAACAAGTGGATACTGAGATTTCCATTAACAAAAAATGAGATATAGGTTGAGCATGAGTGTATCAACTTACTTGATAAATTTGAAAATCTATTTAAGTCGAATTGACTAATAATAATCTAATGGGAATAAAAATGGCACTTGCAATTCAAGCAAGGATGTCTTCGTTGAGATTTCCAGGGAAAATTCTTACTCCACTTTGTGGGGTTCCTATGTTAAAGTGGACAATAAATAGTTGTAGAGTAATTGACTTACCAATTTATGTGCTGACCTCATTGGATAAAACTGATGATGATCTAGTTGAATATCTGGAAGCTAATAATATTGGTTACTTTAGGGGCAGTTTGAGTAATGTTCTCGAAAGATATTTAAGTTTTATGTGCGAACTTAAAATCGATCGAGTTATCCGTATATCAGGAGATTCACCCTTAATTAACCCTGAAGTGATTATGAAAGTTATGGAAAAAGATAAAACTTCAAAAACTGGTGATATAACCACCAATGTATACCCAAGGACTTTTCCGAAAGGCCAATCAGTAGAAATCATCCCTAGAAGGTCACTGGAGTCATTAAGTAATCATGTTTTAAGCCAGACACATAATGAACATGTAACAACCTACTTTTACGATAATGCAAATTTATTTAGGATTAATAACTTAGTTAATTACCCCGATTTATCATCACTAAATCTTTCAGTCGACACTAAAAAGGATTTTCAAAACATAGAACATTTTATAAAAATGTACTCGCTGCAACGCTCTGCTTGGCCTCTTGGATGGGAAGATTTTTCAAATACTTTACTACAGAGTAGACTTTTTTAAATGAAAACAGCGCTAATTGGATGTGGAAAAGCAGGAAAGGTACTTCTAGAGGAACTCATAGGAAACCAACACATTGATAAAATTGAAATCTTCGATCCTGGAATTCAGGAACACACAAATTTACCCATATCCACGGAAAAGGAGGTGGTTATATACTCAGATTTTAAAAACTTCAAGCCAGAATTTGATTTGATAATTATCGCTTCGCCTGATCACTTACATTCAGCTTTCACTTTGAAAGCAATTAATAATGGAATTGATTGTTTTATTGAAAAACCTTTAGTTACTACTAGAGAAGATTTTCATAAAATTCAATCCGCACTAATTTTACACCCAAACTTAAAGATAACTTCAAATTTGATTTTGCGTGCTGCTCCGCTCTTTATTGAATTAAAAAAATTATTCGCTAGTGGAATTTTTGGGGGTAAGATTTCTGTTGAAGGTAAATACCTATATGGGCGTTGGGACAAGTTAGTTAATGGTTGGCGTGGCCAACCTGATTATTCAGTGGTACTTGGGGGACTCATACACTTAGTAGATTTATTGTGTTTTATTACTGGTAATTATGAATACGAAAGCCATATTGAATATGCGAGATTGACTAGAAAATTTCCCTATGATGTAAATGACTTCAGCTCAATGATCCTATCAAATGAAATCATCGGTGTCGCTAATTTAACAACGAACTTTTCAACACCGATTGACCATAGGCGTGATTTTTCAATTTATGGAGATAAAAGTTGGGTAGAGGTTGTAGGTAAAGAAATTTCAGTTGGAGGGAGTTTGGTTGATTATAACTTAAAGAATTTAAAAGCTAGCGCTGGCACAAAAGGAGACCTACTAAGAGCTTTTATAGGTGACATCCATGGTGATACAAAGACCTTATACCAGTACCCAACTAGAGATGAAATGCTTGATGTTATTGAAATATGTCTTGGCTAAAACACATTCTGAGGTATTAGACTACTGAGATTGTACCAATAAATAGTTAGGGCGGAAAAAATACTAATGTTGGATTTTGCAAGGCCCATAATTGGTGATGAAGAAAAGCAGGCTGTGCTTGAGTGTTTGAATTCTCCACAGCTTGTGCATGGACCAAGGTCTATTGAATTTGAAGAGAACTTTGCTAAATTCATGGGCGGAGGTTTTGCCACTTCTACTTCTTCAGCAACCACGGCTTTACAACTTGCTTATCTTACTCTCGGTATTGGGCCAGGCGACGAAGTGATAGTCCCTTCACTAACACATATTGCAACCGCTAATGCAGTACTTTCTGTTGGGGCCAAGCCCGTGTTTGTAGATGTTAATCCTCTCAATGGTAATATATCAATAGAAGAAATCCAAAAAGCCATATCCCCAAACACAAAGGCGATCTGTGTTGTGCACTTTCTTGGGGTTCCTGTAGACATCGAGGAAGTAGTTAAAATCGCAAAGCTTAATAATCTATTTGTAGTCGAAGACTGTGCCCTAGCTCTTGGTGCTAAATCTTCCGGGATTCATGTGGGTTTAATTGGCGATTTTGGGGCATTCTCCTTCTACCCAGCTAAGCACATAACTACTGGTGAGGGTGGGATGCTAGTAAGTAATAATAATAAACTTATAAGTGAGTCTAGAAAAATTAAAGCATTTTATTATGATAAGGGCATTGGTGAAAGAAAAATTCCCGGTCTATACGATATTGTTGGTTTTGGTCTGAACCTTAGAATGAGCGAGATTGCTGCGGCACTAGGAGTTGTACAATTACAGAAAATCTCTCAATTTCTTAAAATTCGAAAAGATAATTACGAAAATCTCTCTCAGACTCTAACTGATTCTCCATACGGCGATTTATTGCCTGTAGATAAAAAAGGATCTGAATCAGCTTATTACTGCGCCTCGTTTATTCTTAAACCCAAATTTGCAGGGAAAAGAAATTTGCTAATATCTGAAATTAATAAGAGGGGAATTGGAACTAGTATTTACTACCCAATTGCACTGCCACTTTCAACCTTTTATAATTCAAGGCAAGATATTTCAAAAACCATTTCATATAAATACTCAACAATTATCGCTAACTCTAATATAGCCTTTGGTATAGGGCCTCACCTATCTAGCAATGACATGGATTTTGTAGGAGATAATCTAATTTCTATTATGGAAGATTTGTTATAAAGTGAAAAGAACACTTTTAATTGGTGGGTCAGGATTTATTGGTCATCATTTAGCGCTTGCGCTAAAAATAAATGGTTTTGATGTTGCAGTTATTGATGGCTTGGAAGTAAATAACTTAATTTCACTTCAAGATACTAGGTCAAATTTTATTAATAGGACCTTCTATATAAAGGTTTTAGAGGAACGACTTGCCCTTCTCAGACAAGCAGATATCCCAGTTTACGTTGAAGATGCTAGGGATTATATAAGATTAGGAAGAATTGTCGCTGAATATCAACCAGACGTGATTTATCTTCTTGCGGCAGTTGCGCATGCAAGTCGTGCCAATAAAGACCCATATTCAACTTTTGATCATTCATTTAGAACCCTCGAAAATACACTTGATATTACAAAATCTCTTACAAATAAGCCTCAAATGGTCTTTTTCTCTTCAAGTATGGTTTATGGAAATTTCTTATCGCAAAGCCCAAATGAAGAGACTAATTGTGACCCACAAAATATATACGGATCACTAAAATTTGGTGGAGAAAAACTTGCTCGTGCGTATAGTAATGTCTTTGAATTTCCCGTAACTATTGTAAGACCGTCGGCCCTTTATGGTCCAAGGTGTATTAGTAGAAGAGTTTTACAAATTTTCATCGAAAACGCTCTCCGGGGTAAGGACCTAATAATTAAAGGTGATGGGCAAGAGTCTCTAGATTTTACATACATTGATGATTTAGTTTCAGGATTGTTAAATTTAACACTTAATGAAAAAAGTTATGGTCAGGTATTTAACTTAACAAGAGGCAGTGCACAGAGACTGGTAGATGCTGCCGAAATAGTAAAAAGTTATTTTCCTGAAATTTCGATAAGGTTTGAAGATCGTGATGTATTAAATCCCGAGAGGGGTACATTGGATATTTCAAAAGCAAGGTCTGTGCTTGGCTTCAACCCCACTCATGATATAAATCTTGGTTTAGCAAAATACATAAATTGGTATAAAGCTAGTTGGGAAGTAGATAAAAATTCAAGTTTGCATGCTGAGAAAAATGAATAGTTAATGATTTTATTCAATAAAGATACCGAAAAAGAGATTGTGGTAATTGCTGAGATTGGGTTGAACCATATGGGTTCACTAGATTGGATTTTTAAAATGCTCCCTCGACTTAAACAAGTAGGGGTTGACGCGGTAAAGTTTCAGTTGTTTACTCCTGAATTGTATGTTTCTAAAAATGATAACGAAAGATTTTCTAAGGTGAGTGCCTTAGCTCTTTCAGAATCTATCTTTTTACAGATTAAAAAAGAATGCGATAATATAAATTTACCCATATTTGCCACTCCGTTATCACATGATTGGGTGCAATTTATTTCCGATACTTGTGGGAACATAAAAATTGCAAGCGGAGATTTTACGTTTAGTCAGACTGTGGATTTAGCTCTTAATTCTCCATCAAATATTATTATTTCTAGTGGAGCAACTTCGCGACAGGAAGTAATAGATTTTGTCAATAAAGCTAAAAAAATTAGAACTGGAGATGGATACTCCAATAGTGTCGCTATTCTTCATTGTGTATCTAGTTATCCAGCATCAATTAGTGAATTGAATTTATCGGCAATTAAAGATTTAAGGGCGATTTCTGGTCTAACTATTGGCTTCTCATCCCACTTTATCGAAGATGCCCCTTTATTTGCAGCTATTGGTGCCGGGGCTAGAATAATTGAAATCCATGTAACAGATGATAGAACCAGAACGGATATACGGGACCATGCGCTTTCTAGAACTCCTGAAGAATTAGAGACTATTATTTGTTTAATCCGTGAACTAAATCTTTCCTTAAAGTCTGAAATTAAAACAATTCAGAAATCGGAATACTCTGCTATTCCTCAAATGAGGAAAGGGTTAATCTATATAAAGGACTTGCAGGTTGGACATCATTTAACTGTAGGAGACCTTAGCTTTGCCAGACCAATGAATACTGATTTTAAAGATATGTATGAAATAGTAGGAAGGGTAGTGACTAGGCCAGTTTTGGCTTTTCATTCTGTAAAAATTGAAGACTTAAGCTAATATATTTTATTTAGGCTTTTTGCCATAGACTACGCCAAGGACTCATTCAAATCTAGCTTACCTTTTTTTATTTTAAACTAGTATATACACATGAGAGAACTATCCATTATTTGTTACCACGGAGTTGTAGATAAAATTCCTAAATCTTTTAATTCATCAGGTAAACATCTTAATTTAGAGATTTTCCAAAAGCAAATTAATTTTTTGGCGAGTAATTTTGAGATTGTGACGATGAGAGATGTTGAAAATTTCTTTCATAGTAGGAAAGATTTACCAAAAAAGTCTATAGCGATTACATTTGACGACGGCTATGCAAATAATCTTAAATATGCTCATGGAATATTAGAGAAATTATCTGTGCCGGCAACAATTTATTTATCAACTGGGTATATTGGAATGAATAGACTAATTTGGAGCGATGAGGTTGAACTTGCCGTTTTAAGTTTGCCATTTGAAAAATTCAAAATAAAACTTGACCAAGAAATTTTATTTGATTCTTCCACAGTAGAAAAAAGAATTGTTGCTCTGAACCAAATCAAGAAAGTTTTAAAAAAATCTCCTCCGAAGGTAATTGCGTCTGTTATAAGCGAACTCACGGTTCATAATAAGAATTATCGAGATAGAGTTACTCCAGACCTTCATTCATTTCTAGATTGGGATGAAGTTAGGTTTATGAAGTCTTCAAAAACCTGGGAGATTGGCGCACATACTGTTGACCATTATTCACTAGGAACAGTAAGCTCTAGGGTTGGAATTGCTCAGATAAAAGACTCTATATTTAAACTTTCACAGGAGGTAGAAACTAGTGACTTACCATTATTTTCATACCCTGAAGGACAGAATTTTGATATCCCCTCTTACGCAGTAGATTGTCTCAACAGTCTCGGGATAAAATCTTCTCCAAGTGCAATTGCTGGAAAAAATATGATTTCAAGGTTTCGGACAAAAAGAGCTATGTTTCTTAAACGCTATTTAGTAGGATTTGAAAATTTAGATTTTCCATGGAAATTATAGCTATGTCTAGAAATTCTCAACCTAGGGTTGTAGTTTTCACACCATTAAAAATGAGACATCGGTATTTTATAAAAAAACTGATAGAAAATGGTATCAAGATAGACACTGTAGTGGTTCCAAATAAAGATTTAAAATTTCGTATTAAGCTTATTAAGTTTTTCTCAATTTCTGCCATTCTTGACGGTGTACTCTCGTGCTTTGAGATACTATTGAAAGGGAATATTTTATTTTCACAAAAAAGGCTTAAAATAGTTAATAATTATAAAGAAAAATCAATACCTGGATTATTAGATAATAAGATGATTGATGCAGCGTTAATCTATGGTGGCCCAATAATTCCTAACAGTATTCTAAAATCTGTATGTATACCTTTTTTAAATGTACATGGGGCAGTGCTTCCCGGATATCGTGGGCTGGATAGTCATTGGTGGCTTTTTATGGACAATAGAACTGAATTGCAAGGCTATTCAATTCACGCTGTGGCTAAGGAATTAGATTCAGGCAAGATCTTCAAAACTAGAAGATTTTCCTCACGCAAATTTAGTATAACTAGATTATTACTATGGCGGTTATGGATCGCAGAGAATTCAGCAAAAGATATAGCTGAAATCCTTTATAAACCAATTTTGTTAAAAAAGTCATCTAATCATGATCTTGAATTCAGCGTTTACAGATCTTCTATTTCTCTATCAAAATGGTTGTATTACAAGAAAAAATCTAGAAATTTCCAAATAGACCATGAATAAAAATATATTGGTAGAAGATAAATGGTTGACAAAGATAATTGAAATTCCTTGCTATATAGCACTGGCTCAAACTATAGAAGAGTATCTTAGAATTAAACCTAAATCTTTAATGAGTCCGTACTTTATTACTATTAAAACAAGAAGTATATCTTCTGGTAATTTTGACTTACAAAATTCACAAATTAAGTACATTACGACCATGCATAATTATATTTGGTGGCCAAAAAGTACTAATATATTTCCTAAGGATACAAATATATCTAATTATGATTTTAAAGATAAAAAAGATATTATAGAATTAGGAAAGAATCTTTTTGTTAATGATAGATTTAATGTCGATACTCGGCTAGGTAAAAACTTAGCTATTAAAATTAAGCAAACATGGCTTGAAGCAAACTTGGCTCAAGACCGCAACACTAAAAATCTAATTTTTAAGTTGCCAAATAAACAAATAATTGGTTTTAATAGTTTGATTATCTCGAATGAATCAATTATAATTGACCTAATTGCAGTAAAAAAAGAATTTCGCAATTGTGGCATTGGGACAGCACTTATAAAAGCAAGTCAGCAATTTGCATTGGAATTAAGCTTACCTATAAGAGTCGGTACTCAAATAAACAATAGCGCGAATGCACTTTACTTGTCTAATGGTTTTAAAAAGAATGAGTCTTTAAATATTTTTCATGACCTACTTTGGGATTAATTAGTCAAGAGAAAATAGATTAACCTGTTAAATTAAGTTAACTTAAAATCACTCATTGGTAAAAAAAGATTGTGTCATTTAAAAGATTTAAGCAAACAAATCATTATTAAAATGAAAATATTGAAATTATTAGATCACCGCTATCTTTTCATTAAAACAAATTTTATAAATTAAATCCTTGATGTGGCCACTGTTTTCAAATTTATAATTAGTAAATTGTACAAAAGAATTTATAATACCGGGTAATATTGAGCTCTCTATAGAATATAACTTACTTTTATTTTTTCCTAAGAAACATATTTAGATTTCTATTGTCAAACATAAATTAAGAAATTAGACAAATCTAAATTTGCTTTAATTTAAGGGCATTAACCGTATGAAAATATTTAGCTCTTGTAGAGCTTATTAAATTATTTACTTGATTTAGCTAGAGAAGAAACTGATCAAGCCCGATTGCAATAGTTAGTGCGACTTAAAGATCTTTTTATAAATTCATTCTCATAAATAACTCTTGATAAAAAGAGATTTAAGGAAAATTAAAACATATTTTATTTTTCTAGTACTAGCCAAATATATCACAAAACATTTTTGAGGAGATTATATTAAAAGCAGCTTTGTTATAAAAATCTTCATGTCCTATATTACTAAAAAATTTCTTAACCTTATTTTTATTGACTGACGCCCAAAACATCGATTCTTGATTTAGAAATTCATTAAATTCGAAAGAGTCGAAATCGCAAAGTTCAAAGATGCTTGCATTAAACCCAATTTTGCGAGCAGAATATAAGATTTTGTCTGGTAAATAACCATCGAATGCCTTTCGGAGCAAATATTTACCAAGTCCGTCTTGAATTAAATATTGATCATCAATACTTAAAATTTTTTCCACCAACCTCTTGCTAAGAAAAGGCGATCTGTTTTCAATTGAATACATCATAGAATTTCTGTCATCTTCATGTAGAATTACCGGCACTACCTCATAAAAAAGTTCATTTAACATTCGGTTTCTTAGTAGATTACCAGTGATTTTAACTTCACTGAATTGGTTTTGAGTAGGTTTTAATAGAAACTTCTGTAATAATTCTGAGCCTTCATATATATGGTCTCGAAAATTTGGGTCTTTGACATACAAGTCAAATTTTTTGTAGATAGGATTTCTTATGAGAGGTAATATCTTTTTTTCCCATTTGTGAAGTGAGTTTTGGTACAAAGTTTTATCAGACTTGTACATCGAAGCCAAATACAGCAAATGGTGATCGTAGTAACCTGTAAATATTTCGTCAGCGCCAGTTCCCATTAACGACACTTTAAATCCGTCTTCGTGTATTTTTTCCATTAAGAAGTTTTGAACAAAATAACTTATAGTTGAAACGGGTGAATCGTGATATTGAATTATCTTTGCTAAACGTTGCAAAAAATCTTCTCTTTTAACTTCAACTAAGGTATGTTTTAAGCCTAAATGTTTTGCTACGAATGAGGCATTTTCACCCTCAGAGTACCTACTATCACTGCTCACTAAAGTATATGCATCTAAAGCAACCCCAAAATCTTTCTTGGCAATAGCTGCAATTAATCCTGAATCTACTCCACCAGACAAACAAATTGCTAAAGGAACGTCTGATTCAAGTCTCAATCCTACGGATTCAATAACTAAATTTCTTACATCTCGGAGCATTAAGTCTTTAGGAACAGTTTTTTTTGTAGGTAATTTTGATACAGGCACTTCTCTAAAGTTAATAATTTTACTTGTTCGTGCCTCATTTAAAGAATATACTTCAACTGTTCCTGGTTTTACTCGATAAATATCTTCAAAAAATTCTTCTGTAGTCTTAAAAATACATCTATAACCTGAGACTAGAAATTTTCTTAATTGATTTATATTTATTCGACTTTGTTTAGATTTGAGCGCCCAGATTAATTTTGGCTCAGAACCAAAAAAAATTGAATTACCTTCCTTTAAGATATAAAGTGGTTTTTCTCCAAAGTAATCACGTCCAAAATATATTATTTCATTTTTAATATCAACTAATGAAAATGCAAACATACCATCAAAATCTTTCACACTTTCAATCCCATTTAATACCAAATATCTTAGTGCAACTTCTACATCACCATTACTTTCCCATTCCTGCTTGCCAAATTTGGACTCTAGACTTGTTCTAAGATTCTTGAAATTATATATCTCCCCATTTAGAATAATTATATAGTTATCAAATTGGATTGGTTGCATAGCCAGATTACTAGGATCTATTATTGCAAGTCTTGAAAAAATAAAATCCAAACAAAATTTAGAAAACACAAAACTTTTATGCTGCACACTATCAGGTCCACGCTGGCACATTAAAGATGTAACTTGTTCGATTACGTTATGATTTAGATTTTTAGTTTGTAAACTACCTGCGATACCACACATTTAATTGGATTTAGTAATATTTTTTGGCGATTTTGGCATTGTTGGTTTAGTTCATTTCTATAGTTATCCATTGATTCGTGTCAATAAATAAACCACGTACTTGCTTCCCATCAATTATTTTTGTAATTCTAGGTAGATTCGAAATTTGATTATCTAAATCAAAGGCTTTCGCATCAAAAAGGTTATCTTCAAAAATTTCCCATTTTTTTATCTCTTTATGTTCATTTAATATTTCTCCAATAAAAGTTTTGTTGTATACATTTTGGTAGATAAAGACTTTTGGATTTCCAAACTCGTCAAGTTCGTCTTTAGGTTTTGGTAAATCAAGATGCTCATAGCCAAGATAGTCGTGATGTGAATTTCGTACTTCCTTGACTATAAATGTTTGGTCAGACACTAAAGTTCTTATGGCAATAAAACTTTTGGCACATCTGAGAATTTCTTCGATTGCATATCTTGGTTCATTTAAATGTTCTAGAACATTTAGACTAATTACCACGTCGAACTCATTTGGAGCGAAAGGTAATTTGGTTCCTGAAACCTCAATTAATTCAGCAGAATTAATTCCTGGCAGACTCAATTTAGAAATTGCTTCATTACCTTTAGAAATTGCATACTTATCAATATCTACCCCGGTATAGTTGAGCGAAAGATTCTTTTTATTTAAAGTTCGTAATAAGTGACCAGACGAACAACCTATTTCTAAAATTCTTGAGTTTGATCTTAAATAAGGATAGATCAAATCAACCACAGCTTTTGAGGACTCTTTTTCTGGCCTAAGTCCAAGAAGGCGTTTTAAATTATGAGAACTATAGATCTCAAAAACTTGACCTTGTAAATACTCCATACTCTTATTGTATCAATTTGACTAAAATATGAGAAATCTAAGTATTGTCATTTAATTTGACCAGGAGTTCAACTTCTACTGGTGAATTTAGTGGCAGTTCTGCTACGCCAATTGCAGTTCTAGCATGTTTGCCATTTACTTCACCAAATAACTTAATAAATAATTCACTTGCGCCATTAATAATTGGTGGAATAGCGGTAAAGCCAGGGATACCATTTACGAAGCCGCCAACTCGGACAATCTTTTCAATCTGATCAATATCAGAAACTAATGAGATCGCAGCTAAGGCATTTAGCGCACAAAGCTGGGCCATCTGTTTTGCTTCATCCGGTGTTACCTCTTTACCAACCTTTCCCTCTTTAACAATCTTGCCATCTACTAATGGCAGCTGGCCGGCAACAAAAACTAGATTGCCAGTTTTAACAGCTGGCACATATGC
>Ga0164293_10003624_pt1 | contig 13170 bp, 7 predicted proteins | sample GEODES118metaG_FD_111487 | JGI IMG/M metagenome (GOLD analysis project Ga0164293, IMG submission 111487) | Eutrophic lake water microbial communities from Lake Mendota, Wisconsin, USA - GEODES118 metaG | ecosystem: Environmental > Aquatic > Freshwater > Lake | place: USA: Lake Mendota, Wisconsin... | reverse complement strand
GCTGAATAAACCAGCCGCTTATGTTTGTGCAAACTCTGACAGCGACAATCCGACTGTGCTGGACCTGATCGAAGAGGCCGCAGAGGATTTAGCCATCGCCGGCAGGCTGGACAAGGATACAACGGGTCTGGTGCTGCTCAGTAACAACGGCCAGTGGGTTCACCGCATTATCAGTCCGCGCCGCGAATGTCCAAAAATGTACCATGCCGATCTGGACTACCCGATTACCGATGACACCATAAAGAAATTCAAGCAAGGATTTTTTCTCAAAGGAGAAGAGAAACTTACAAAACCGGCCATTCTGGAATCCATTGCGGACAACAAAGTCAGTGTTGTCATCTCTGAGGGGCGTTATCACCAGGTCAAACGAATGTTTGCTGCCTGTGGACTGCATGTGCAGGCGTTGCACCGGGTCAGTGTCGGCGACATTACACTGGATAATTCGCTGGAGCCAGGACAGTACAGGGTGCTCACTGCAGCCGAGATTAACAGTGTGCTGCTCTGACCGCGTGCTGGCCAGAACATAAACAGTACCGCAAAAATTATACGATTGTGCAGGGGATAACATGAAAGACCATTGTCAGGCGCTGGTGCTGGAGATTTTATGCGGCACAGCAACAGTAGCATCCGCATCCGCTCGCACCCTGTGGGTAATGGATGAAAACCCTGCAATAGACGGACTCCTGAAGCTGAACGGATCCACGTCAATTGATGTGATCAGCAACCGCTATGACACGCGGGAGCAGATGGCAAAACTGCGTATCAATACATTTCTCAGCGATTTCGATTTCACTGGGCTGGGCTTATACGAGCAGATTGTTTATCGCATCTCCAAAGAAAAAATGCTGACTCATCATGTCATCAATGAAGCACTCAGGCATTTGACCGCTGACGGCAAACTCTATGTGACAGGTGAAAAAACCGATGGCATCAAGTCAATCACCAAACAGGCTGCAGAGCTCTATCAGTCTGATGTCACCGCCCGCAAGTTTGGCAACGCGTATCTTGCACAGTTCAGCAGGCCATCAGATGCGATTCTTGACAGCAAGCGTCTGCCGACAGCCGGTTATACGGACTTGCGGCTGATCAGCCACCCATTACTGAATTTTTATTCAAAACCCGGCGTGTTTGGTTGGGAGAAAATTGATAAAGGCAGCCAGTTGCTGGTGAGTTGTTTACCACCCGTCATTCAATACATGAAGGGCGTGGAAAGTGTGCTGGATCTCGGATGTGGTTGGGGTTATCTGATGCTCGCCACACAATCCATTCCCATCGACGTGCGTGTTGCAACAGACAACAATGTGGCTGCTGTAGACGCGGCCAACCGTAACTTCACTGACGCCGGTATGAATGTGCAATGTGTTGTGGATGATTGTGGCGGCCAGATTCGCCAGCGTTTTGATCTGATTTTGTGTAATCCACCCTTCCATCAGGGATTCCAGGTCAGTGATACGATGACGGAGAAATTTCTGAAGAGTGCATCGCGTTTGAGCCGCCGCAGCACACGGGCCATTTTTGTCGTGAACCAGTTTATCCCGCTGCAGAAACTGGCTGAGTCGTACTTTAAAGAATCAAGGCTGTTGGCGTCTGCGCACGGGTTTAATGTGTTTGAGCTTCGCCCCTGACGGCCGCTGTCAGCGGCCGCGTTGAACCTCAGCCTGGCTGCTGATGTCGAGGCAATCCGATGGACACCACACTGGTAAGCAGCAGAAAAAGAGCCGATACCCATAAGCAGGCGGCGAGTCCGGCGCTCTGAAATAACCACCCCGATAACAATGTGCCGATCAATCGACCCATGGCGTTAGCCATGTAATAGAAGCCAACATCCAGCGAGACACTGTCGTCACGTGCATAACTGACGATCAGGAAACTGTGCAAGGCGGAGTTCATGGCGAACACCACCCCGAATATCATCAACCCGCCAATCAGCACAGGCCCAGCCGGCAATGTAGTCCCTAAAAGCACAGCAATGGTGGCAGGGATAAGCGTCAGCAGCACAGCCCAGCGCATGGCAGAGCGCCCATCCGGGGTGTGCTGCCCGCTACCGCTTCCAAAGCTCTGCAGCTTGGGTGCCATCGCCTGCACAGCCCCGTAAGCCATAATCCAGCCTGCCAGGAATCCGCCGGTTTGCCATGAGTCCCAACCCAGCGTCTGGGATAAAAATACCGGAAGTGCCACCACAAACCAGACATCCCGCGCGCCAAACAGCAGCATGCGCGCCAGTGACAAACGGTTAATGGCAGCGCTTTTGGAAAACAACTCAGAAAACTTGGGTTTGCTTTTGCTTTTGCCCAGATCTGTTTTTAACAGCATCTGGCTCAGCAGCCAGACCAGCAACAAGCTGATGGCCATACTGGCAGCCGCACCTTGAAAACCCAGTACCGTCAATAGCGCGCCACCAAGAAAAAACCCGGCACCTTTTAAGGCGTTTTTAGAACCTGTCAGTAAGGCAACCCATCGGTACAGCATGCCGTGGGCGTTGGGCGGCACTAACAGTTTGATTGCGCTTTTTGCGCTCATTTTGTTCAGGTCTTTGGCGATACCGGACAGTGCCTGTGCGGCCATCACCCAGCCAACGCTGAGCATCGTGGCCGGCACCAGCAGCATGGACAAGGCGATGACCTGCAGAATCAATCCAGCATTCATGGTACGGTTGAGCCCAATACGGGCGCCCAGCCAGCCACCGGTCAGATTGGTGATCACGCCAAACAACTCGTAAAACACAAACAGCAGGGCGATCTGCAAGGGGCTGTAACCCAGCTGATTAAAGTGCAACACCACCATCATGCGCAGTGCGCCATCGGTCAAAGTGAAGGCCCAATAATTGCCGGTGATGATCGCGTATTGTTGATTCATTGCGGGACCGTTATACAAACCCTGCGACTTTGTCAGTCAGCTCAACGGTGCGGTTTGCATATCCCCACTCATTATCGTACCAGGCATAAATTTTCACCTGCGTCTGATTAACGACCATGGTCGACAGTGCATCGATAATGCATGAACGCGGGTCAGTTTTATAATCAATGGAGACCAGTGGCCGTTCTTCATAGCCGAGTATGCCTTTGAGCGGGCCTTGTGCCGCCGCCTGCAATAACTGATTAACTGCCTGAGCGCTTGTGTTGGTCAGTACCTCAAACACACAATCCGTCAGTGACGCATTCGCCAGCGGTACTCGCACGGCATGGCCGTTTAACTTCCCGCTGAGCTCCGGGAATATATGCGTAATCGCAGTGGCGGATCCGGTGGTGGTCGGTATCAGGCTTGAACCGCAGGCGCGTGAGCGCCGCAGATCCTTGTGGGGTGCGTCGAGTATGGTTTGTGTATTGGTAACCGAGTGAATCGTGGTCATTGAACCATGTTTGATGCCCAGAGATTCGTGGATGACTTTGACAACAGGTGCCAGGCAATTGGTCGTGCACGAAGCAGCTGTCACTATGGTATGAAGTGCCGGGTCATACAAATTGTCATTCACACCCATGACCACGTTGAGCACACCGGTTTCTTTGACAGGTTGTGTGACCACAACTCGCTTCACGCCTTGGTCGAGATACGCCTGAAGCACGGCCTTGGTCTTCATTTTTCCGGACGCCTCAATCACAAGGTCACAGGCTGACCAATTGTTGTCGGTGATGGTTCGCTCACCGGTGACTCGTATGCGGTCGTCACCGATCACCAGATAGTTCTGTTCGGCATGTGCTTGCAGATGCCAGCGGCCGTGCACGGAGTCGAAGTTCAACAGGTGCGCCAGCGTGGCAGCGTCACCACCCGGATCATTGATTTGCACAATCTGCAATTTACGCTGCGATACCGGTTGATTGTAGATCACTCGTAATGCCAGCCGTCCGATACGGCCAAAGCCGTTGATGCCCGTTGCAACAAGCCCTTTGGAGATTAAGTCGTTGTTGCTCATAAATGGCTCCCTTATCCGCGTTTACAACGTGCAGCGTGCCAGACTAATCACTCAGTTTTATGACATGCGCTGTTCAGTCTGTGTGGTTCTCAGCGGCCCAGGCGATAAGTTCCGTTGCCAGCCGGTCAGCCGCGATGCCCAGCGCAGAGGCTGCCGCCGACTTTAAAACCCTCAAGGCAGCCAATTTGTGCTACGAGGGCTTTGCGCTCGTCAGACAGGCCTGTTGCACTCTCAACCAGGGCGGCAAGCGTGTCGGCTCCCCGTAGCTCCAGCAACAAAGTTGCTCCGGCGGTATCAATCGACATCAGCCCGCTAGCATCCAGCGATCGGGGGTATCTAGGGCGCTTGATAGTACTGTGATGATTGGCGGTGGATCAAGGTGAGCCGTCGATTGCCCCCGCAATTGTTGTACGCAGCTGCGCCTTGATCCGCTATTCTTCTGCGCTATGACAACAGACCTCTTTGCAAGTGACCATGCTCAGCAAAACCTTACCGTGCCAATCGGACCCGGCTCACGTTTCCTGGGAGGGTTTCTTCTGGCGGATGCCGTTGCGGTTCTTGGCGCTGTTGCTGACGTGACAGCGCGTGCACCTTTCAGGCATCTGACGACGCCCGGTGGTCAACAAATGTCTGTCGCGATGAGCAATTGCGGCAGCCTGGGCTGGGTTTCTGATCGCGCCGGTTATCGCTATCAGGCAGCGGATCCGCTGACCGGAAAACCGTGGCCGCCTATGCCAGCGTTACTGCTTGAGCGCGCGCAGCAGGCGGCAACGCAGGCGGGATATGAGAACTTTCAGCCCGATGTGTGCCTGATCAACCGCTACACCACCGGTGCGAGGATGGGTTTGCATCAGGACCGTGATGAAAACAATCTGACAGCACCGATAGTGTCGTTCTCTCTGGGTATTCCGGCCGTGTTTATCTGGGGTGGATTGCAGCGTACCGGCAAAGCACAACGCTTTGTGTTAAAGCACGGTGACGCGGTGGTGTGGGGCGGCGCGGATCGTTTGCGGTTTCATGGTGTCGCACCGGTTAAAGCAGACGCACATGCCTTGACCGGATCGGTGCGCATCAATATCACCTTCAGACAGACGGGGCCTTAAAAGTCCTCAGTCGCAACGCATTGCCCACAACAAAAATGCTCGACATGGCCATCGCGCCTGCTGCCAGCATAGGCGATAACAAGGTGCCATTCAGAGGATACAAAACGCCGGCTGCCACTGGAATCAGTGCAGCGTTATAGGCAAACGCCCAGAATAAATTTTGGCGGATATTGCGAATAGTGGCTTTGCTGATGGCCAGGGCGTTTACAACACCCTTCAGATCACCGCCCATCAACACAACATCAGCAGACTCGATGGCGATGTCCGTTCCGGTTCCTACCGCAATGCCGGTGTCGGCTTCGGCCAGCGCGGGTGCATCATTGATGCCATCGCCGACAAAGGCGATGTTGCCAAAACGTTCTCGAAGAGCGCGCACGGCCTCAACCTTGCCTTGAGGCAGTACTTCCGCCATAACCTCGTCAATGCCGAGCTGCGCAGCGATGGCATTTGCTGTGTTGCGATTATCTCCGGTAATCATCGCGACCTTTAGACCCAGCGCATGAAATGCGCGGATGGCCGCCGGGGTACCGTCTTTAATGGTATCAGCCACCGCAATTACAGCTGCCAATTGTCCGTCGATCATGGCGTACAGCGGGGTTTTGCCTGCCTCTGCGAGGGCGGAACTTACGGAATGAACGCTGTCCAGCATGATGCCCTGTTGCAGCAAAAAACGGTCGGCGCCTATAAAAATATCGTGACCGCGCACGCTGGCTCTGACGCCCATGCCGGCAACTGCAACAAATTTGTTTACCGGGTATAAAGGCAATTGGCGCTTTTGTGCCGCACGAACAATGGCTTCGGCAATTGGATGTTCGGAAGAGTGCTCAATGGAGGCCAGCAAGGACAGCGTGTCATCTGCATCAAAACCGTTTTGTACTACAAAGTCGGTGAGTTCAGGTTTGCCATTGGTCAGCGTACCGGTTTTATCCAGCGCAACCACTCGAGCATCACGCAGCGTTTGCAGCGCCTGTCCTTTGCGGAACAGCACACCCAGCTCAGCTGCCCGGCCGGTGCCGACCATGATTGATGTGGGCGTTGCCAGTCCCATGGCGCAGGGGCACGCAATGATCAGCACAGCGACACCATTCACTAAGGCAAAACTCAGCGCTGGTTGCGGCCCGAACACCAGCCATACCAGCACGGTGACTATTGCCACGGTCATCACGACGGGTACAAATACCGACGTTACTCTGTCAACCAGCGCCTGAATCGGCAGCTTTGCACTTTGAGCCTGCTCCACCATCTGGATGATGCGGGCGAGGACTGTGTCTTTACCTATTTTGCTGACACGAATACGCAGTGCCCCGTGCTTGTTCAGCGTGCCACCGACCACTATGTCATCGGTTTTTCGTTCAACAGGTAAGGCTTCGCCGGTCAGCATTGACTCATCAACAAAGCTGCTGCCGGAAATGACCTGGCCATCAACCGCAATACGCTCTCCCGGTCTGACGTGCAGGACATCTCCAATCTGCAAGGTGTCGATGTTGACCTCAACAATGTCACCGTCACGTTCCAGCCGCGCTGTCTTGGCTTGCAGCCCCAGCAGTTTCTGTATGGCATCGCCGGTATGGCCTTTGGCACGTGCTTCCAGAAAACGCCCCAGCAGTATCAGTGTGACAATCACCGCAGCCGCTTCGTAATACACATATTCAGTACCGGCCGGCAGCCAACTTCCCGCAAACGTGGCAATCACCGAATAGCCCCATGCTGACAGCGCTCCCGTGGCAACCAGCGAATTCATATCCGGTGCGCGCCGCCAGATCGCGGGCAAACCTTTGCTGAGAAAAGCGCGTCCCGGCCCAAACAGGACTGCAGTGCACAGCAAAAACTGAATCTTCCAGCTGAGTGACTGCCCGATGTTTGCCATGATCCAGTGGTGAAAGTCCGGGATCAGGTGCGCGCCCATCTCGATGACAAAAACCGGGAGAGTCAATGCTGCAGCAAAAACCAACAAGCGTTGCAACGCGGTTTGTTCGCGGGTTTTTCGGCTATGTTCTTCTTCAAGATTATCCGTGAGCACAACGGCGTCATAACCGGATGCGCGAATAGTTTGTATCAACTCAGCCGTGCTTACAGTGCCTGAAATGAAGTCGGTAAGGACATGTTCGCTGGCCAGATTGACCTGAGCCCGGATCATACCGGGTATCGACAGCAAGGCTTTTTCAATGCGGGCGACACAAGAGGCGCAACTCATGCCGGATACAGAAAGCTCGACTTTTTCTAACCGTGCCGGGTAACCCGCTTTGTCCAAGGCCTGGACAAGAGTTGCTGCCTGCACGCTCGCATCAAGTTCAAGATCGGCTTTTTCCTGCGACAAGTTAACGGCAGCGCCAGTGACACCGGGAATTCTCAGCAGCGCCTGCTCAACCCGCAGGACGCAGGAAGCACAACTCATCTCGGTAACCGGAATCTGCAATCGTGGCATGTTATCCACAGTGTCCTGTCAGGAAGCGGGTGGGTAGCCGGCCTCAGTCAGTGCAGCGATGATAGCCGCTTCAGCAGCGCTGGTGGTCACACTGACTTTCTTGCTGGTGGGATCAGCGGATACGGTGGCATTGGCATCCAGCAGCGTAATCGCCTGGGTTATGCTTTTGACACAATGTCCACAGCTCATGGATGGAATAGTAAATTGCAACACCGGCATTCACCTTGACGAGTAAAAGGTCAATTGAGTGTGCGCCCTCTGACCCCGGTCACGTCAAGCGCAGAATGCGGGTTTATTGTTCGCCGTCAATCAATTCAGTTTAATTTGCTCGGCGTCGGCCACAAGTGTCTAAGACGCTAGCAATGCCATTAACGCCTCTTTTTCCACGGGCAGCCCAACGGCGCCGGCGTCACTGAACAGCGAGTCAGCCAAGGCCTGTTTCTGTTTTTGTAACTGCTGAATCCGTTCTTCGATGGTATTGGCGGCAACCAATTTATAGACAAACACCGGTTTATCCTGACCAATCCGATAAGCACGGTCTGTTGCCTGATTTTCGACGGCTGGATTCCACCATGGGTCAACATGGATAACAACATCGGCGGCAGTCAGATTTAAACCGCTGCCCCCGGCTTTTAAGCTAACCAGGAAAACGCTGACCTCGCCGCTCTGAAACTGATCAATCACCGTCTGGCGATGACGGGTTTGCCCGGTCAGCTTTGCATAGGCAATCTGTTTACTGTTCAGTAGCAGCTCAATCAAGCCCAGCACTTGCGTGAATTGAGAAAACAGCAGGATATGCCGTCCTTCATCCAACAACACAGGAATGTTCTCCGACAACCAGTTGAGTTTGGCGCTTTCAATAATATCCGCCGCTTTGTCCAGCTTTACCAGACGGGGGTCAATACACGCCTGTCGCAGTTTCAGCAGCGCATCCAGAAACTCGATGTGGCTGCGTGCCATACCTTTTTGGGCGATCAGATCGCGTATGCGTTTTTCCATGCTGATGCGGATGCTTTCGTAAAGCGTGCGCTGTTTTCCCTCAAGCTCAACATACTGAACAATTTCTGTTTTTGGTGGCAGATCCTGTGCCACGTCAGCTTTGGTGCGTCGCAGCATAAAGGGCGCGATTCGCCGGGCCAACTCGTGTTGCCGATCCTGATCGTGTTGTTCTTCTATCGCCGAACGATACTGTTTGTTAAACGTTTTCTGGCCACCTAACAGGCCTGGCAATGCAAAATCCATTAATGCCCACAGTTCGCCCAAATGGTTCTCCAGCGGGGTTCCGCTCAAACAGAGACGGGTGTCACACTTTATAGTCCGCACATCACTGGCAATACGGGTATTCGGATTTTTAATCAATTGTGCTTCATCCAGAATCAGCATGCTGAAACTGTATTCGGCATAATGGCGTACATCTCTGGGCAGCAGTGGGTAGGTAGTAATAACCAGATCGCTGTTGTCTATCTGCACAAACGCTTGCTTGCGTTTTGATCCCTGAATCAGGCATGTGCGCAGTTGTGGCGTAAAGCGCCGGGCCTCGTGTAACCAATTGCTGGTCAGACTGGTCGGGCACACAACCAGCACAGGTTTTTTCAGTTGGCCGCTGTTTTTCAGATGCAGCAAAAGCGCAAGCGTCTGCAGGGTTTTACCAAGCCCCATATCATCAGCGAGAATGCCACCAAAACCGAACTGCTGAAGAAATGCCAGCCAGTTCAGGCCTTGTTGTTGATACGGCCGCAACTGCGCCAGCAAACCGGTTGGCGGATCAATGCTGATCAAACCGTTGAAGTCTTTAAGTTGTGTCAGCAGCGCACGGGTCAGTGGCGCTTTGCGATTATCCAGCGTTGGCAGATCCTGCAGCAATGCCGCCTGATACGCGGGCAATCTGACAGGTTTATCCAATTTTTTACGGTTGAACAGTTCCAGAATCAGTCCGCGCAATGTCTGTAGGGGTCGTGTATCAACACGCAGCCATTGCCCGTCGATGGCCATCAGCAGCTCATCCGGGGTATCAGCCTCCAGCCAGGCTTCCACGGTCTCAAGGGTAGGCAGGTTGTTGTTGCCCGCTTGCAGAGAGAGCGCAAAGTCAAACCAAAGCCCGGATTTGTTGTCGCTTTGGTCATCGGCGTGGTCGCTGACATTGACCTTAAACACCGCTTCACCCACGGGCAGCTGGTAGTCAGTATCAATGGTTAAAATCCAGCCTTGTTGCTGCAGTGCTGGCAGGTGGACATCCAGAATCTGCTGCCAGATCAGTAACAGATGCTGATTCGCGTTATGTGCCGGAACCCACACATCCTGCCATTTTCCGAGTTCGTGGCGCATCACCAGCTGCAGGCTGTGCAAAGTGCCGCAGAACTGCTCTTCAAGGCGCAAATTGCGCTGAATCTGAAAATGTCGCCCCTGATACTCCTCAAGCATCACGCCCTGAGCATTGGCGGCATCTCTCAAAAACACCGGTAAACCCGCGTAGTCAAAATGCAGACGCAGCGCCGGCAGACACAAACCATCCTCGGTGTTTGCACTCACCATCAATAAACGCGGTGATGGGGTGTCGCAAAACACAAGGTCTGGCTCCACAGGCAGTGGAAGTTGATCGCGGCTAAGCTGTTGACGCAGCACAATCGCAGTTTGTTTCATGTCAGACGCAGCGACCTGCGGCATGACAGACAGGTACGCAATTTGCGCGCCGCTCAGCGGATTATCAATCTCGCCAAGCACGCTGGCAGCTTCATCCAGATAGCAGGGCGGATCAACGCTGATAAGTTGCCAGTGGCTGATACCGGGCAACACGGCACCCAGTTGCCACTGTGAAGCATGTTCTTGCCATTGCCACTGCATCGTCAGGGTTGGCCCCAAGGACACCCGCTTCCCGGTGCTCGCCGATCGCAAACGCTGTGTCGCCAGCATGTGTCGCAGCGCAAGCGCGCCGGGCTCACCGCTTAAGCAAAAACTCTTTTGATGCTGCAGTCCGCGCAGCAGATTTAGAATGGCTTTGTCCTGATCCTTGAGAAAGGCAGGAGCATTCCAGCTCAGGCTGTAAAAGTCAGGCACAAAATTCTGAAACTGACTCCACTCGCCATTCGCCTTCAGATAGGCTTTCTGCAGCGTCACTCTGACGTCGTGCGCCTGTGGATCTGCGGCTGCCAGTTCAGAGACATCCGTGTCCAGTGTATACAACAGGTAATGGGTGCCGGTGGCCAAGGTATTTAGGCGCAGCTGGTTGGCGGGAATGCGTGACAGCCAAAGCTTCAGTCGTGCGGAACGGTCGTCCTGCATGGCTTGCGGTCTGGGTTTGCGCCGTTCATGCTCTAGGAAGGACTGCCACTTTAGTGCGGTCGCCACGCCATGTTTACAGTCGAAGCCCACCGGGCAGCTGCAATCAGCAGACAGCATGTTATTGGCAGCATAAATTACTACCTGATAGGGACTGCGTTCGCTGCCCTGTACCTCGGCATTAACCCTGTCACTAGCCGGATCAGCATTAACAAGTTTTACGCGGTTCTGCTGAAAATAAGCCTCCCCCCGCTTGAAGGTCGCAGGACCCGCCATGTAGATAATGTCTTTTATCGAGAATTTAATCACTGGCGTTGGTTCATTCCAGACAGATATCAAACCCACGAGCATAGATGGCTGATGAGTAGGCGGCAAGTCAGTAACAAAAATATTTACCTGTTCAGAAACCCCGGCCATTGATCAAAAGCTGCCTGATGTCCTGAAGTAAAGTGGTGCATCTGGTACGTCACTGGCTATGGCTAACGCAGCTGCGATGTATGGCTCAGGTAACCTTGGACGTTTGGCTGAATTCTGCCCGCTGCCAGCGTCCGGTTTCCAGGATGTTGGCCAGCCGTTGCACACTGTCCCAGATGTCCTCGTAGCGCAGTATTAGCGGACTGAAACCAAACCGCAGGATGTCCGGCGCTCTGAAATCGCCGATCACGCCATCGGCAATCAAGGCCTGACAAATTGCGTACGCGTGTGGGTGGCGCCAAGCGAGTTGTGCACCACGCTGATCTGCGTCAGCAGGTGATGCCAGTGACAAGGGTGCGAGAGCCGGAGTTTGTTTGGCAAGGGTGACAAACAGTTCTGTCAGTTGCCTGGATTTACGGCGAACTTGCTGCATATCTATGTCATCAAAAACATCGAGAGCAGCGTCGAGAGCACTCATGGAAATGACCGGTGGAGTACCCGTCAAAAATTTTTCGATACCCTTTGCACCTTCATAGTCAGCTGAAAACCGGAATGGTGCCACGTGTCCCATCCAGCCGCTCAAAGCTTGTGTGACAGTGGGCAAGTGGCGACTGGCAACATATAAAAATGCGGGCGCACCGGGGCCTGCATTCAGATACTTATAGGTACAGCCCACTGCAAAATCCACCTGACACTGATCCAGTTGCAGGGGCAGTACGCCTGCACTGTGCGCAAGATCCCAGATCACCAGGATGCCTTTGTTGTGAGCCAGTTCTGTCAGCCGCTGCATATCGTGGATATACCCGCTGCGAAAATTAACATGGGTGAGCATCAACACGGCAACGTCTTCAGTCAGCTGATTCTCCAGCTCGTCAGATGAGACAGTCACCAGCTGGCATCGCTGTGAGCCAAGCAGCTCTGACATCCCCTGCACCATATACAGATCGGTGGGAAAATTATCCTGCTGTGATAACACCACGCTGCGTCCGCGCTGCAAACCCAGCGCGGCGCTGAGCAGCTTGAACAAATTGACGGAGATGGAGTCGCAGCTGATGACCTGACCCGGCGCTGCCCCGATCAGCCGCGCAATTTTTTCACCGGTCAAGACCGGCAGATCAATCCAGCCATGGATGTTCCAGCTTTTGATAAGATCAGTTCCCCATTGCTGATCAATAACATCGGTGACCCGTGTTCTTACCGCTTTGGGCAGACAGCCCAGTGAGTTGCCATCCAGATAGATAACCGCCTCCGGCAGATCAAATTCAGCACGTTTGTGCCCAAGTGGATCAGCAGCATCCAGGGCTTGTACATCGGCCAGTGTGAGACGCTTCATGGCTGGAGCATGTCTTCCAGGGTCTGCAATAACACCTGGAATGCTTCAGTGCCGGGGTGTGTCCAGTCAAAATGACCCGCACCGTCAACAATGACTGTTCTGGCTCCGGTCAAGGCAGCCTGCTCAACCGGTACAATTTCATCAGCGCTGCCGTGCAGCAGCACAGTGTTTGGATGTGGCGTTTTCTCAGCAGGATTCGCCGCATGATAATCCGTTGGCCGGTTCTCAAACGTGCCGCCCATAAACTGTTGGGCAGCGCTTTGACAACTGCCTTCGCCTTGCGAGTAGGCAATGATGTCGGCAATAGCGCCGAGGCCGATAACACCCTTCAACTGCGGGTCCAAGGCGCCGGCCAGCAGAGCCAGATGCCCGCCAGCAGAGTGGCCCATCACAATGGTAGGCAACTCTGAAAAGTTTTCCGTCGGGTGTACATGTGCGATACCCGCCTTGATGTCTTCAAAGGTCCATGGCCAGCCACCGCCGTTGTCGCCTGTGCGCCGGTATTCAAGGGACCAGACGGCATAACCGGCTTGTGCCAACGCGGTGCTCAGAGCATACGTGTGCTGGACATCATAAGCATTCAGCCAACAACCTCCGTGAATCAGCACAATCTGGGCAGGCGGGCGGCGCTCTGAGGGTGGTAACCACAGCAGTCCGAACTGCAGCAGATCGCTGCCATACGGGATCATCGCCGCCGGGGTCGCGTAAT
>Ga0164293_10003623_pt1 | contig 13171 bp, 7 predicted proteins | sample GEODES118metaG_FD_111487 | JGI IMG/M metagenome (GOLD analysis project Ga0164293, IMG submission 111487) | Eutrophic lake water microbial communities from Lake Mendota, Wisconsin, USA - GEODES118 metaG | ecosystem: Environmental > Aquatic > Freshwater > Lake | place: USA: Lake Mendota, Wisconsin... | reverse complement strand
CCATGTCTCAGTTCAAGAGTACTCTCGTGCGGGTGCTGCTCATCCAAGCGGTGACGCTGGCCCTGCTGTGGCTCCTGCAGTCGCGCTACACCGCCTGAGGCCAGCGCCCATGCATTGGATCAACTGGGTGGTGGTGGTCGTGTATCTGGTCGTGGTCGTGGGTGACAGCCTACGCCGCACACGCGGCACCAAGAACCTCGAGGGGTTCTTCCTCGCGGGCCGTCGACTACCGTGGTGGGCCGTGGGGCTGAGCGTGATGGCCACGCAGCTGTCGGCCATCACGCTCATTGGCACCACCGGACAGGGGTCCATCAGCGGCCTCCGTTTCGTACAGTTCTACTTCGGCCTCCCCATCGCGATGGTGCTGCTGGGGGTCACCCTCGTGCCGTTCCTGCACGGCGCCAAGGTATACACCGCCTACGAGTATCTCGAGCGGCGCTTCGATGCGAAGACCCGATCGCTCACGAGCCTGCTCTTTCTGCTGTCACGCGGTATGTCCGCGGGCACCATCATCGCCGCGCCGAGCGTGGTGCTGAGCGCCGTGTTCGGATGGGACCTCGTGTACTGCGTATTGCTGATGGGCATCCCCACGGTGCTCTATACGGCCATCGGTGGGGTGGAAGCGGTGGCGTGGGCCGACGTAAAACAAATGGCGGTGGTGCTCGGCTCGCTGGTGGCGATCATCGTGCTGCTGACCATCAAGCTCCCTGTGCCGGTTGACGAAGCGTTCCGTATTGCCGGCAGCACGGGGCGCATGCGGGTGTTCGATTTCTCGTTTTCGCTCACGGAGACGTACACGTTCTGGTCGGGGATCATCGGCGGCACGTTCCTCATGCTGAGCTACTTCGGCACCGACCAGAGCCAGGTGCAGCGGTATCTCGCCGCGCGCACGGTCGAGGAGGCGCGCACCTCGCTGCTCATGAGCGCGTACTGGAAGATCCCGCTGCAAGCGATGATCCTCATCATCGGCGTGCTGGTGTTCCTGTTCTTCACGTTCAATCGCGCGCCGATGCTGTACAACCCGCGTCACGATCGGGCGCTGCGCGAGAAGGCCCCCGCGCAATACGCCGAACTCGAGTCGCGCTACACGGCCGCGCTCTCGGCCCGTGAGCAGGCCGCCCGCGAAGCAGCGCAGGTGAAAGGCTCCGCCCCGCTGCAGGCCTTTGCCGAGCAGAACGCCCGCGTGGACAGCGTGCGCACCGAAGCCCTCGCCGCGGTCACCACGGCGACGGGCGAGAACTCGCGCGACGTGAACTTCATCGTGCCGCGGCTCGTGCTGGAGCACATGCCGCTGGGCTTCGCGGGGCTGTTCCTGGCCGCGGTGATCGGTGCGGCGATGTCGGCGATTGCCGCCGAACTCAACTCGCTGGCCACGGCCTCCACGGTGGACTTCTACCGCCGCTGGTACAAGCCGGACGGCACCGACGCCGAGCTCCTGAAGGCCGGCCGTGTGGCCACGGTCCTATGGGGCGTGTTCGCGTGCGGGGTGGCCGTGAAGGCCGCGACGCTCGGCTCGCTCATCGAAGTGGTGAACCGCTTCGGCTCGTTCTTCTACGGCTCCATCCTCGGCGTGTTCCTGCTGGCGATGATCAAGCGTTCGAACGCCCTTGGCGCCTTCGTCGGATTGATCGCCGGCATGAGCGCGGTAGCCGCGGTGTCATTCGGGGCGCCGCAAGTGAGCTTCCTGTGGCACAACGTGATCGGGGCGGTAGTGGTGCTGGTGGTGGGGATGGCGCTCTCGTTTGGCGGGAAGAGGGAGAGGGCGGCGGCGTAGGGGCGTCGTACTACGCTGGGCGTTGTACTACGCGCGATCGACGACGCGTTGGCGACTACGCGTTGGCACCTACGCGCTGGAACGGACGCGTTGGCAATGACGCGGGGGGCGCGGGCGACGACGCTGGCAACAACGCACCAACGCAGGCACCTACGCATGAACAACGCGGGCACCAACGCGGGCACCAACGCGGGGCGACCGAGGCGAAGCCAGGTCGCCCCACGTTTTTGCCCGCGTCGTCGCCTGCGCTCCCTGCGTTCGTGCCAACGCGTTTTTTCCAACGCGTCAGTTCCAACGCGTAGGCGCCAACGCGTCGTCGATCGCGCGTAGTCCCGCGTAGGGGACGCCGAAAAGACGCCGGAAGAACGCGGGAGCGACGCCCCTACATCTTCGGCTGCACCACTGTCTGCCCCGCCACGAGGTTGGCGAGGAGGCGGGCCGCTCCCGGCACCCCCGCCGGCAGCTGCCGGAAGAGCGCCAGCGTCACGTATACGTACCGCCCCTTGCCCACGGGCGCCGTGAGCAGCGCCCCGTCATTCGCCGGCTCGTCGGGATCGTTCATGCGCAGCAACGACGTGTATCGCTTGTCGATCACGCTCGGCATGTACGTGGCGCGTTCCTGCGCCCAGTCGGCCCAGTCGGCGGCACCGATACGGTTGGGGCTCGTGAGCAACGGATTGGTCGGCTGCAGCACGGTCACTGGCGCCTCCTCCAGCGTCACGCGCGCCGCACGCGGCGCCCACTGCAGCGGATAGGGCGTCACGCCAGGGAACGCGTTCATGTTCTGCGCGCCGTACTGCACCACGAGGGTGCCGCCGCGATTTGCGTAGTCGAGCAGGCGCGCGTTGTTCTTCACCAGCGTTTCGCTGGTCTCGTACGCGCGCGGCCCCACCACGATGCTGGTGAACCGCGACAGGTCGGTGCTGCCCAGCATCGCGGGCTCCAGCTTCTCCACGGCGATGTCGAGCTGCTCGAGCGCCTTGATGCCGGCGTCACCCACGCCCTCGATGTATCCCACACGGGCGCGCGGCGGCAGCTTCACGTTCACCGCGGACAGATACATGCCGGACGCACCGTACAGCCGCATGGGCGTGATGTGATCGTACGTCACCAGATACGGCCCGCTGGTGCTCATCGTGCCCTCGTGCAGCGCCATCGCCCCCAACTCGTGGCGCCCTTCCTTCAGCATGCCCCGCACGCGGAACATCACGATGGTGCTGCCCTGCGCGCCAAGCGTGCGCTCGCGTTCCACCGAATCGGCCTTGAGGCCGTCGGGGAGCAGGATCTTCACCGCCACCGTGGCGTCGTGCGGGTAGGCACTCGTGATGCGCACCGGGATCATGCGCTCCACCGGCACCCCGGCGCGGATGTACTCCAGGCTGCTGCCGAGATTCACTGAAATGCCAGGCACCGCACTCACGGGAATCTGCAGATCGCCCTTCACCGGATCGGCAAACCGGTATACCACCGGCGTCGTGATCGTCACCGCTTCGCCGGCGATCTGCACGAACGCCTGCACCACCGTGGACAGCTTCTCCTGCTGGGCGAATTCGTCGCGTGAATCGACCGGCTGCTGGAACCAGTCCTGCTGCTTGCGCCCCTTGGCACGCCACCAGGGCGAGTTGCTCGCAAACGCTACCGCCCAGCGCTGCAACACCTGCGCACTGTCCGGCGCGATGGTCACGTCGCCCGTCTCGGTGCCGCGCAAACCGATCCCCGCCACCCCGGCATTACGCAGGAAGATCGGGGTACGGCCGCGGTTGAACACGGTGATGGTGAGCGGCAGCGTGTCGTTTACCTCCACCTTCACCGGCTCGCGCACCGGGAAGGTGCCGCGCGGCGCCGTGGCTTCGACCACCACGCCCGCCGCCAACACCAGCGCCTGCTCCGTACGTGCAACCGTGGTGGCGAGTGCGTCCCACAGGGCCGGATCCGCCTCGTCCTTCGCACGGCGCGCGTTGGGGCTGCTGCCACCGGTCAAACCGTCGTTCACGTACACGAAGGGGCCGCTGCCGAGGGCGTTGCGCACGCGACGGAACTGCGCAAGCACGCGGGCCAGCGGCGTCACAATCCCCGACGGGTCCTGCGCACGATACTCCGCGCGCACCTGCGCGACACCCTGCAGCGCCGAATCGAGGACCGGCTGCGCCGCGGCCGGCATGGCCGCGCGCATCGTGGTCCACGTGGTGTCGATGCCGTCGAACAGCGACCGCTCCGCGCGGGCATCGGCCGGCCCGGTGCGCGTGGCTTCACGCGCGAGATAACCCCACACCACACCCTTGCGCTGCAGCATCCCGAAGCCCTGGCTTTTGTGCTGCGAACGGCTCTCGGCCGAGATCTCGTAGTAACTGCGCCCCAGCAGCGCGTCGTACTCGCCGGTATTCACGCGCAGCGTGGCGCTGTCGGGCACCTGACGCGCACTCCGGTAGAACTTCTGCGGCGTCCACGGCACACCGAAGTGGCGCACCGGAAACCGCACGGTATCCGCCGCCAGCTCGTACGCCTCACGCGCCAGCAGGCCGCTCACCTGGTGATGCCCGTGCCCGTCGCGGGGCGTACCGCTGAAGAACCCGATCATCACGTGAGGGCGGAACGCGCGCACCACGCGGACCACGTCACCAAGAATGCTGTCTTTCGGCCAGTGCTTGTACGTCTCCTCGGCGTTCTTGCTGAAGCCGAAGTCGAAGGCGCGCGTGAAATACTGCCGGCCGCCGTCCACACGGCGCGCCGCGAGCAGTTCCTGCGTGCGAATCGCGCCCAGCGCTTCGCCCAATTCATTGCCGATGAGATTTTGCCCGCCGTCGCCGCGCGTGAGCGACAGGTACGCGGTCTCCACATGGCGACCGCGAGCGAGCCACGCGATGATGGGCGTGTCCTCGTCGTCGGGGTGCGCCGCCACCGTGAGCACGCGCGCGGTGGTACCGATGCCCGCGAGCGTAGAGCCCAGTGCCGCAGCGCCACGCTCGGGGGCGACCTGCGCGGCCATCGGCATGGCACGAACGACGAGCGCCGCGGCGATGGCCGCGGCGCTGATCGCTCGCTTCGAAGGGGAAGCGAAAGCAGACATGGGTCTCAGTGGGTGGCCGTCATGACAGGGCGCCCTTCCAGCACCTCGCCGGTATCCATCACCATCGCCACGATGCGCGCCTGCTCGGCCTGATGCGCATCGGCGAAGCCTTCGGCGGGGCTCGCTCGCTCGGGGCGCCCCACGTAGCGCACGCCCACCGCCGCGCCGGCACTCGCGCGGAGCCGTGGCTGCACGTACGTCCACGCGCCCTGATTCTTCGGCTCTTCCTGCGCCCACACCACCTGCTCCACGGCGGGATACGTATCCATCACGCGCTGGATCTCCTCATGCGGCCACGGATACAGCTCTTCCACGCGTACCAGCGCCACCTGCGGATTGCGCGACGGGGCGAGTGCCATGTCGTAGTACAGCTTGCCCGTGCAGAACACGATGCGGCGCACCTCGTCGCGGTGCTGCGACGCGATGGGATCGTCGATCACGCCCTGGAAGCGACCGTGCACGAGGTCATCGAGCTTCGACGCCGCCTGCGGCAGGCGCAGCAGCGACTTGGGCTGCATGCAGATGAGCGGACGACGCTGCGCGCGCAGCGCCTGACGACGCAGCAGGTGGAAGTACTGCGCCGGCGTGCTGCAGTAGGCCACCGTCATATTCCCCTCAGCGCACAACTGCAGGAAACGCTCGAGACGTGCGCTCGAGTGCTCCGGCCCCTGCCCTTCATAGCCGTGCGGCAGCAGCATCACGAGCCCGCTGTCCTGCCCCCACTTGGCGCGGTCGGCCACGATGAACTGGTCGATGATGGGCTGCGCCACATTCACGAAGTCACCGAACTGCGCTTCCCACAGCGTGAGCGTATCGGTCGCGATGACACTGTAGCCGTATTCGAAGGCCAGCACCGCGGTTTCGGAGAGCGCCGAGTTGTACACCTCGAACGTCCCCTTCGCCCCCGGCAGATTGGCCAGCGGCGCATACTTGCGCCCGGTATTCACATCGTTGAGTACGGAGTGCCGATGCGAGAACGTGCCGCGTTCGGCGTCCTGCCCCGTGATGCGCACGGACATGCCATCGATGAGCAGCGAACCGAAGGCCAATGCCTCGGCGTGGCCCCACTCGATGCCACCCTGCTCGCCCATGGTCTCCCGACGGCGCTCGAGCTGCTTGGCGAGACGCGGGTTCGCTGCGAAGTCGGCGGGCCACTGCAGCAGCGACTCGTTCACGAAGTGCAAGCGCTCCGGCGGCAGACCCGTCTGCACCTGACGCGGCGCGGCAGCGGCCGTGTCGACCGGCCAGGGCGCGTGCTTCTCGCTACCCAGCAGCGACTGCTTGAAGCGCGCATGGATGTCAGCGTAGCGCTGCGCCACGTCCTTCTCCACCTGTGCCGCTTCGTCGGCTGTCATCACGCCTTCACTCACCAGACGACTCGCCCACACCTGCGGCACCGTGGGGTGCTTGCGGATCGCGGCCGTGCGGGTGGGCTGGGTGTACATCGGCTCATCACCCTCGTTGTGGCCGTGACGACGATAGCCCACGAGGTCGATGAGGACGTCCTTCTTGAACGTCGCACGGTACGCACACGCGAGCCGCATGGCGATCACGCACGCTTCCGCATCGTCGGCGTTCACATGGAAAATCGGAATCTCGAACCCCTTCGCGAGATCCGACGAGTAGTACGTGGAGCGCGCATCCGACGGATCGGTGGTGAATCCCACCTGGTTGTTCACGATGATGTGAATCGTGCCACCGGTGCGGTACGCGTTGAGGTGCGAGATGTTCAGCGTCTCGGCCACGATGCCTTCGCCCGGGAACGCCGCATCGCCGTGAATGGCCACCGGCACCACCGCGTGCTCGTTGCGGTGCCCCGGCTGGCCGGGCTCGCGCTGCAACGCGCGCACCACACCTTCGATCACGGGGTTCACCACTTCGAGGTGCGACGGGTTGGGCATGAGGCGCAACTTCACCTCGCGTCCCTCCACCGTGCGCGCGCCGTTGTACCCCATGTGGTACTTCACGTCGCCGGTGGCGTTCTCGTCGGCGGCATCATGATGGCCTTCGAACTCGGCGAACAGCGCCTCGTACGGCTTGCCCATCACGTTGGTGAGTACGTTCAGGCGACCGCGGTGCGCCATGCCGATCACCACTTCGTTGGCGCCTTCGCGCCCGAGGGCATCGATCATCGCGTCGAGCATGGGGACGAGCGTATCCGTGCCTTCCACGGAGAAGCGCTTGTACCCCTGGTACGCGCGTCCGAGGAAGCGCTCGAGCCCGTCCACCTCGTTGAGGCGCGTGAGCACCTGCTTCTTTTCGTCGGCCGAGAGCGGACGCGTGATGACACCATCGCGGAACGCCTTCCGGAACCAGTCGCGCTCTTCGTACACCTCGAGGTGCCAGACTTCATAGCCGATGCGCCCGGAGTACACGCTGCGTTTGCGCGCGATGACGTCCTTGGCGGTGGCGTAGCGATCGTCGCCCAGCGCAGCGCCCGGAATGGCTTCGAGGTCGGCGTCGGTGAGGCCGTGGAATTCGGGGCGCAGTTCGTCGGCACCGGGCGGCGGCGTGCCGAGCGGGTCGAGCTGCACCGCGTAATGGCCAAACATGCGAATGGCCTGCTGCAGTGAGGCGGCCGCGGCCACTTTGGCGAGCAACGCGGTGTCCGCGGGACCGGAAGCGGCGGGAACCGTCGCGCTCGAGCCGGAGGTGCCGAACAGCGACTCGGCAATGCGGAAATACTGACGCCACGTCTCGTCGACGCTGGCCGGATCGCGACGGTACCGCTCGAACTGCTCGGCGAAGATGCCGTCGTTGAAAACGCTCGTAATGGCTGACATAACCACGAAATCTAGTAGGACACCGAGGCCAAATCTGTGGCGGTCTCCTCCAAAACCACGAAAGCCGGTTACCGCCGAGTTACGACGACTGCGGGAGCACGAGCGTGAAGATCGAGCCCTCCCCTGGACGGGAGACAAGTTCGATGCGCCCCCCGAGCAGCGTGGCGAGGCGGCGGGCGATGTAGAGGCCGAGGCCCGTGCCGCGGGCTCGGCGCAGCGCCGAATCCTCGAGCTGGGAGAAGGGGCGGAAGAGACGCTGCATGTCGGTGGCCGCAATGCCCACCCCGGTATCCCGGACCGCGAAGCGCACGGTGGGCGAGCCGTCGGGGCCGGGAGATCCGCGCGATACCCGCACCGTCACGCCGCCGACCTCGGTGAACTTGATGGCGTTCTGGCAGAGGTTGAGGAGGATCTGCCGTACCCGCGCCTCGTCGGTGGTGAGCACCGGCAGTCCCGGCTCGAGATCGAGCATGAACTCGATCCCCTTCTCGCGGGCAAGCGGTTCGAGGAAGGGGTGCAGCGAGTCCAGGAACTCGTCGAGCCGAACAGGTGCCGTGCGGGCGGTCAGGCGGTCGGCTTCGAGGGAGGCATACGTGAGGATGTCCTCGATGAGGCTGCCGAGATGCCGCCCCACCGTGCGCAGGCGCACGAGGACGTCCCGCTGCTCGTCGGTCAGCGGCCCCAGGATCTCGTCTTCCAGGAGTTCGCCGTAGCCCTCGAGCGCCGTGAGAGGGGTGCGAAGCTCGTGCGAGAGGGTGGCCAGTAAGCTGGTCTTCGCGGCGTCGGCGCTGCGGGCCTCCTCGAGCAGCTGGGCCTTCCAGAGGGCCAGGGCCGCCAGGTCGGCCATGACGCCCAGCCGTTCCTCGTCGACTTCGTCGAACAGCGGATGACCGGCCTCCCGCGTGATGGCGAGCACGCCGTACAGCTGCTGGTTGGCGAGCAGGGGGAGCAGCAGGATGGGGCCGATGCCCAGCGTGTGAAGCAGCTGGGCAAAGAACGGCGAGCTTTCCAGTGGGTTGGCAATGGAGAGCGTGCGCTGCTCACGGGCGACCCGTCCGGTGAAGGTCCCTTCGAGGGGAAAGGTGAGATCGAGCAGGGTGGCCGCCCGTCCAGCAACGGCAACATATACGCCATTATCACCGCTTAATTGCGCCACAGCAGCGCCATTTGCACGTCCTCGGACCATACTGCGCTGGCAAAGCCGTTCGAGCACCTTCTGCGAGTCCGTCTCGCCCGCCAGCACCCGGGCCACCTGTCGCAGGGTCCCCAGCTCCTCCGTCTTGCGGTAATCGGAGTAGAGCAGGTCCTGATTACTGGCCGGGAAGTCGGCCGGATCGATGGCCGGGTGCGAGCCGGTGGTGCGCGATGGCGGCTGGGGCGCGTGCATACGGGAACAGTGCACCGCCCCGCGCGCCTTGGGGAGCCATGGCGAACACACGCAAGAAGACCGGCAAGCAGCCGGGGGCCGTGAACGGGCACCCCGACAAGACGTGCGCGCGCTGCGGCCGCCCGTTCAGCTGGCGCAAGAAATGGGAGCGCGACTGGGAGAGCGTGCGCTATTGCAGCGACAAATGCCGCATGGGGAAGTCGGCGGGCTGACCGAACCGGCCGCCGCCGCACCGGCTACGAGCGCGGCCCCCACTCCTTCCCGAGGGTCGTCATCAGTTCCGTCATCAGCGCGATGCCATCCCACAGGTTGCCGATGCGCAGGTTCTCGTTGGGCGCGTGCTGACTGTTGTCGGCGTTCACGGTGGGCACGGTGATCACCGTGGCGCCCAGCTGCTCCACGAAATGAAAGAGCGGCAATGAACCACCAAGAATGGGCAGCGTGAATGGCTCGCGGCCGTAGCTCCGGGCCATCACCCGCTTCACAGCCTGTACGCTGGCCGTGCTACTCGGGACGCGAACAGCCGTGTAGCCGCTGTCGTAGGTGACGTACGCCAGGCGCCCGCGATCGGCGCTCTTCGTGGCGGCGTTGGGGTCACGCACGATGGTGTAGCCCTGCTGCGCGAGATGCGCCTCCAGCAGGCGACGGATACGCGCCGGCTGCTGATCGGGGACGAGACGGAAGTCGATGCTGACGCTGGCGCTCGTTGGCACCGCGTTGCTGGCCCCGCTGCCCACGTTGCCGGCGCGGATGCCGCGGAGGTTGAGCGCGGGCTGCATGATGCGCTCGCCGAGGGCGGCGTTGTCCGCCTCGGTGCGCGAGAGCCCGAGCGAGGTGCGCACGCTGTCGTCGGTGGTGCTGAGCGCGCGCGCGAGTGACGTGTCCTCGTCGCTGACGGCCGGCACATCGGTGTAGAAGCCGGGGATGAGCACGCGGCCATCACGATCGCGCAGGCTCGCCACGAAGTGCGCCGCCGACACGGCAGGGTTGGGTGCCCAGTTGCCGTAGTGGCCGCTGTGCAGGGCGCGGTTCGCTCCATAGAAGGTCACCTCGGCCCCCATCACCCCGCGCACGCCCAGCACGATTTGTGGCGCCCCACTCACGTGCACGGGGCCGTCGAAGAACAGCCACGCGTCCGCCGCGAGCTTGTCCTTGTTGGTACGCAAAATCTCGGCGAGGTGATTGGAGCCGGCCTCCTCCTCACCCTCGAGGAAGAACTTCACGTTCACGCTCCGCTGCTTGCCGAGTGCCTTCATGGCATCGAGCGCGGAAAGCATGGCCACGATGGGGCCCTTGTCGTCGCTGGCCGAGCGCGCGCGGATGCGCACCTCGGGATCGACCGTATCCCCCGGCGCCGGCAGCGGCACATCGTCGGTGGGCGCGCTGTTGCGATAGCGGTTCAGCTTGGGGGTGAACGGATCGTGATCCCATCCGCCACCGGCCACGGGCTGTCCATCGAAATGCGCGTAGAACACCACCGTGCGCGTGGCGCCGGGCGCCTTGAGCTCGCCGAGCAGCGCCGGGCTGCCGCCACTCGCGGCACGCAGCGGTACGAGCGCGACGCCGCGCTTCGCGAACGCCTGGGTGAGGAACGCGACGTTCTTCGCGATGTCCGCCGGATTGCTCGCCACATTGGGAATGGCGAACAGCGCAAACGCTTCGTCGAGGATTTCGCGTTCGTGCTGCTTGCGCCACGCATCCACCTGCTGGCGGAGGGGCTGGGCAGTGGCGATGGCGGGCGCCGCGAGGGTCGCGAGGGTCAGAGCAGTGAAGAGTCTACGCATGCCTCTCACGCTACCGGGGCTCTCGCTTGTCGGCTAGTGCGGTGGTACTGCTTTCGCGGAGGCGCGGAGGGGGCGGAGGCCGTCCCCCTCACATCTCACATCTCAAAACTCGTACGCCGCCGTGAGGAACACCGCGCGAGCCGGCAGGATGAAGTAGCGCACCCGCCCGCTGCCGCTCACGGCACCGCTCCCGAACTTGCGCGTGTCGCCAAGGTTCTGGCCGCGCAGCGTGAAGCTGGTGCGGCCGAGCGAGAGGCGCGCCGTGGCGTCCACCGTGTAGTAGTCGGGAAGTACACGGTCAGGGCTGCTGGTATTGTCGAGGAAAGCGCGGCTCTGATAGCGGCCCTCCACACTGACCCAGAGGCGCTGCACCGGCGTGACCTCCACGCGGTGCGCGCTGGTAAAGCGCGGCGTGAGCAGCGGCTCCACGTTGCGCCGCACCACCGGCGTGCCACGTGAGCTGTCCGTGAACTGCTTGATGCGGTTGGTGCTCCAGTTGGCGTTACCCGCGAGCACCACGCGCTCGATGCCGCGATACGTCCAATCGAGTTCGAGGCCGCGGCGATAGCTGCTCCCCACGTTGCGACGCAGGATCGACCCGCTGGCCGTGGGGGCCCCAATGCGCGCGATGTCGTTGCGGAAATCCATGCTGTACACGTTGGCCGAGAGGTCGAACGTGCGCTTGGTGATGTTCACCCCCGCTTCGAAGTCGCGCAGCTGCTCGGGCTTCACCCGCGTGAAATCCCCATAGGCCGCCACGTTGTCGGCGTTGAGATCATCGTCGCCGGCAAAGAGATCATTGCGCGCGGGCTCACGACTGGTGGCGCCATAGCTGGTGAACGCCGATACGCCCTTGCCCAGCGCGTACGTCACACCAGCTTTGGGATTGAAGAACGCCCAGTCGATGCTGCGTTCGCTGATGTTGGCGTTGGCCGACGGTTCGTAGCGGAACCGTGTCCAGCGCCCCTGCACATCGCCGAACCATGTAGCCTTGCCCTTCGCGTACGACGCCTTCACGAAGCCGCTGGCATCCTGCTTGTGCCCCGTGTTGTCGTACAGTTCGGTGCTGGGCTGGAAGTAGCCGCGGTGTGCGCGCTGATAGGTGTTGGCGTTGACGCCGGTGTTGATGGCCAGCGCACCCTTCTCCACGTTGTACACGCTCGTCACCCCGTACCACGTGTGCGCGAGGTTGAAGCGGTACCGGTCGGGCAGCTCGAAGTAGTCGTAATTGCCGCTGGCCGAGTTGCGGTACAGGGTGGTGTTGAGCGACCCGCCGTTGGCGAGGGAACGTGACCACGCAAGCGACACCATCTGCTGACCGAACTTGTCACGCTCATTGGGGGCCAGCGGGTTGAAGCGCCAGTTCTGCTGCAACTGCGCGAGCGTGGCGCCCGTGTAGCTGAGCGTATCGTACAGCTGCCCCACGAGCGCCGTGAGCTTCACGACGTCCCGTTTCCCGAACCATCCGGCGCCCAGGAACCCGGTGCGCCCCGCCACGCCACTGTGATCACGGTAGCCGTTGGTGCGCAGCGCACTCACGCGACCATACGCCGCGAACCCGTTCTGCAATCCACTGTTGAAGCCGGCCGTCACGCGCTGCGCGCCGAAGCTGCCGACCTGCACCTGCACGTCACCGCCGGCGTCGGGGCGCGCGACGGGCATGGTCTCGAAGTTGATGGACCCGGCATAGCTGGCCGTCCCCGCCGTACTCGTCCCCACACCGCGCTGCACCTGCACGCTCTGCACGTTCGACATGAGATCCGCGAAGTTCGCGAAGTAGAGGACCTGATCCTCCATGTCGTTGAGCGGCACCCCATCGATGGTGATGTTGATACGCGTCTGGTCGAGGCCACGCAGGCGCAGATAGCTGTACCCCCACTGCGTCCCCGTTTCCGTATGCGCGATGAGGCTCGGCGCCGCGTTCATCAGCAGCATCGGTACGTCCTGGCCGAACTGCCGCTGCGTGATCACGGCCCGCTCGATCGTCTTCTGCGCGATGGGCGCATTGCTGCCGGCGCGAATGGCCTGCACGGTGACGCCTTCGATCCTGCGGGCGGCCGAATCGGCTTTCGCCGAGTCGGATTTGGCCGAACCCGGCCTGGCCTGTGCCTGAACAGAAGTACCAGCAAACAGCAGGACACCGAGGGGGGCGACGGCCGAACCCACAGTGTGCGCGAACGTGCGCGACACGCGGGTCTCCGGTCGCCCGGCACGCCAGAGGCGTGCGAGGATGCGACGAGACACGTTGGACTCCCTACGCCGGTATCAACCGGATCAGGTTCGACGGGTGTTATCTCAGCCGAACGCGCACTGGCGGCGCCGGCACCCCGGGCATGTGGGGTCAAGGCTAATCAGCTTTGACCATCATGACCAGTG
>Ga0164293_10003621_pt1 | contig 13173 bp, 8 predicted proteins | sample GEODES118metaG_FD_111487 | JGI IMG/M metagenome (GOLD analysis project Ga0164293, IMG submission 111487) | Eutrophic lake water microbial communities from Lake Mendota, Wisconsin, USA - GEODES118 metaG | ecosystem: Environmental > Aquatic > Freshwater > Lake | place: USA: Lake Mendota, Wisconsin... | reverse complement strand
GTATATATATCTGCTGGAAATGTGAATGATTATAATATAATATCAAATAATTATAGATTAGCTTATTCAAATAAATTGGAATATCCAGCCATCATTCCGAATATAATAAATGGTTCATATGGAGAAGAAGTATATAATACAACAATTGTTATGGCAGGTAAAGATACTTATTTAACTCAGATACTAGATGATGTATATATTGAATTAAATTCAGAAATGGATAATTTTAACTCTAATGAATTTTATTCAACAATTGTTAATTATAATTTTTTTAGTGATATATCTAAATATTATTATTTTGAAAATTATCTTCCTCTTGATATAAATATAACAAATCGTACATTTGAAATATTAGAGTTATATATAAAATTAGGTAGTAAGATATTATTACAAGAAATAACTATTGATGGGTCGATCTATGAACATTATATTGATATTAGTGTGGTGAATTTTATTGTTAAGATAACAAGTGATAATAAATTCCATAATATTAAAAATTCATATTTTTACATCAACAATACAATCCCGTGTATTATAACTGCCAACCTGTACATCCAAATTATCCATCCAGAATATAAATTATCAAGAACATTGAATACAGTTGATAAGAATACTGTTAGTATTGACGTGTTTGTTCACACAAAATTAGTAGCTAATCCGATTAGAACAGGTGGTAAATGGAAATATACGATACAATTTACAAATTTGGAAGGGTTGACAGGGACAGATGAAGAATTGACAGATGAAGAATTACAAGAACGTATTTATAATAAGATTAAGCATCGAGATATTTATATAAATAACGTATTAGTATTATTATCAACTAGTGGGGGTAAATATTATATCACATCATCTGAATTATACAATAATATAAATTTACTATATATATATGATAGCGCCTATATTGATAGCATCGTAATTACTAATAAAACACCGAAACCTGAATATGATATGTTTGATAATAATATATATGATAAATTATTAAGTGTAGATAATAATCTTACAATTAAACATATTAGTATGGCGGAGATGTATGATATTATTGATAACACTGCAATTTATTTTAATGATAATAATTCAACAAAAATAATATTTAATGAATTACCCAGTATGTCATATATTGGTTATTCTAATTATATCATTTCAAATAGTATTAATGATGATTTCTATTTATTGACAACAACTAACAAAGTTGTCGATATTTCATCAACGGCAACACCTTATAATTATTCAGTTCAATATGATTATAAAGATACCTATTTATATCAATATTCACCTGAATTATCATTAACTATCCCATCTTTTGAGACTTATATAATTGACATTATACAAATGAATATGATAGTAGGTATGAATAAACCTTGGAGGGATTGGACACTTATTACAACTAGACACGATGATAATTTGAAGGTCTTTTTAAATAATTATGATTTGGTTTATGTTAATGAGGAATTTAAGACAATCCAATCAACATCTTATTTTACTGATAATGAAATAACAGAACTAAAAGAATTTATGAAATTTATGAATAATAATATGAATGCGTATATGATTATGAATGAGTTATATAATGTTGAAAATTTTATATTAAAACAATTGGTATACTATTTGGATCAGAAATTTTTTTGGGATAATATCATTACTATTATGAAAACTATTGTGGAACAATATGTCGGTACATATCAATGGACTATTGAGAATAACATAATTATTATATTGAATGAATTTACGTTATACCCAGAAAATTTTACTAAAGTTGGTATTAATTATATAAGAAAAAACTATTTGAATAGAGAATTTAATATGACATTTGAATTTAATTACATTAAAATTGGTAGAAATCCAACCATTATAGATAATAATATTGGATATGTTATTAATAAAACAAATGATTATAATTTGTATGGGACAAGAATGGATAATGTAATATCAACTCTTATTACATATAATAATTCATTGAATAATTTAACACCAATATTACCAATTAATTTTAAATATATGGACAGCATTAAATATTATATTGCTAAATTATATTATGATATAATAAAAGATAAAAATCAAAATTTCAATATATTAACCAAAATGGATCGGATAGTTAATTTTAGTGATAATATATATTATGGGAAATATTTTGATTATCTATTTAATGAACGATACTATGGTTATTTTGGTTTACAGCAATATAATGTTACAAGTAAAATTATTAGTACTATTGGCACCGATTCAGTCTATGTTCGCGGTTATATAGTGGGTGATCTCTATAATAAATTTATACCAGATTCAGATATTAATATATTAGAGACAAATAATATATTCAAATACAATGTAATAATCAATAATGAAAATTATAATAGTAATGAGATAATTAAAACAACAAATCAGTATACAGTAGATATTCGCGATAATTATAACCATGTAGTTGACCCACTCGTAGAAGATGCATATGTTAATACAGATAGTATAATGTTTGATTCAAATGAAATGGTTCAATCATCAAATATATCATTACTTGCAAAAGAGCCATATACTATTATAAATACAATCTATTATGGTGATATGTATGATGTTAAATATGATTCAACACTCAGTAGCAATAACATTATTATCTATAATGATATCAAATTATTATATATAGATGATACAACATTGGTATCTCCTGTTGATATTAGAAAAGGATCAGTTATTGAGATCATATTATCAGTTGTTATTATATCGATATCATATATAAATAATCGAACATATATAGTATTATCATCAAATTATACAACTGAATATCCTTATGTAAGAATTGATAATATTGTTTATGAAATTATACAAGAAAACGACAAATATTATATAGATGAGAACATAACAATAAAAACAAATGAATTATATAATGCTATTAAATTTATAACACTTACATATGGAAAACCAACAATTAAAAAGAAAGTAGTTGATATTATATTAGATAGGAATATTGTTCCATTACAATATAATCAAACAGATAACACCTTACCTCAATCGTTCACGATGGATAATGTTATTATATATGAAGTAATTATATATACAGATAACACATTGCGAATATATTATAATTATCCAGAGGGATATAGTACATTACCATCGACTATTTATCATAATTATCGTATCAGAGAATCAATTCCATATGAGATTGAAACAATTACTGAATTATTACGATATTATTATACAATTCCGAATAAATATAATTTATTAATAACAGATGAGATACTTTTTAATAATAAAGAGATTAAAGCAGTTCTTCATAAAGTACTTAATAATAATATAATATTCTATTTAACTGATTATTATACGAATGAAGATTTAAATGCACTAAATATGTTCTCAATGAAATATTTTAATTTAAATGTTATTAGTTATAAAGGTGATATTATTTATGCAACAATACCTGAGAATCTTGTAAATGATGAAAATACATTTGAATTAGTTGAGGAAAATGGCAATGTTATACCAGTCCAAGTATCGTTTACAAACTATATGGTTATATTATTGCCATATCCAATTATATCAATAAATAATCTTAAATTAAGACAAGTAATACTCACACCTGACAATAATGCATATGAAAATATTAATAATCATGCATTTTTAGTTACAACTAAAAACGATACATCTCACAATAATATTAGTGAATATTTTGTACCAACTATACAAGTATTATCAAATGAATTAAAAGAATTTAATGCACAATATTATTATTTAATTGATACATTATTAATAACATTTGATTATAATGACATGATTTATATATTATACAATGATGATTATATTCCTGCTACAGTATATTTAGTTCAAAAATATTTTATAATAGTTGGTACAAATAAATACATACCTGAACAATATGTCAATATTTATGATAAATATTTAACACAAACATCAAATAATATATATCTAAATGAAACTAATTATTTTTACGTTCAAGGAGAGTTATTAGAAGTTTATTCAAATAATTCATATGTAATTATATTACCACAAAATAGCATAGAATCATATACTAGATATAATAATACAACAACTAATAAAGTAATTTTATCTTTTGCCTACTCAAAGCTTGATATTAAGAATATATCTTATGATGTTGGATTTAAGAAAATACCAGATGTTGTAAATACTACTATTAATAATAGTACTTCATATTACGATGTAGATTGGATACAATACATTGCTCGCAGTATGTTTAAATCGATTGAATTCTCGATAGATGATAATATTATAGATAAATTGGATATAGATACTCTTACTATTTATGCGACTTATTATATCGATATCTTCAAACGGGATGAACTTATTAATTTGCAAAAAATAAGACAGAATCCAGATGGTTCATACTTTTTTAATATGGTAATACCATTATCATTTACTCTATCAGCTGGAAGACATTTGCCAGTATCTAGTATGAATAATAGTAATGTTAAGATTAAATTTACATTAAATAATATTAATCAACTTATAACAAATAAAATGGATGGTTATACAAAGAATGTAACTCCATTAATTGATTTCTATTATTCATTCATGACATTAGATAGTAATTTATTAAAGAATTTTAAGAATTATACAATGATGCTTAGACCACTTTATAGTTATCAATATTTCTTATTAAATAAACCAGAAGAATATAATCATTTAACTCTCCTAAATAGAACAACAGATATCTTCTTTATTACAAAGACAATTAATGATACTCAGCCATATAAAACAAATGTAGTTAGAGATGATTGGTATAATGAATATTTGAAAGATGCCGATTATGATAATTATATTTATACAATAATTGATGCTGAAATTAAAAGCAATTCATATAGATATCAATTATTAAAGAATCATATGATTATTGGGAAATATGATACACGTTTTGCAATGTATTTAGATCAGAAATATTTGCAATACATTGATGAAAACTTAAATGATAAGAATCTTAAATTTTCAAATAAATTAACACTTTTAACATTATATTTTACCAATATTTACATGAATGATAGTGTTAAAACAAATATTGATGCAATTGATAATTTAAATATACTGGTAAATGGAAAAGAAATACAGCCTAAATTATTCGCAGATTTTAACAATCTAGTTGTTCCATATATGAAGGGATATACTTTACCAGATGGATATCATCTTTATAGTTTCGCATATGATTCATTATCATCCCAACCGAATGGATTTGCATTTATGAAGAGATTGAAAGACTTTCTAATCTATTCAAAACAGAATAATTATATGAATGAATATAAAATGAAGATTTGTGCTAAAGAATATAAATTTATAAAAATTGAGAATAATAAAGCAGTAATATTATAAATATATTTATAAATAATACTTAAAAGAGCAATTCCCATTTTTAATCACCAAGACATTATAATACAATCCATATGCCCTAACATTAATACTATTATTATAATTAACTATCTTATTTAATCCCAAAACTAGAGTTGAATCATCTACCATACTAAAATTCATCGTTCCTTGTGGTTTATATTCCATTGGATTAAAACCAAAACTGAACATATAAATTCCTTCATTTGAATATACTTTATTTATATAAGTTTGTAAATAGTTATAATATTCACTATTATAAATTTCATTTCGTGCTATTGAATTAATAAGTAATTTATTCGTATTAATAAGTGGTTCTGTATTTGTTGTTAATGGTAAAGATGTATAATTGAAAACATCATTTATATTAAGATTACTATCAAGTTGGGCACGCCAGAATAATGCTTTGTGTGGATTTGTTAGTTTTAATATATAATTACTATTAAGACTCTTAATATCCTTCTCTAAAACAGTTGATACCAATGGAACAACATATTCTAATTCATTATTAAGAAAAAACCATCTTTCTTCTGCTTCTAAATAAATATAGTTAACCAATATATATGCATCTTTTAATGCGGGAGTTTCATATGGAAAATAACTTTCATCTGATACAATAATACTATTCACAGATGGCTGAGTATTAAATCCAGATGTCTGTCCTGTTATATTATATTTTATATTAATACTATTTGGAACTAAAAAATCACCATATAATTTATTATAATAAACTCGCTTTGTATTAATATCAAAATAGATAAATTCACCTGCACTTTTGACACCATCGACATTCTGTAATATCAATTCATTTTTTTGATATAAGCAAATATAATTATCAATTTGAAAATAATTTGTTGGCGATTCTTTATAACATTGACTAAAATCATTTAATTCAACATGTATTTCTATATCTTGTTTGGTAATTGCACCGATTGGTAAACCAACATCAACATTCATATTAAAGAAAAATGATAAAGGGATATATAATTTATAACTTGGTTTTCCATTACTATAATCGACTAATATTTTAACATTCTTACCAATATTTTGTTCCCAACCAGTATCATCTGAATGGCGTGTTTCATATTCTATATTTAACCAATCACCATAATGACGAGAAAATAACACACCGCCAATTTCTACGTCAATATAGCGTATCATTGCAAGAGCTATTTTATTAGCCCAGGCAAACTTTTTAATACCCGATGGGAGCGTTGAATGATTAGATAAGGGTATATCTGGAAGTTCAAAATATAAAGTAATATCCTTAATGAGGTCTGAATTTTTTGCAATTTTAGCAGATAATCGTCTACCAAAATTTGGCGATGATCTAAAATATTGCGGTAATATTTCATATGAAGTATTTACATATTTTTTAAATACTGTTTTAAAATATGTTATTTTTGGATTCACATTAAAATATATATTTTCTTTTCCAACTGATGCCAATAATAACAGTCCTAATGTCATATTACATTATAATAGAATATTTGTTTAACGAATATTTGTTTAACGAATATTTGTTTAATAAAATTTAATAAATTTATTAAAATTTCTCTTATAAAGTATATGAAAGTTGAATATATAATATGTATATCTGTATTTATATTAGTTGTGATAGTAATTATAATAACATTAACAAAGAATAAATTTACCAATACTAAAACCGAAAAATTTGCAGATGATCCATTACCATCCACAAAAACATTAAAGTATTTCGGTGGAGGATATTGCCCATATTCAAATACGAATAGTAATGCATATAATGTGATTTTAGATTTTGAAAATCTAAAGAAGGATGTTAAGGTAGAATATTATTGGACAGAGAATAATCAAGATAAAATGGAACAATATGAAATAATGTATGTTCCAACTATTCTTGGGAAAGATGATAAGCCAATTGAATTAAAATTACCCGATAATTTTGATAAAACAGGAAAGACTGATGCAGAAATAAAAACCGCTTTGATGGAACATATTTATAGTTTAGTGTAAAATCTGCTTTTTAAATTCAAGCATATTAATTATATTTGGGTTAGTATCTTTATATCCACAATATGCACCATACCACATTCCAGCAATTGCTCCTATTGTATCGTTATCAGCAAATGATAGTGCTGAAAAGAATACAACACTATTCCAATTTATTTCTAAATCTTCTGGTTTTTTAAAGTTTAATTCATATCCACCGCCCTTCATTGATATTGAACTAAGGAGGCTATCTAAAGCCAATATAGTGCAGGTTGATCCAGTTGCACCATATCGATTATAATCTGGTTTATTATTATAGAGAATTTCATCCAATTCCAAATAACGGTCTGGCATTGTGAATTCTGATGTTTTATATTCTAACATTTTAATACGGCGTTCTTTATATTTATACCAGGTATCCCAAAATATATGTTTATCATCCATATATTCTTTATATATATCGGTTTTTTTCATTATCTTATCTATTGTTTTATTCTCTTCTAATTCTATTAACATATCAGCCCATTTCCAAGGTGGAATATCATTTAATGCATAATTTGTAAATAGCGCTGTTACCATCCCACCGAGAAAGCCCAATGGATAATTATGAGTTAATCGGCTGGCATAAATTGATACCTCTATTATTTTTTCAATATTATCCTTAAAATGTATTACAATATAGTGAGTTCTCATTGCAGCACCATTACCACCCATAACCTCAGAATATGGAATTATCTTCATATCACGTTTTTTACTTAACATTCTTAAGGAATTTAGTGTTGATATTCCAGATACACGCTTTTTTTCTTCTAATTGAGGGAGAATATCCACATAGCAATCAATAAAATCCTTTATACTACCACCTCGTAAACAGGCTTTTTTAGTGGCGATCATCATAATAGTATCATCACTTGCGTGCCATTTTGATACATCTATATTAAATCCACCAAGAGCAAAGAATTCAGTAACAATATGTTGATTTATAACAATAGCCTGATGAAGATCTGGTATATTTGGATTGGTATAGTTAAATTCCCATTTACCATTATTAAATCCCAATGTATCTAAATAAGACCCTAATATGCAAGATGCCTCTATTCGTTTTTTAAGACTCATTATAATAAATCATAAAAAAAATAATGCAGGATGCTTTTATTTTTTAAGACTCATTATAATAAACGCGCATTAAAAGATATTTTATAATATATTATAATAATGGACGAAATAAACTTTAGCGCTTTGGAGTTTAATTTATATGAATTATTAAATCTCCCACTTAATTGCACAACTGAAGATGTAAAAAAGAAATTTAGAAAATTAATTAAACAATTTCATCCTGATAAAATAACTGATGTTGAACAAAAAATTTATTATAATATTACAATTGCCCATCATGTTCTTGGTAATGAGGAATCACGAAAGCGTTATGACAATTGGCTTCTTAATAGTAATAGGAGTCATTCATCATTAAAAGATGGTTTTCAAGATGCACTTGCTGGTGTTCAACAATATTTCCCTCAATCAAAGGAAGAAGCAGCGGCACAATTTCAGAAAGATATGGAAGATTTATCAAATCGTCATGGTGCATTTAAGGAGGATAATAGAAAACTCCACGATATATATAAAGAAAAAGAACGAGAACGCGGGAAAGTTAATATAGCAAGAGAAGATTTCAGTAGTATGGATGATTTTAATAATAAATTTGCTGAGAGAAAAAAGAATGGATTATATTGTGATAAAATTGTTAAGAGAAATAATGAAATTCAACCATTTACCTTTGGTAGTAGCTCAAATTATGCCGAATTAAAAGATTTTCACAATGTATATAAGAAAGATTCTCAAATACAATATGCATTCCAATTAATGCCAGTTGCAGACGATAGTTTTAATGATAAATCAATGAAAGAAAGAATGGATGAATATAATAATATGACTAATACGTTTAAGAAAGAAAAACCAAATATATTGGATGGTTTGAACTTTTAAAAATATAAACATTTATAATGGTAAAAGCACAAGATTTATTTAATGAACAGAAAGAACGTGAACGACAAAAAATGAAGATTTATAAAAAAGTATATGAAAAAGTGGAAAAGAAAATTATAAATTGCAGCGGTATGAATATGTATGAATGTTGGTTTATGATACCAGAATTCTTTCTCAATATACCTCTGTATAATATGGATGATTGTAAAAGATATTTAGACGCGCGATTAAAAGAAGATGGATTTAAGGTTAGTTTTAATGGTAATAATATTATTCTTATATCGTGGGGTTGAAATATTTCATTTGAGTCATTAGCCTAAGCATTTCATTATTCGGCATATTTAAGTATTTATTATCTGTTTTTTTAAATGTAACATTAACCATTCTTAATAATAATATAAAAATAATAATAAGAATAATAATAAATAAGACTTTTAAGACATCTTTTGTTATATTTATTTCTAATCCAAATAAATTAATTGTTGAAATTGGTTTATCTACTTGTGGACTGGTACTAGTAGTAGGATCAGCAAAATGTTCAGTTATTTGGTTTTTAATAGAATTTGTAAAGTTTTCTGTAAAGTTATCTGTTATAGAATTTTTAAATTTAGCCATACAAAATGGACAATTTTGTAGATGTTCCATGAAAGCGCAGTTATTACCAGTAAAATGTTCATTATAATTAACATTTTGTTGGGGATTAGTAGAATCTTTTTGTGCAAATGTTTCAGGTGGGTTAGAAGGTTGAACTGAGTTATCAACTGGTTTTTCGAATGGTTTTTCGAATGATTTTAATGATGCTTGACAGTTGGATGCAGATTCATATATGTTTGTAAATTTACCAGAAGGTATATTATTTTTAAACATATCTTTTTTACCCCACGCATCTTTTATACTTGAATAATGTATCATATTAATATGATATATATAATATTAATATATTTATTAAAAATCGTTTAATATTAAAGAAAAGATTATTACTTAATATATAATGGATTCAAATACGAGTTCGGACATCGACTTAAACATACTTGACAGAAATGGACGCCAAATGAATGTACCATCATTAAAAAAAGATTCAAGTGATACAGATTTATATTTAAATCTGATTGCAAATCCAGTAAAATCACGTCAAGAAAGTGAAAATTCTACATCGTCATTGCATTTAGATAGTGATCATAAAAAGAGTTCAACATCTAGTATTAAAAGATTATCATTGAACAGTCTTAAAATGTCTCCAAAAAAAGACAAAAAAGAATCATTTAAACCATCATATTCAGAGAAACATTATTCAGAGAAAAAACATCATACTGAAGCTAGACATTCTGAACGTAAATCATCTTATCGTCGCAGTGATACAGAATCATCTCGTCCGAGATATGAGAGCGTTGATGTATCCGATAGGAAATCATCGGTTAGGAGTTCTGCCAGATCTCCATCACCCGAACCAGTTAAATTAACTCCTCAACAGATTAGGATGAAGAAGACTGATTTATTAAGAAAATTATGTGATTTAAAAGCACAGGGTTATCAATTAACAAGGGAATACAATTTCAGTAGTGATATCGATGAGATGGAAAATGAGTTTGAATTACTTAAGAGTTTCAAGCAACGTCGCGATGGTATTAAATTATATAAAAATACAATTGTTAATGTTTGTAATTTAGTCGAATTTTTTAATGGGAAATATGACCCATTTGGTGCTGATCTGAATGGTTGGTCCGAACATATGAGTATAGAAGTTGATAGCTATGATGAAGTTTTGGAAGAATTATATGAAAAATATAAGAGTGTCGGTAAGAGCTTTCCTCCTGAACTTAAATTATTGATTTTAATCGGTTTTTCGGCATCTGCTTTCCACTTTTCCAAGAAACACATGTCCAATATGCCAACCAGCACTAATATGGTAGGTGGTTTAACAGGCGGAATTGCTCAAAAAATAGCCAGTATGGGAAAGGAGAAAAGCAAATTTATGACTGAACAAGAATTAAATATTGAAAGACAGAAAGAAGCATTTAGACAAAAAGATAGACAAATGAAGGAAGCAATGCGTCAGAAATTTGCACCACGAATGGAAGAGTCTGAAACACCAATGACACAAACCTATACACAAACAAATGCATCAGTTAAGCCACCTGCTACACAACCTAGTGTAAATTTACAAAATGGGTTCGCTCCAGTTAATTTCGGTAATAATATGATGCCTCAGAGCAATCTTGGACCACCCAGTATGGTAATCCCATCTAATGATCCACGTGATTCGGTTGCAACACGCGAGTCTAGTGTTGCACGTCCATTGGTCCAATCTAACCAATCAGTTAAAGACATATTAAAAAAATTACATGAACGTGATGTAGATACACAAGATACACAAGAAGAATTTACAGCAACTAACGATAGATTATTATCTGACACAACAGCAAGTGAAAGTAAAAAGAGAGGGCGTAAAAAGAAACCACTTATGACTATTCAATAAATTGTGTCTCGCGCTATTCGAAAACGGTTTTCGAATATTCGCGGACCAGAAGAGAGCCCGTATATTCAAAAACGGTCTTACCGTTTTTGAATAGCGATGCTCACAATTTAAAGATACACCATTGTTAATTTAAAGACTAAAAAGTATTTATATTAATTATGGATAAAAGCAAACGGGGACGACGTCCGAAGAAGCAAAATAATGAAGTGATTGAGCAAGTAGTCACGGACACGCCTATCATTGCTCATCTTCCGATAGAATTATCAGATATATGCGATCAAACAAGTGATATATTTATTAAAGCAGAAAATATTGAGGAGCCGATTTATAATAATATACAACAAGAACAGGAAATAAAAAAATTAAAAAAATATGTTGAAGATTTAACAAATAAATTAAATAAATATGAAAAAGAAAAACAAGATAAACCCAGTAAACCATCTATAATTGAATGTAATAATGATTCAAATTGTTGGTGGGATAAGATACAATTCACGACACCAGCAGTTGAAATGCCAGAAAGTTATTATAATGGTATTTTTAGTTGTACCGGTAAATTTTGTTCATGGGAATGTATGATGGCATATAATATTGATATTAATGATGAAAATATTTCAAAAAGAACATCACTTATATATTATATGTATAAAAAAACTTATAATAAAGAAATTATTATTAAACCTGCGCCATCATGGAAAATTCTTGATACATTTGGAGGACCCATTTCAATTGAAAAATACAGAGAAAATTTAAATACAAATACAATTGATTATAATTATATAAAACCACCAATTATATCGAGAATATCATATGTTGAAAAAATACCAATTAAACAAAATATTGAAGTTATTAAGAATGATGAAGTCATATTAAAACGAAGTAAACCTCTTAAAACAACAAAATATAATTTGGAACATATAATTGGTCTTAAAGTAAAATCATCTACTCAATCATAATATCACACTCCTTGGCAATTTCGATTAGTTTTGCCTTGAAGGTTGCGTGATGCGTTTCATCTGTAGTATCATCCACGGATGAGATGATAAAGTGAGGTGGAGAATCCATAACAATGGATATCTTTCCGCGTAGTCCTGATGCATCGAGTGCCGCATCAATTGATCGTTTCACAGAAGTAATACCAGAATGTGAAATCATCTTGAACTTTGTTGGCATAACGGTTCTCTTCATGGTGAGTGCTTGAAGCATCATGCCGAGTTGTGCATCGAGCAAGTCAACACTGTCAAAAATATGATCGAACAATGATGTATCGTCTGGGCGATTCATGTCAAGTGGGTAAATCGTTTCTTCCCAATACTCGACATAATTCATCTTGTTCATGGTTGCATACTTTTTAACAATGCTTACCATTCTCTTTGTTTGGTCATTCATTGTTTCAAACCCCT
>Ga0164293_10003620_pt1 | contig 13176 bp, 13 predicted proteins | sample GEODES118metaG_FD_111487 | JGI IMG/M metagenome (GOLD analysis project Ga0164293, IMG submission 111487) | Eutrophic lake water microbial communities from Lake Mendota, Wisconsin, USA - GEODES118 metaG | ecosystem: Environmental > Aquatic > Freshwater > Lake | place: USA: Lake Mendota... | reverse complement strand
CGTGAAGGCCAGCGATCTGACCGTAGGACGGTCGGGCAGGCGCAGCAGACATTGCGGACCGGCGCTTGGCCTTGGGGGAAGCCTTGGAGCCAGCCCTGGCCGTCGCCGATTTGCTCGTGTTAGCCGATTTGCCGGTGTTAGCTGATTTGCCGGTGTTAGCCGATTTGCCCGATTTTCCCGATTTGGCCGAGTTGGCGGATTTGGTCGACTTAGGCGCATTGACCCCGGGCTTGCTCTGGCCCGCCTCCGAACTGCCAGCCGCCTGGGCCGCGGGAGCCAAGGCGGAGGCGGCAAACACCAAGGTCACGGCCGCCAGCATCGCACGCCAATGTGTAGCGTAGCCAGCAACGCTGGCGAATGGCAGGGCAACAGCAGAAACGCAGGGCTTGAGGGGCATTCTCGATTCCGGCAGAAAGGCTCCGCGGCGTCTCAACGGGTCCATATCGTGCAAATTTCCACGATCAAAACCCGATTAAAACCGCAAACCTTCACAAATTCAATGAGTTAGAAACGATTCCTAAGACTCATCTGAAATTATAGGTTGCCTCATCAGCCCTGAGCCGCCACCCGCTCAGCTTTACTCTGTAACTTATTGAGCGCACTCAGGTAAGCCTTGGCGGACGCAACCACGATGTCGGGGTCGGAACCCACGCCATTGACCACTCGGCCAGCGTTCTGCAGACGGACGGTCACCTCGCCCTGGCTCTCGGTCGACCCGCTGATCGCGTTGACCGAATAAAGCACCATCTCGGCGCCACTCTTGACATGACTCTCGATGGCCTTGAGCGAGGCGTCGACCGGGCCGTTGCCATCGGACTGCCCATGCACCTCCTGACCGGCCACGGTGAAAACCACCCGGGCCTGGGGGCGCTCGCCGGTCTCACTATGTTGGGCCAGCGATACGAATCCATACGTCTCGGCGCTACTGCCTGAAGCCTCACCGCTGACCAAAGCCAGAATGTCCTCGTCGAAGATTTCGCTCTTTCGGTCAGCGAGGTCCTTGAATCGAGTGAAGGCGGCGTTGATCTCGGCCTCACTCTGCAATTCCACACCAAGTTCCAGCAGGCGCTGCTTGAAGGCATTGCGACCGGAGAGCTTGCCCAGAACGATCTTGTTGGCACTCCAGCCCACATCCTCAGCACGCATGATTTCATACGTGTCGCGGGCCTTGAGCACGCCGTCCTGGTGAATGCCCGAGGCATGCGCAAAGGCATTAGCGCCCACCACCGCCTTGTTTGGCTGGATCACGAAGCCGGTGGTCTGACTAACCATGCGGCTGGCTGCGACGATGTGTTGGGTGTCGATGCCCACGTCGAGGCCGAAGAAGTCACGGCGCGTCTTGAGCGACATCACCACTTCTTCGAACGAGCAGTTGCCGGCGCGCTCGCCCAGACCGTTGATCGCGCACTCAATCTGGCGGGCACCACCGATCTTCACACCGGCCAGGGAGTTGGCCACCGCCATGCCCAGGTCGTTATGGCAGTGGACCGACCAGATCGCCTTGTCGGAGTTGGGGATTCGCTCACGCAGGCTGCGAATGAACTCGCCGTACTGCTCGGGCACCGCGTAGCCCACCGTGTCAGGCACGTTGATGGTGGTGGCGCCTTCGCGAATGACCGCCTCGAACACCCGGCAAAGAAAGTCAATCTCGCTGCGCGAGCCGTCCTCGGCGGAGAACTCGATGTCAGCGCACAGGTTGCGGGCAAAGCGCACCGACTGCACTGCCTGCTCGAAGACCTGGTCGGGCGTCATCCGCAGCTTCTTTTCCATGTGCAACGGAGAAGTGGCAATGAAAGTGTGGATGCGGGCGCGATTGGCACCTTTGAGCGCCTCGGCCGAGCGGGCGATGTCACGGTCATTGGCCCGGGCCAGCGAGCAAACGGTGGAGTCCTTGATCGCATTGGCGATCGCCTGCACCGCCTCGAAGTCGCCGTTTGAGCTGGCGGCAAAACCCGCCTCGATCACATCCACCTTCAGGCGCTCGAGCTGGCGCGCGATACGCAGCTTTTCGTCGCGGGTCATCGACGCGCCGGGCGATTGCTCACCGTCACGCAAGGTGGTGTCGAAAATGATGATCTTGTCGGACATGTTGCGGTTTCCTAGGTTTCCGAGGTCAGGTCCCAGCAGTTCCCCAAGTAAAACGGCCCGCTGCTGGTGGCATACGGGCCGTGAGAGGTTGTCGCGCGCGCGCTACCTACTCCGCCCGTGGGGGGATAGCAGTAGGGGCAGCACGAGGCGCGACATGGCCCGAAATGTATCACAGGCGCTGATCACTTATGCAAGCCCTGCTCGTCGGGTTCATCGGTCGAGGTACTGATCACGCTGGTGGGCTGCCCTTTGGCTTTGCGCCAGCCGTAAACAAAGTAGCCTGAAAGACCGTAGACAACGAAGAGCGAAAACAGCACGATGGGCGGATCGATATTGATGACCGCAATGCCCAGAGCGATCAGCACGATGACAGCGAAAGGCACGCTGCGCTTCATCGAGATGTCCTTGAAGCTGTAGAACGGCACATTGGTGACCATGGTCAGACCAGCAAAGAGCGCCACACCAAAGGTGACCCAGGCCACGCCTGCAGGCTCCACCGACTGTTCATTCATCAGCCAGATGAAGCCGGTGAGCAGGGCCGCGGCAGCTGGCGATGGCAACCCCTGAAAGTACCGCTTGTCCACCACGGCAGTGTTCACGTTGAATCGGGCCAGCCGCAGGGCGGCACAGGCGCAATACACAAAAGCGGCGATCCAGCCCCAGCGACCCAAGCCTCTGAGCGTCCACTCGTAAGCCACGAGGGCGGGCGCAGCGCCAAAGGAGACCATGTCGGAGAGGGAGTCCATCTGCTCACCGAAGGCACTCTGGGTGTTGGTCATCCGGGCCACACGGCCGTCCAGGCTGTCGAGCACCATGGCGGAAAAGACGCCCGCAGCGGCGAGGTCGAAGCGGCCGTTCATGGCCATGACCACCGCGTAGAAGCCGCCAAAGAGCGCCGCCAGGGTGAACAAATTGGGAAGGACGTAGATTCCCTTGGGGCGCCTGGGGGTCACCGCCACCTCGGTGTCGGCGGACGGCTGGCTATCGTTTCCATCGTGCATGGCGGCAGTGTAACCAAGGAAGAAAAAAAGGCCACCCGAAGGTGGCCTGGGCGGTACGAGCGAAACCGCTCAGTTGCGGGTCTGGTCGACCAGCTTGTTTTTCGCAATCCAGGGCATCATCGCGCGCAGCTGGGCACCCACCTTCTCGATGGAATGCTCTGCAGTGTTGCGCCGGCGGGCGGTCATGCTCGGATAGTTCAGGCGCCCTTCCTGAATGAACATCTTGGCGTAGTCGCCATTTTGGATGCGCTTGAGCGCGTTGCGCATGGCTGCGCGCGACTGCTCGTTAATCACCTCGGGGCCGGTCACATACTCACCGAACTCCGCGTTGTTGGAGATCGAGTAGTTCATGTTGGCAATGCCGCCTTCGTAGATCAGGTCGACGATCAGCTTGAGCTCGTGCAGGCACTCGAAGTACGCCATCTCGGGGGCGTAGCCAGCCTCGATCAGGGTTTCATAACCCATCTTGATCAGCTCGACAGCGCCGCCACACAGAACAGCCTGCTCTCCGAACAGGTCGGTCTCGGTCTCTTCCTTGAAGTTGGTCTCGATGATGCCGGCCTTGCCGCCGCCGTTGGCCATGGCGTAGGACAGGGCCAGGTCACGGGCCTTGCCACTGCAGTCCTGGTGCACGGCAACCAGGTGGGGAACACCGCCACCCTGGGCGTAGGTAGAGCGCACGGTGTGGCCGGGCGCCTTAGGGGCAACCATCCACACGTCCAGATCGGCGCGGGGCACGACTTGGTTGTAGTGCACGTTAAACCCGTGAGCGAATGCCAAGGACGCGCCCTTGGCAATGTTCGGCTCGATGTTGTTCTTGTAGACCTCGGCGATTTGCTCGTCGGGCAACAGGATCATGACCACGTTCGCCGCCTTGACTGCGTCGTTGACTTCCATGACGTTGAGACCAGCCTTACCGACCTTATCCCAGGAGGCGCCGCCCTTGCGCAGACCGACCACCACCTTCACGCCGCTGTCGTTGAGGTTCTGGGCGTGGGCATGCCCTTGAGAGCCGTAGCCGATGATGGCCACGGTTTTGCCCTTGATCAGGCTCAGGTCACAGTCCTTGTCGTAGAAAACTTTCATGGTTCTTCTCTCAGGTTGATATTGGTTGGGAAAGAAAATTTGCCGAATCAGGCGCGTAACACGCGCTCGCCGCGGCCGATGCCACAGCCTCCGGTACGCACCGTCTCAAGGATGGCGGTACGGTCGATCGCCTCGAGAAAGGCATCATTCTTGGATTGGTCGCCGGTGAGCTCGACGGTGTAGCTCTTCTCGGTGACGTCGATGATTCGGCCGCGGAAGATGTCGGCCATGCGCTTCATTTCTTCGCGCTCTTTGCCTACGGCGCGCACCTTGACCAGCATTAATTCGCGCTCGGTATAGGCCCCCTCGGTGAGGTCGACCACTTTGACGACTTCAATCAGGCGGTTGAGGTGCTTGGTGATCTGCTCGATCACGTCGTCCGACCCGTGGGTCTGGATGGTCATGCGCGAAAGGGAGGGATCCTCGGTGGGCGCTACGTTCAGCGACTCAATGTTGTAGCCGCGGGCTGAAAAAAGGCCAACGACACGGGACAAAGCACCAGGCTCGTTTTCAAGCAGCACTGCGATGATGTGTTTCATTTTTTTCGACTCCTCTTTTTGCCGCCCTCCCCCGCGCACGGTAATGCGCAGGCTTGGCGGTCAATAGATTCGTTCAGAGTTTGGAAAAGGGTGAATGGGCTCAGAGATCTTCAGACCCCAGCAGCATCTCGGTGATGCCCTTGCCGGCCTGGACCATCGGGAACACGTTTTCTGTGGGGTCCGTGCGGAAGTCCATGAACACGGTGCGGTCCTTGAGCTTGCGCGCCTCGCGCAGGGCGGGCTCCACATCGCGAGGATGTTCGATCAGCATGCCCACGTGCCCATAGGCCTCGGCCAGCTTCACGAAATTGGGTAGCGCGTCCATGTAGCTGTGGCTGTAGCGTCCCTCGTAGTCGAGCTCTTGCCACTGACGCACCATACCGAGGTAGCGGTTGTTCAGCGCCAGCACCTTGATCGGCGTGTTGTACTGCAGGCAGGTCGACAACTCCTGGATGCACATCTGGACAGAGCCCTCGCCGGTGACGCAGTAAACCTCGGACTCGGGCTTGGCCAGCTTGATGCCCATGGCGTAGGGGATGCCCACGCCCATGGTGCCCAGACCGCCCGAGTTGATCCAGCGGCGTGGCTCGTCGAACTTGTAGTACTGAGCAGCCCACATCTGGTGCTGACCGACGTCGGAAGTGATGTAGGTGTCGACGCCGCGGGTCAGGGCCGAGAGAGTCTCAATCACATACTGAGGTTTGATGACATCCTGGTTACCGCGGTCGTAGCGCAAGCAGTCCCGCTTGCGCCAACCCTCAATGGTTTCCCACCAGCCGGCCAGGGCCGCGGCGTCGGGCTTAACGCCGGACTCCTTGATCATGGCGATGAGCTCAGAGAGGACTTCTTTCACATCGCCCACGATGGGAATATCGACCTTGACCCGCTTGGAAATGCTGGAGGGGTCGACGTCAATGTGAACGATCTTGCGCTCGTTCTGGGCGAAATGCTTGGGATTAACAATCACACGGTCGTCGAACCGGGCACCGACAGCCAGCAGCACATCGCAGTTCTGCATCGCGTTATTGGCTTCCAGCGTGCCGTGCATGCCGAGCATGCCCAGGAACCGGGGGTCGCTGCCCTTGATCGCGCCCAACCCCATCAGCGTGTTGGTGCAGGGGAAGCCCAGCATGTCTGCCAGCTCACGCAACTCTGCGGTGGCATCGCCAAGGATGACCCCGCCGCCTGTGTAGATGTAAGGGCGCTTGGCCGTCATGAGCAGTTGCAGGGCCTTGCGGATCTGCCCGCTGTGTCCCTTGCGCACCGGGTTGTAGGAGCGCATCTCGACGGATTCGGGGTAACCGGTCCAAGCCGTCTTGTTGAAAGAGACATCTTTCGGAATGTCTACGACCACCGGGCCGGGGCGACCGGAGCGCGCGATGTGGAAGGCCTTGCGCATGACGTCGGCCATCTGCCGAACGTCCTTGACCAGAAAGTTGTGCTTGACGATGGGGCGGGTGATGCCGACTGTGTCGCACTCCTGAAAAGCATCCAGGCCAATCGCTGCAGTGGGCACCTGGCCGGTGATGATCACCATCGGGATGCTGTCCATGTAGGCGGTCGCGATCCCGGTGACGGCGTTCGTGACGCCCGGGCCCGACGTCACCAGCGCGCAGCCGACGTCACCGGTGGCGCGGGCATAGCCATCGGCCGCATGCACAGCGGCCTGCTCATGGCGCACCAGCACATGCTGCATGGTGTCCTGTTTGTAGAGGGCATCGTAAATGTGCAGTACGGCACCGCCGGGGTAACCCCAAATGAACTTCACGCCCTCGGCCTGAAGACATTTGACGAGGATTTCCGCGCCGCGCAGATCTTGAGAGGCGGCATTCGCCGCAGCTGCCGAGGTGAGCTCGGCTTTAGTGATTTCCATGATCAACCTTTCGATTTTTCTCTGACGAAAAATGTGGGGTGCTCCTTGCCAACCCTTGTGGGGCCGCGTCGGAACTTAGAGCACCTGGCCATGGGCAGCATGGATGCGCCGCCGGACCAGGACTCGTTTGCCTTTTGACTTGCAACCCAGGATTATCGCATCGCAGCACAGGCTTGTGCCAGCTCGTGAAGTGGCGATGCCATAATCCCCCCGTTTCGTGCCGGGATCGCTTCTGCGTAACCGGTCGGGGGCCCCCAGCGCCCCTGCGCCGCTGAAAGCGTGCGAAGACCTGTTTTACCGACTACATCGCGCCCCCCCCTTTGGCCACCGAACGCGAACTGTCCGACTTCTTGCGGAGCGTAGAAAAGCGCGCTTTCAAAAGATCTGCCTACCACGTCCGTGACGAAGAGGCGGCGCTGGACATCGTTCAGGACAGCATGATGAAGCTCGCCGAACACTACGGCGACAAGCCGGTCGCGGAGCTACCCATGCTCTTCCAGCGCATCCTTTCCAACTGCACATTGGACTGGTTCAGGCGCCAAAAGACCCGCAATGCGCTGTTCTCCAGCATGGGCGAGTTCGAGTCCGACCTTTCTGAGGGGTCGGACTTCGATTTGCTGGAAACCTTTTTGCCAGGGGATCTGTCTAATAGAGTCGAGAGCGCAGAGGATGAGGTGAGACGGGCCCAGACCTTGCGCGAGATAGAGGTCGAGATCCTCCAACTCCCCCCTCGTCAACGGGAAGCCTTCATGATGCGTTACTGGGAGGAGATGGATGTGGCTGAAACGGCCGCAGCCATGGGCTGCTCCGAAGGCAGTGTCAAAACACACTGTTCTCGGGCGGTTCAGGCCCTCAGCAAAGCACTGAAGGCAAAAGGATTAGAACTATGAGCTACATCAATACCTTCCGCGGTACAGCGGGCGCAGGTTCTGGTGAGGCCGGCCAGGCCCAGGACCGGTTCGGTCGCCGGATCGCCATCCGCCTTGAGCAGGGCAGCCAGGAGCTGCCGCACGACATCAGCGAGCGCTTGCGCGCTGCGCGGGTGCGTGCAATCAGTCAACGCAAGCGCGAAGCGGGGGTGGCTATGGCCCTGCCCCAGCTCGCTGCCGCCGGTATCGGCCAGCAATTCGGTCAAGGGCCTGGCCTCTGGAGCCGACTCGCCTCGGGCCTGCCGGTCTTGGTGCTGGCCGCTGGCCTGGTGTGCATTCAGGCCCTGGAGGCCGACCGCCGCGCCAACGAAGTGGCCGAGGTCGACGCTGCGCTACTCGCCGACGACCTGCCGCCGGAGGCCTATGCCGATGCGGGATTCGTGCAGTTCCTCAAGTCCGACCGCTGACCGAGGGGAGCCCGTTGTTCCTCCAAGCGGCTGTCTCTGCCGATCAAACGCCTCGCTGGCGCCTGCTGACCCGGTCCGCCGGCGGCTTGGCGCTGCTTGGGCTGGCGGCGCTATTTGTCTGCCAAGCGGTGAGCGCCCAATCCCAGGCGCAGCAGCAGCCCCAGCCAAATGCATCTGCTTCGGCATCCGCTTCAGCCAGGGCGCCAGCCAGCCGCGCGTCCCGCGCACCTGCCAAACCAATATGGTCCGAGCTCAGTGAGTCCCAGAAGAAGGCCTTGGCGCCACTGGCAGGCCAATGGGAAACCCTCTCTGAGCCCCACAAACGCAAATGGGTGGCACTGGCCGCCAACTTCCCCAAGCTGCCCCCGGCCGAGCAGGCAAAGATGCACGGCCGAATGGCAGAGTGGATTGCACTCAGCCCAAGCCAGCGCACCGAGGCCAGGCTTAATTTCGGCGAAACCCAGCAGTTCTCTGGCGACGAGAAAAAAGCCAAGTGGGAGGCCTATCAGGCCCTCCCGCCTGAAGAAAAGCGCAAGCTGGCAGCCAGCGCGGTGGCCAAGCCGCCGTCGACCGCAGCGGCGATTCGGCCTGTCCCCTCCGAGAAGCTGGCCAGCGTCCCTCGAAGCGTCGGGTCAGAGGCCAAGCCCGCACGCATCGCGATGGCAGCACCGCCAGAGGCTGGCGCCGCCTCTGCCCCCGTGCTAGCGCCGGCTCCAGCCGGCAACAGCCGTTGAGCCCTGTGGCGTCCGTGGCGCCAGACATGCCGCTCAAGGCACCCAGCCTGCGCCGTCGTATGGCCTGCTGGCTTTACGAGGGCATGTTGCTTTTCGCGGTCGTTTTTATTGCAGGCTGGCTCTTTAGCACGCTGGGGCAGATGCGTGATGCCATGGACGCACGCCGCCCCCTCCTTCAGGCTTTTCTGTTCGTCGTCTTCGGCATCTACTTCGCCTGGTTCTGGTCCAGGGGCCAGACACTGGCGATGAAGACATGGGCTCTGCGCATCGTCGACCGGCAAGGCCGGCCGGTGACGCAAGCGCGAGCGCTGGTGAGGTATTTACTGTCCTGGGTTTGGTTTCTGCCGCCCTTGACGGCGCTGGCGCCTTACCGCCTCTCTGGTGCAGAGGTGGCGCTACTGATCGTCGGTTGGGTCATGGTCTGGGCCATCCTGAGTCGCTTTCATCCGCAGGGCCAGTTCTGGCACGACGCACTGGCCGGAACCCGACTCGTTTCTGCCGAGGACGAGCGCCAATGAGGCCAGCCAACCCAGACCCGGCCTTCACGGTCTGCGTCTATTGCGGCTCTCGTGAAGGCGTGGCGGCACCCTTCGTGGAGGCGGCCCAACAGGTCGGCCATTGGATCGGTGCCCATGGTGGCCAACTGGTCTATGGGGGCGGTAACTCTGGCCTCATGGGAACGGTCGCCCGCAGCACCCTGGAAGCCGGCGGACGGGTGGTGGGGGTCATCCCACAGGCTCTGGTGGACAAGGAACTCGCCAAGCAAGATTGCACCGAACTGCATGTGGTCGAAACCATGCACGCGCGCAAACAGATGATGGCCGAGCGGGCGGATGTCTTCCTCACCCTGCCCGGGGGGATCGGGACCTTTGAGGAGTTCTTTGAGGCCTGGACCTGGCGGCAGCTGGGCTACCACGACAAGCCGCTGGGGCTGCTCGATGTCGGGGGCTTCTATGCCCCGATGATGGAGGCCCTGCGCACCAGCCTGCGCCACGGGTTCATGAATGAATGGCAGATGGGGCTGGTGGCAGTGGACAACCAACCCCAGCGCCTGCTGGCGTCGCTGGTACAAGCCGCGGGGCTCAGACCCGCCGCGGACCTCTCACGGATCTAGGCTCAGACCGCAGAATCGTCGGTCTCGCCGGTACGGATGCGAACCACCTTCTCCACCGAGGTGACGAAGATCTTGCCGTCGCCAATCTTGCCGGTGCGTGCAGCTTTGACAATGGCGTCCACGCAGCGATCCACGTCGCCTTCCTTCACCACAACTTCGACTTTCACCTTGGGCAGGAAGTCCACCACGTATTCCGCGCCGCGATAGAGTTCGGTGTGGCCCTTCTGGCGACCAAAGCCTTTGACCTCGGTCACGGTCAGACCGGTAACGCCGCACTCGCCCAGGGCCTCGCGGACCTCCTCGAGCTTGAACGGTTTGACGATGGCGGTGATCTGCTTCATGGAATGCTTCTCTGGGTGAGGGGGCGCCTGAGCCTCAGGCACGGAATCGACCGGTAATAGGATAGCGCCAATCCTTGCCGAAGCTCCTATGGGTGACCCGGATGCCCACCGGTGCCTGCCGGCGCTTGTATTCGTTGATGCGGATGAGGCGCGCCACCTTGTCGACGATGGCACGGTCAAAGCCGGCGGACACAATCTCCTCGATGCCCTGGTCTTCTTCCATGTACCGGGCCAGGACTGCGTCGAGCACCTCATAGGGCGGCAAGCTGTCCTGGTCCTTCTGGTCGGGGCGCAGTTCGGCACTGGGCGGTCGGGTGATGATGCGTTCGGGGATGGGGTCTGAACCCGTACGGTAGGGGTCATGGCGGTTACGCCACTCGGCCAGCGCGAAGACCCGCGTCTTGAGCAGGTCCTTGATGACCGCAAAGCCGCCCGCCATATCACCGTAGAGGGTGCAGTAGCCGGTGGCCATTTCGCTCTTGTTGCCCGTGGTCAGGACGATGGAGCCAAACTTATTGGAAAGGGCCATCAGCAACACCCCGCGGATGCGCGCCTGGATGTTCTCCTCGGTCGTGTCCTCAGGCAGGCCGGCAAACTCTTGGGCCAGGGTGGTTCGAAAAGCCTCGAACAGAGGCGCAATCGAGACCTCGTCATACCGCACGCCCAAGCGCGTTGCCATTTCGCGGGCGTCGATCCAGGAAATATCGGCGGTATAGGGCGAGGGCATCATGACCGCTCGCACCTTGTCCTTGCCCAGGGCATCGACCGCGATGGCCAGTACCAGTGCGGAGTCAATGCCACCCGACAGACCCAGCAACACGCCGGGGAAACCGTTCTTGCCAACGTAGTCGCGCACGCCCAGTACCAGGGCGTCCCAGAGCTGGGCGAGATCCTCCCGCTCAGGAACCATGGGACCGGTCAGCGAAACGGCGCCGCCGTGGGCTGCGTCAGTCGGCTGGACCTGGACCGTGAACAGGTCCTCCTGGAAGGCCGGTGCACGCCCGACCAGGTGGCCCTTGGCATCCACCGCGAAGGAATTGCCGTCGAACACGACTTCGTCCTGGCCGCCGACCAGGTGGGCGTAAACCAGGGGCAGGCCGATGGCACGGGCCCGGGCAGCCATGCGCTCGACCCGCTCGCCCCCCTTGCCCACATGAAAGGGAGAGGCGTTGATCACTGCGAGCAACTGCGCCCCGGCATCGCGCGCCAGCTGCGCCGGCTGCTCGAACCAGGCGTCCTCGCAAATCAGCAGCCCGACACGCACCCCGTCCACGGAAAAGACGCAGGCGCCCTGGCCCGGGGTGAAATAGCGCCGCTCGTCAAACACCTGGTAGTTGGGGAGCTCGTGCTTGGCGTAGGAGGCCACTACTTGACCCTCGCACAACACACTGGCTGCGTTGAAGCGTTGCTGCACCTGGACCGACCGGCTTCGGCTGTCGCCGCCGCGGGGATGACCCACCACCACATGCAGGCCTTTGAGGTTAGCCAGTTCACGGGCCACCTCCTTCAGGGCATCATCGCAGGCGGCGATGAAAGCCGGGCGCAGGAACAAGTCTTCGGCGGCATAACCGCAAATCGACAGTTCGGGCGTGAGCAGCAGGCGCGAGCCGCGGGCGTAGGCCTCGCGGGCAGCGTCAATGATCTTGCGGGCGTTGCCCGGCATATCGCCCACTACGAAATTGAGCTGGGCAGTACTGATGGAGAGGGCCATACCGGCGTGGAAATGAACTCCGACGATTATGTCACCCGGGTGGTCGAGGGCGCCGCTGGCCTGCCCGCGACCGACTGGGACGACTTGCTGGCGCTACAGGACCAGCCCACGCCCTTTATGCGCCACGCTTACCTCAGTGCCCTGGAAACCAGCGGCAGTGCCAAGGCTTCCATCGGCTGGACGCCGCGCTTTTTGACCCTCTGGCGCGGAGATCAGCTTGAGGCGGCCTGCCCCCTCTACCTCAAGGACCACTCCTACGGCGAGTACGTCTTTGACTGGGCCTGGGCCGACGCCTACCAGCGCCATGGCCTGGCGTACTACCCCAAGGCCTTGTGCGCGGTACCGTTCACCCCGGTTCCGGGCTCGCGCCTGCTGGCCCGCAGCGATGCGGGAAGGCTTGCACTGGTGCGGGCCCTGATCGCCTGGAGCCAAGCTGAGGCCCTGTCCTCGCTCCACCTGCTCTTTCTCTCTCCGGCGGACCAGCGGGCCTGCGAGGCGGCTGGGCTCATGGCCCGGCACACGGTGCAGTTTCATTGGAACAACCGCGTCGGTCCGGGCCCCCGCCAGGGCGCTGCGGCAAGCGAGGCTGCTCCGGGTAGCGGCACGCCCGCCGGTCCCTACCCCGACTTCGACACCTTTCTCGGCGCACTCTCCCAGGACAAGCGCAAAAAGATCCGCCAAGAGAGGCGCAAGGTCGCCGAGGCCGGCATCACATTCCGCGCGGCCGAGGGCGCAGAGATCAGCAAGCCGGAGTGGGATTTTTTCTATCGCTGCTACGCGCGCACCTATCGCGAGCACGGCAACCCGCCTTACCTCAGACCGGCCTTCTTCGAGACGATGGCCAGCGACATGGCCGAGTCATGGGTGCTGTTCATCGCAGAGCGCGCAGGGGAGCCAATCGCCTGCAGTCTGGTGGGCGTGGACCGCTCGAACGGCGTGGCCTGGGGTCGTTACTGGGGCGCGCTCGAGCGCGTCGACTGCCTGCACTTCGAGGCCTGCTATTACCAGCCCTTGCAGTGGTGCATCGCCAATGGCTTTCAACGCTTCGAGGGTGGCGCGCAAGGCGAACACAAGATGGCGCGTGCGCTCATGCCGGTGCCGACATGCAGCGCTCACTGGCTGGCGCACCCGACCTTTTCTGATGCCGTCCAGCGCTTCCTCGAACGCGAGGGAGAAGGCATTGAGGGGTACCTGACCCGACTCGAGTCCCGCACGCCGTTCAAGAAAGACGGCGCACCCACGGCGGATTGAATCAGCCCTTTTTAGCCTTGTTGTAGGCAGCTATTCCGTCAGCGATTTCCTTCTTGGCGCCCTCGGGTCCCTCCCAGCCCAGGACCTTGACCCACTTGCCCT
>Ga0164293_10003619_pt1 | contig 13177 bp, 14 predicted proteins | sample GEODES118metaG_FD_111487 | JGI IMG/M metagenome (GOLD analysis project Ga0164293, IMG submission 111487) | Eutrophic lake water microbial communities from Lake Mendota, Wisconsin, USA - GEODES118 metaG | ecosystem: Environmental > Aquatic > Freshwater > Lake | place: USA: Lake Mendota... | reverse complement strand
TCGCTGCAGACAACAAGGTGATTCCAGCACTACGTATCAGCGTTTTTCCAAATTGTTTTAACATCATTTCTCCTGAGATTTATGACTGAAGACCATTGATTAAAAGTTTATCGCGCGGCTACCACATTCCAAAGCTTCTACGACGGGATTGCCGCATTAGCTCATCTCTGACGTCGCTCAATGATTTCAGGTTAGCCTGCGTAAGAGCAGACTGCTCGGTTGCAAACGCAGGGTTTGCTACCAGCAAATCATTAAGCCCTTGCTCTGCGCGTTGAAGATTCAGTTGCGCCCGGTCCAGTTGATTGCGCCGCTGATTGTTTGCCTGATAGTAATAATCCGGATTGTTCACAGTTTCCTGCCAACACACTCTCTGAGCGCCGCCGCTGGCATCTGCAACCGTTCGGCAGACAGTCTGGGTAAGATAACGTGGCGCCGTAATCATCATTTCACTCATGCCCGGATCAAGCAGATGACGCGCCATTTCAACATCAATCAATGCACTGGCGTAAGTCAACCGCCACTGACGTGACACATCACTTCGAGACTGTGCATGGACAATGGCTGCGGCATACATCTCTTTGGTGTCCTCCAGGGATTGTACCGCCTGAAATGTCCCCGGCCTGCCCGACACGTTGGCGCGCGATGCCATCAGCTGCCACTCGCCCATCGTTAATGCCGCATCGGCAAACTCTGGAGAATCCTCTTTGTAGTGACGCCTCTGCAGTGAGAACACCAGATGCTGATAATCATCCACTTCATCCCACTCGGATTTGAATTTGTAAGCGTCCACCAGTTGTTCCAGCACCCTGATCTGCCGGGCATCGTAGAGACCGCCGTTGATACGAAGCAACTGCAGAGCCTGTGTCAGAATTTCCGAGGCCGACTCAAACTCTTCCAGCTGAAGATAAATGCGTCCAAGATCAAGCTGGATTTCAGCCAATGACACGTCGAAAGATCCGACCAGCTCTGTCAGTGCCCCCAATTGTGCTTCGAGACTGACCGCAGTGTCGCGAAGTACCTGCAGCGCCGCCGCATCTGCCTCATCAAGTGCAGCCTCACCGCCGGTCTGATCGTTATCCTGCTGAGCAATGACAGGCGATAACATCAGTGTCAGCATCAGCATCAGCACCAGCACCAGCATTCGAAGTAAAGACAAAACCATGGCCACATTCCTTTGAGTGGGTATGATCAAGACCGCTCAGCACCTATCGACCGTTCACGCTCCGCAGTATACCCCTTGTTCATAGTCAGGCAATGTCTGCAGCAGTAATCGCGGCCCATTCAGCGCTCTTGTTGATGATCGGGTTGACTCAGATTCTAATTCAAAGATAATCGACCATCTGCTCGACCCACAATCTGAATTGATATCAGATGGACTTAACGCAAACTTTCAAACGTGCATTGCCATACACAACCGGGGAAACATATGAACAAAGACTACTTATCCTTTTACATCAATGGCAAATGGGTCAGGCCTGAGAACCGCACCACGCTCCCGGTCATTAATCCCGCGACTGAAAAATCATTTACAGAAATATCTCTGGGCACTGCCGATGATGTCGACACCGCCGCACGGGCTGCGCGCGCCGCTTTCCCAGCCTGGTCACAAACCAGCCGCGAAGAGCGTCTGGCCATTCTTGACAAGATACTGGCGGGGATCAAAGACCGCGCCGAAGATCTTGCGCAAGCCATTTCCCAAGAAATGGGGGCACCCATCAGCTTTGCACGGACAGCTCAGGTAGGCACCGGCATCGCGCATTTCGCAACTGCCCGACATATCCTGTCCACGTACGCATTTGAAGAAACCCGTGGTACCACTCAGATTATCAAAGAGCCGGTGGGCGTCTGCGGCATGATCACTCCCTGGAACTGGCCGCTTAATCAACTGACTTGTAAAGTTGCGCCAGCGTTGGCAACCGGCTGCACAATGGTATTAAAGCCCAGTGAAATTGCGCCTGTCAGCGCCATGATCCTTGCCGAGATTATTCACGAAGCCGGAGTACCGGCGGGCGTGTTTAATCTAGTGAATGGCGATGGCCCCAGCGTAGGAGCCGCTATCTCCGCACATCCGGAGATCGATATGGTGTCCTTTACAGGATCGACGCGCGCAGGACGCGAGGTCGCCAAGGCGGCAGCAGACACCATCAAACGCGTTTGTCAGGAGCTTGGCGGCAAATCTGCCAATATCATTCTTGACTCAGCCGACCTGGCAGCCGCGGTCAAAGGTGGAGTCATGGGCTGTTTTGGCAACTGCGGCCAATCTTGCAATGCACCTACCCGTATGCTTGTGCCCCAATCACGTATGGCCGAGGCAATCGAAATAGCCAGAGCAACCGCTGCCAAAGCCATGCCGGGCAATCCTGCGGATGAAAGCGCCCGCCTTGGACCGGTGGTCAGTCAGATGCAGTACGACAAAATTCAGTCGCTGATTCAAGCCGGTATCGACGAAGGGGCAACGTTGGTAGCAGGCGGCACTGGCAAACCTGAAGGACTGGAAATCGGATACTTTGTCAGACCCACCGTGTTTGGCAACGTTACCAACCAGATGACAATCGCTCGCGAAGAGATTTTTGGACCGGTGTTGTCGATCATTGGCTACAAAGATGACAACGATGCGTTGCGCATTGCCAACGACACCGTTTATGGCCTTTCAGGTTATGTCTCCGGCGCTCCCGATCACGCCCGCGCAATTGCCCGTCAGATCCGCTCGGGCATGATTCATATCAATGGAGCAGGACCTGACTTCAGCGCGCCTTTTGGTGGCTACAAACAATCAGGAAACGGGCGCGAATGGGGTGCTGAAGGCTTCCACGACTTCCTGGAAATCAAGGCCATCATGGGATACAACGCATGAGTCTGGACATCAACGCTTTGGCAACCGCGAAAATCACCAAGCCGGCGCTGGATCTCGGCATCATTACCCGTGATGCCGCACCTATGCTTGCGTTTTATCAGCAGATGCTGGGCCTTACGCTCGAGTCAGTGATTCCGATGCCATCCGGCGGTACCATGCATCGCCTGAAGGTGGGCGAATCGATATTAAAAATTGTACAGCTGGACAAACCACCGGCAGCCGATGCAGTTCCGGGCGGCATTCCTGCCGCTACCGGGATCCGATACTTCACGTTGCACGTCAGTAATTTGCAAAATGTGGTTGGTGGATGTGATCAGGGTGGATACAAGATTGTTGTACCCATTAAAACCATCCGCGCCGGCGTGTCGATTGCCATCGTCAAAGATCCCGATGGCAATTGGCTGGAGCTGCTGCAGACTGATTAGTGGTGATGGCTACCATCATGCACGTGGCCGTGGTCAATCTCTTCCGCGGTCGCGTCTCGCACACTGACTACTTCAACGTCAAAGTGCAGAGTTTTGCCAGCCATCGGGTGATTGCCATCTACAGTGACTTCGTCGCCGTTGATGGCAGTTACAACAATATGCTGTTGCCCCTGAGGTCCCTGAGCCGTAAAACCCATGCCTACTTCTATGTTGTCCACACCACGGAACATGTCTCGTGACAAAGTCTGAATCAAAGACGGGTCTGTCTCACCATAGGCATCTGCTGCCGCAATAGTGGCTTTGAAGCTGGCGCCCACCGTTTTTCCTGCAAGTTGTTTCTCCAGGCCTTGAATCAGATTCTGTGCGCCGTGCAGATATACCAATGGACCATGCCCGTCCGAAGAGTCCATGACCTCACCATCATCGTTGGTCAGCGTGTAGTTAATTCCAACGACAGAGTTTTTGCCGATCATCAAAGTCATTACTAGTTTCCTGTAGAATTTTTTTGGGCTTCAGTAAAAAAAAAACCCCGACACCCTATCATTTATCAGCCCTCAAGTCTCCTCGGGGCAACACTAATGGCTGCAGTTTTTTATCACTTGTATTGGTCTGAGTATTGATCCTGCAGCCTGCGCATGCCTCCCAACCATCGATCGTAATCGGCCGCTTTACGTTGCATGTACGTTAACACTTGAGGGTGCGGAAGACACAAAAAGCGCTCTTCTTCGAGCGTTTCCATCACGGTCTGTGCAAGCACCTCGGGCTCGAGCATGCCATCAACACCCGCCACACCGCCTCCGCGTGTATTCGCTGTCATTTGGGTGCGCACCGCCTGCGGGCACAAAACGGAAACCTTTATTCCACGATTACCATAAGTAATAGACAACCATTCAGCAAATCCCACCGCCGCGTGTTTGGTCACGGCGTAGGGGGCAGATCCGATTTGACTTAACAGGCCTGCCGCCGACGCTGTGTTCAACAGATACCCTTCACCACGGGCCAGCATGCCCGGCAGGACAGCTCTGGCTGCAAAAATGTGCGCCATCACGTTGATATCCCAAATGCGATCCCACGCGTCATTATCAACCTCCTCACCACCCATGGTAAAAATGCCGGCATTCGAGCAAAACAAATCGATATGACCAAATGTCTCCATTGTTCTGGCAACCAACGCTTTGACATCCGCTTCATGACTGACATCCGTTCTGATTGCCAGCACCCGTGTTTTATCCGCTATAAGCGCAGCCACCTGATCAACACCGTCCTGGTTGATATCGGCCACAACAACTGCACGCGCGCCTTCAGCAGCAAATCGCTCGCACAATGATTTACCGATACCGCTGGCCCCGCCAGTGACTACCACAACTTTGTCCCTAATTTTCATCTTATGCTCCACTGCCTTCAGGCATTTTATTTATAGCGATTGCGAGGCAGCAGTATTAACATCTGAATTGCACTCACCTCATCTGAACTTGGAACCAAGCATAGCTATCGCAAGGTTCAGGCGGCAAGCATAAATTTTATGACACCTGTGTTATGTTTCTGCGCTCATAAATGAGCATACCGGGAATAGACCAGACAGGCGTAGACATGAGTTATTCTGATTACAAAAGGCAACAACTCGAAGGGAGAGTTTTAATGAAAAAGACAATTGCAGACAACCAGTCAAACCCACATTTGACGTCTGGAAAAATATCTATCAACGCAACATGCAAAACTGCAAAGCGACTGATTGTAGTGTCATGCGCAGCAATCATGGCTGGAAACTTTTCCGCGGCGCACGCACAAACTGACGGCACACCAGCCATTGAAGAAATCACCGTCACATCGTATTCGCGTCGCCCCGAAGCGTTAGCTGACATCAATGGCAGTATCGCCATTTTGTCCGAAGAAGATCTCAAGTTGACGGCACATACTCACATTCAGGAATCAGCCAACCGTTTGCCCGGTGTCAATATCAACCGTAACAATGGTCAGGAAAGCCTGACTTCAATTCGCTCACCCGTACTCAGTGGTAGTGGTGCATGCGGAGCCTTTTTGTTGGCAGAAAATGGCATTCCTCTGCGAGCAGCTGGCTTCTGTAATGTAAATGAGCTGTTTGATTCGCATTCGGAAAATGCGGAGCGAATCGAAGTCATCCGCGGGCCAGGGACTGCTTTTTACGGATCAAATGCCGTGCATGGCATGATCAACGTTGTGCTGCCAACGCCAGATGACCGCCGTGAACTGACTCTCGAGGCAGGCCCACGCGGCACCTTGCGCAGCAATGCTCGAATTGGATTTGATAACGGCAATACCAAACACACACTGCTGCTGAACGGGATCAGCGAGCAAGGATTCCGGCCGGAGAGCGGCTACGATCAACAAAAAATGTCCTGGCTTTACACCAGCAGCCTTAATAACGGCGTGCAACTTGACGGCGGCATCACCATCACCAACCTGAATCAGGAAACCGCTGGTTTTGTGGTCGGCGCAAACTCCTACAAGGATGATGTACTGCGTCGTCAGAACGCCAACCCGGAGGCGTATCGCAACAACCGCAGCACACGCGCCTGGACCAGCATCAGCTACACACTCAGCAGTGGTTGGGATGTCGTTGTTACTCCGTATTACAGGAAGGCTGACCTCGACTTCGTACAACACTTTTTGCCAGGCACTCCCACTGAACTCAATCAGCACAGTAGCGTTGGCATGCAGTTTGCGACCTATAAAGACTTTGGTGAAAACCGCAAATTTGCAGCGGGACTTGATCTGGAGTTTACAGAAGGCTCTCTGCTGCAAAGCCAAGAACGACCCGCCACCGGTTCGCCTCTCGTTGTCGCAACAATACCCGTCGGCAAGAACTACGACTACGACGTGGATGCCACACAAATCGCTCCGTTTATGCAGTATCAGCAATTCTGGAGTAATGGCTTTGATATAACCCTCGGCCTGCGTTTTGAGCGCATGGGTTATGACTATGACAACAAAATGCTGACCGGCCGCACGCGTGAGAACGGCGTACCCTGTACTTTTGGCGGATGCCGGTATAACCGCCCCGCAGACCGTTCAGACACCTTTGGTAATCTTGCACCCAAACTGGGTATTCGGTATGCACTTAATGACAACCACGATGTCCAGTTCCGTGTAACTCGAGGCTTCAGACCGCCACAGGCAACCGAACTGTATCGCCTGCAGAATAACCAGTCTGTTGCTGATCTCGATGCCGTTGAAATTGACAGTCTGGAACTCGGAATCTCCGGTGGTGAAGGGGCATTTTCCTATGAAGCCGTTGCCTATTACATGGACAAAGACAACGAAATCATTACCGACAGCAATCGCATCAATCTGAACAATATGCACACTCGCCACAAGGGCGCAGAGTTCAGCGGTGCATTTGACCTGAACGAACAATGGCGTATCAGCGGCGCATTCAATTACGCCCTGCACAGTTACGAAAATGACCAGATATCTGGCGGTGTCAATCTCAACGGTAACGATGTGTCATCTGCACCACGCAACTTTGGTACTTTACAACTGCAATGGCGACCCACAGGTAATCTGTTGACAGAACTTCAGCTGGTCGGCATGGGTGAGTACTACACCAACCCAGAGAACCTCAATCAATACGAAGGTCACCAGGTACTTAATCTGCGCACGCGCTGGGAAGCCACAGAAGCGCTGACACTATCAGTCAACATCCTTAATCTGACCGATACCCGGTATGCTGAACGTGGTGATTGGGCGGCTTTTGGTGGAGACCGGTATTTCCCGGGTGAGCCGCTACGAGCATTTGTCGGGCTGAACTGGCGATTTAACTGACTCGCGGCCAAGTGGGCAGCATGAACGGCAGCACTATCCTGCAGAAGCTGGAAACTTATTTCCGGCTTTCGCCCGCACCAAGCGGGCTGATTGTGCCGCCCGACCCCCTGGAACAAAGCCAGGAATCCGCTGAATTTGTAGATGGCACGGCAGTCAGACATGCCGCCGTGCTGCTGACTCTGACCCGGCCATGCGCGGACATGGATGAAAGCCATGTCATGCTGACCTTGCGAACCCCGCACCTGCGCCGACATGCAGGTCAGGTCAGTCTACCCGGTGGCAGTGCGAATCCTGAAGACCCTGACATTATCCATACGGCGCTGCGAGAGGCAGAGGAAGAGACCCGATTACGCCCTGCCGACGTCACTGTACTGGGTAGATTGCCACCCTTGATCATGCCTTCGGCCTTCCACGTGACACCCGTGGTTGGATTAATTGCACCCGGCATAACACTAAGTGCTTGCCCGGAAGAAGTTGCGGAAATATTTTATGTGCCTGCGGCGATTGTGTTAAATCCTGGAAACTACCGGATTAACCACATGCTGTTTCGCGGAAGAGAACGCCAATTCTGGGAGCTCCAACATGGCCGGTACCGGATCTGGGGAGCAACCGCCGTTATTCTCCGTTACCTTGCGGTGCAACTGGATCAACTACGCTGACGACTGAATCCATCCTCCAATGCATCATGTTAATCAACTGACATGCCACCGGAGCGATCCGCAGTTATCTGATCGCGGATCCGAACGCATTCGTGTGTGCTTAAGCGCATGTATCACGCACTTAAGCCATCACCTCTGCACAAGATAGGGTAGGGGATATCAACAACGTCTACAGAAGCGCCAATACTTTATCGGCGGCACTGACGTCGATACCACCCGCTGGCTCAACAGCTAAATGGGTCACTAGACCATTTTCGACAATCATTGCAAAACGACGACTGCGCTTGCCCATACCAAAACCGCTGGCATCAAGCTCTAATCCCAGTGCCTGAGTAAAGTCTCCGTTGCCATCAGCCAGCATCAACAACTCTTCCGCGTTCTGTGATTTACCCCAGGCTCCCATCACAAAGGCATCGTTAACTGACATGCATGCGATGGTGTCGACGCCTTTTGCCTTGATTTTATCTGCATTAACAACATATCCGGGCAAATGCGTCACTGAACACCCCGGGGTAAAGGCGCCAGGCACAGCAAACAACACAACCTTTTTGCCATCAAAAACACTCGCTGAGGTAATGTTTTCAGGGCCTTCTTTGCCCATAGTCTTTAATGTCACTGCAGGAATTTTGTCACCGATCTTGATACTCATTGCTCACCTCTGGCTACCACATTAAGAATTGGAATAACGCTTTTTTCAGCTGTTTTCGAGTTTAGCAAACAAACGCATCGATTATCACGCGTCAGCCGCTATTACCTGTCTGATCCATGCAAGATGCCGACTGACCCTTTCGTAGACGATGGTCGCACCGTACAAACCTGTCACTTCCCCAGACCCCTGCTCCAGCTCACCAACAGCAACACCGGCAATCCGCCACGTATCGTTATGACGCACCAACGCCGGCCCTCCGCTGTCTCCAAGACCCGGAACACCCTCATACGCCACTGCAAGGTTCTCAGGTCCATCCGGCGTATCAAAAACAAACCGCAATTGCTCCAGCGCTTCGGTCACTTTGTTTCTGGCAAAGCGCAACCTGCCATCGTTCAACGACAAACCCGTGCGCCCGGTTCCGCTATGTCCCCAACCCAGGAAAGTGAGCACCTGACCTAATTCATCGCTGGCTTCGTACAGAGATAGTGGATCAGCACTGTCGACGGGCGAATTGAGCCTGAACAACGCCAAGTCAACTTGAGAAGCGTCAAAGCGAGCACCCGGATTTCCCGGCCAAGAAGGATGCAGAACCAGCCGGTCGACCTGAAACACCTGACCGGCGATGGTAACCTCAAAGCGCTCCCCGCTGTGCAGGGAAGATGCCAACGGTGTTTGCTCGGCACAGTGGGCAGCGGTGATTGCCCACCATCGGTTGATAAGTGTCGCAGCACATATCTTGAATCCGTTTTTTTGTGTATACAGGGGAAACACCGCCGGATAATCAGAGTCTCTGGCGACAAATCCGGAGTATCCGGTATCATGCCTGTAAACGATGGCCTGCACCGGGAATACGCATAAGATTGCGGCCAACAGACTTGACGCCACGATGCCTCTGCGCAAGATGATAGCAGCGATGTTGCATAAAAATGTTTGCCCGGGACTCACAGCGACTTGTAACTCCTTACCCAAGACCCTAAAAGATTTTTTATTCCAGACATATGCAGCAGGAGAATTTTATGAGCCAAGAAAATCTCAAGTCCACTGAATCACCCGAGCGTGAGTACGAAAAGTCTGGCCTGTATCCCGAAGAAGGCAAGCCATTCCGCATATTTGCACTGCTGGGTTGGCTGGCAGCAATAGTTGTGTTGTTGGCTGTTGCTGCTGCGGTGCTGGATCTGACATTGCTAGAACGTTGATACCACTGTTCAGAGAGCGTGATCGTAGTGCAGTTATATGCGCAAATCAGCGTCTGGACCCGGCACGTTTGCCGGGCCTCAGCACAGGCATCTCGCGTTTACCACTGACACTCTGCATTAGTTTTACAAGACGATAAGCTACAAATACAACAGCCACTACAATAAAACCAAGAATGCTGAACACCAGCCACTGCTCATGGGTCCAGTTGCCGGGACTTAACCACACGTCCATCATGGTTGACTACTCCAGTTGAATTTGGCCTCATTATGAACATTCGCTGCCGCGATAACCACCACCTTGCCAGCATTCACATGCCAAATCGCCTTCTCCCGGGATCAAGCCTTGCTCTCAAGATTTCAGGGGCTCTACAAAATTCATCACCGGGCTTTTCAACTCCGACGATCAACGGATCATTCTTGTTGATTTCAGCAGAGTCATTGAGATCTTGCCATGACAATTGACTGAAGACTATCAATCGCTGTTGTGCTGCATAACCGATACAACAAGATTTTCAATTTGACGCAAACGTTCTGAAGTGTTGTCTATCTCCAGCAGTTGCTGTTTCTGGTGAACGGGTATCGGCAATAATTCAGCCAAGCGCCAACCCAACTGCCGTTGATCCGCAAAATCCATAACAACACCAAGCTCTTCAATCAGCGGGTGGGCCATCAGGTCCCGGAGCAGATCAACAAGGCCGTCCTGATCGGGTGACATCGGCAGGGCTGGCTGCCCTAGAAAATCTTCAGGCTCCCAGCGCACGGACCCCATCAGCAGCTTGTTATCACTCATCCAGCTGTCCATCACTGTAAACTTGCGCAAACCTTCTACCGTTATCCCCAGCAGGCCATTGGGCAGCTTGTCCCAATCAACAATCTTGCAATACATACCAACACGACTGACCTGCTGCTGAGTGCCAGGCTGGGCTAGCTCATCGCCTTTTAGGAGCAGACAGACTCCAAATCCGCTATCGGTTTTCATGCAACGACTGACAAGATCAATATAGCGCTGCTCAAAAATTTGCAAAGAAAGCCTACCGCCCGGAAATACCACCGAGCGTAAGGGAAACAACGGGATCAGGTCGTCCTGGTTCATGTCATAGAAACCTTGCTTTTAATGCGGCCAATAATCGTTGATGTATGCCGCCAAACCCACCGTTACTCATCAGCACAATATGATCTCCGGCGTGGCAGTGCTCGAGCAGCCACTGCACTATTTCATCAACACTGTTAAAGCCAACTGCTGGTATGGCACTGTCTTTGATGACCGATTTGATATCCAGACCGTTCCCGCCACCTGCCATCCACACAACCTGGTCAGCATTGACGCAAGAGGCTGCCAGCGACGCCTGATGCACACCCATTTTCATGGTTGCTGATCGCGGCTCGATGACTGCGATCAATCGGGCACCAGGATACTCAGCAAGACGCTGACGCATCCCGTGCAGTGTTGTAGTAATTGCCGTCGGGTGGTGAGCAAAGTCATCATAAACATGAATTCCATTCACCTCTCCCAGCAACTCCATGCGACGTTTGACACTGGCAAACAGCGACAAGGCCTCGCAGGCGGTTTCCACTGCAACACCCACATGATGTGCCGCTGCGACCGCAGCGAGAGCATTAATCGCATTGTGGCGCCCCGTCAGGGACCACCCTATCATCGCGCGTGTTGAACTGTGTGAGGGCCCATGTTTGATAATCTCACATTGACGACCATCTGCGCTGAGCATACGCACGCACCAGGGCGCATAAGTGGCACCGGAATCCTCAACACTTTTGTGCTCTATTAACTGCATATGCTGTACGGGCGTCCAACAACCCTGTGCCAAAACCTGATTCAGAACAGGATCATTACCTGGCACCAATAACAGGCCTGAGGAAGGTACCGTGCGAACCAGATGATGGAACTGTTTTTGTATCGCCGCCAGATCCGGAAAAATATCTGCATGATCGTATTCGAGATTATTCATGATCAGTGTGCGCGGTCGGTAATGAATAAACTTGGAGCGCTTGTCGAAAAATGCACTGTCGTATTCATCGGCCTCCACAACAAAAAAGTCGCTCTCGCCAAGTCGCGCAGAAGACGGGAAGTTTTTCAGTACCCCGCCTATCAAAAAACCGGGTTTCATGCCCGCATACTCAAGTATCCACGCCAACATGGCACTGGTTGTAGTTTTGCCATGCGTTCCGGCCACTGCCAGCACCCATCTGTTCTGCAGAACGTATCTGGCCAGCCACTCAGGGCCTGAACAGTAAGGCAGCCCCTGATCCAGGACGTACTCTACTGCTGGGTTGCCTCGCGACATGGCATTACCAATCACAACAAGATCGGGATGCGGCTGCATATGGGCAGGATCAAACCCTTCGCTGAGCACAATGCCCTGCTGCTCAAGCTGCGTGCTCATTGGTGGGTAAACATTGGCGTCAGAACCACTGACCGTGTAGCCCAGCTCTTTGGCGAGAACCGCCAGACTGCCCATGAAGGTCCCGCAAATTCCCAGAATGTGGATATGCATATTATTTCCTGTCATCTTATGACCCTACTTTATCAAATACTCAGACACATTTGCGGACTTCATTTAAAGATGACACTCGACACTTTTGCCATCGCCGTTTATCGCAAACCCCAGGTTGCCGATGCCTGCCTGACCTTGCAGCAGGAACTCGGGCTGGATGTGCCGGTGCTGTTATTCAGCGCCTGGTTTGCCTGCACCCACGGCAAAATCGACGAAAAAATGCTTGCAGAAGTAATCGAACGATCACGCCCGTTTTCATTGCATGTTGTCCAACCCATCCGCCAGGTCAGGCGCTGGATGAAACAACCCGCAGATTCACAGAAAACCATGATGATCGCGGCAAACGAAGAGGCATGGCAATCGTTGCGCGAGCGCATCAAATCTATTGAGATTTCGGCAGAGCTACTTTGGCTTGATGCGCTGCAGAACCTGACGGAATCACAGGTATTGCGCGCAAAAAACACACATTTTAAAGAGGACAGTATCATGGAGAACATGCAGCGCTATTGTCAGACATTCAAAAGCGCGGCTGAAAGGGACGCATTAAACGTCAACGCATTAATCTCCCGCATTGCTGAGGCTGGCTATCAGTTGTATCGCGATCAGACCGTGCAGTCTCTATAAACGTACCGCGTGCGCGGCTCCCTGCCAGCGGTTTACCAGGCCCGACTCAATATCAAACAGGTCTAGCACCCGTCCTACATTGTGATTAATCATGTCATCGATGGTTTTGGGCCGCGCATACAAGGCTGGCATTGGCGGCGCAACAATGGCACCAATCTGACAGGCTTTGAGCAGCAACTCGCAGTGCCCTGCATGTAATGGCGTTTCACGCGGCATCAGCACCAGACGCCGACGCTCTTTGAGCATCACGTCTGCGGCGCGCGTCAGCAGATTGTCGGCATAAGAGTTAACAATGGCTGAAAGCGTTTTCATGGAACAGGGGGCCACAATCATGCCATCTGTGCGGAAAGATCCGCTGGCAATGCTGGCTGCCAGATCTTTTACTGAGTGCACCTGATCAGCCAGAGCTATGACAGCGTCCGCCTGCCAATCGGTCTCCAGACTGATGTTCAGTCG
>Ga0164293_10003618_pt1 | contig 13181 bp, 11 predicted proteins | sample GEODES118metaG_FD_111487 | JGI IMG/M metagenome (GOLD analysis project Ga0164293, IMG submission 111487) | Eutrophic lake water microbial communities from Lake Mendota, Wisconsin, USA - GEODES118 metaG | ecosystem: Environmental > Aquatic > Freshwater > Lake | place: USA: Lake Mendota... | reverse complement strand
TCGGAGAGCGGCACCGACTCCGCTGGCTCCACCGTCGAGGCTGTCGCAGACTGCGGTTCCGGCGCGGTGATCGACGGTCGTCCGATTCGGATCGTCACCACGGTCGCGCCGATCACCAGCATCGTGGCCAATGTCGCGGGCGGAACCTCCGCCGAGATCACGGGTCTCGTGCCAGAAGGAACCAACTCCCACACCTTCGAACCTCCGCCCAGTGCAGCGGCCGAACTGGAAACCGCCGACATCGTCTTCATCAACGGTTTGGTGCTGGAAGAGCCCACCAAGGATCTGGCCGAGGCAAACATCGGTGAAGGTGCCGAGATCTGTGAACTGGGAACCCTGATCCTTCCGGAAGAGGAGTGGATCTTCGACTTTTCCTTCCCGAAGGAAGGTGGCAAGCCCAACCCGCACCTCTGGACCAATCCGCCGATGGTGAAGGAATACGCACAGATCGTGCGCGACGCGTTGACGGTGCGTGACCCTGCCAATGCCGACACGTACGCAGCGAACTTCGATGCGTTCGCGGCCAAGGTCGACGCCTTCGATGGGGCAATGACCACCGCCACCGAGACGATCCCCGCAGAGTCGCGCAAGCTCGTCACCTACCACGACGCCTATGCGTACTTCGCCAAGCACTACGACTGGACCGTTGTCGGAGCAATCCAGCCGTCTTCGTTCGACGAGCCAACACCGAAGGAGATCGCCGATCTCATCACCCAGATCGAGGAAGAGAACGTCACTGCCGTCTTCGGCAGCGAAGTGTTCCCCTCGCCGGTGCTCGAGCAGATCAGCAAGGAGTCGGGTGCGGTGTACATCGACGACCTCCGCGACGACGACCTGCCGGGTGAGCCGGGCGACTCGGAGCACTCGTGGCTCGGGCTGATGAAGTTCAACTTCATCACCATGGTCGAGGCACTCGGCGGTGATGCGACCGCGATCAAGGCCATCGACACCGCGGACGTCGCGGAGGATCGCGCGGTCTACCCGCAGTGAAGTTGCACCCGGTGGATCCATCCACACTCCTCACGTGCCACCACGTCACGTGTGCCTACGGTGAAACCGTCGTGGTGAGCGACGTGACTTTCGCACTTGCCGCCGGCGATTTCGCCGGCATCGTCGGCCCCTCGGGCTCCGGAAAGACCACCCTGCTCAAAGCCATTCTCGGTTCGGTGACGCCTGTGCACGGCGACATCACCATGCGCGACGGCGCACGACTCGGCTACGTGCCGCAGGTCGAGTCGGTCGACTGGAACTTCCCCGTCACCGTGCTCGAGGTCATTGCCATGACCCGTGGCCAGAAGAAGTGGTGGCCGCGCATCACTCCGGCCGAACGCAAGGAAGCCGAAGAGGTTCTCGACCGCCTCGGTCTCGGGGGGCTCGGTGGCCGTCACATCCGCGAGTTGTCCGGTGGCCAGCAGCAGCGTGTCTTCGTGGCGCGCGCCCTCTTCCATCGTCCCGACATCCTGGTTCTCGACGAGCCGACGTCCGGTGTCGACGTGCGCACCCGTCACGAGGTGTTGCATCTGCTCGCCGACCTCCACGAGCAAGGTATGACGGTGTTGCTCACCACCCACGATCTGAACGGTCTCGCCGCGCACTTGCCGCGCCTCGTCTGTCTGAACAAGGAGATCATCGCCGACGGCTCGCCGCGGGAGGTGTTGGTCCCCGATGTTCTGGAACGTCTGTACGGAGCGCCGATGCACGTTCTCGAGCACGGTGGCATGCCCGTCGTTCTCGACCACGCGAACGAGGCCGTCGTGCGTCGATTCCGCGGACGTGCCGGATGAGCGCGATGATCGCGCTCGACCTGGCCGAACCGTACGGCTTCGAGTTCTTCCGCAACGGAGTGCTCGTGGCCGTCGTTGCAGGTGCACTTTCCGGGCTGCTCGGCGTGTTCGTGGTGCTGCGCGGCATGTCGTACATCGGTCACGGCCTGTCGCATGCCGTCTTCGGTGGCGCGGCTGCTTCGGCAGTGATGGGTTTCAACTACTTCATCGGGGCGGGTCTCTGGGGTATTGCGTCCGGTGTTCTGATCGGTCGTATCGCGCGCAAGCGGCTCATCGGAGCCGACGCCGCGATCGGCGTTGTCACCACTGCATCCTTTGCTCTCGGCCTGGCATTGCTCAACCGGTACGGACAGGCGCAGCGGAGCATCGAAGCCGTGCTCTTCGGCAGCGTTCTCGGGGTCAGAACAGCCGACATCATCGCTGTCGCCGTCGTCGCTGTCTTGGCAACCGCGGTCATCGTGGTGGGCTACCGACGGTTTCTCTTTTCCACGTTCGACCCGGACGTCGCCGAAGTCACCGGTGTGCGGGTGTCCTGGATGGAGGCTGCGCTCATGATCATGCTGTCGCTCACCATTCTCGTGACGATGCGCGTGATCGGAACACTTCTCATCTCCGCACTGCTGGTGATCCCGGCGGCCACGGCGCGGATGCTCACTAATCGGTTCGCCCGCATGCTGTGGATTTCCCCCGTGATCGGGGCCTCGGCTGCTTTTCTGGGCATGAACCTCGCGTACCACACCGACACGTCGGCGAGCGCCATGATCATCCTCGTCGGTGCCGCGGCGTTCACCGTGGTGTACTTCGGCCTTGGTGTGCGTGGACGTCGTCGAGTCGCGGCGCTAGGGCACCTGTAGGACCCACTCGACACCCGACGGAGTGTCACGCACTTCGACTCCCGCTGCGCTGAGGGCATCGCGGATGACGTCGGAGAGGTCGTAACGCTTCTCGGCTCGCACGATGCGTCGGATCTCGAGGATTGCTTCGACGTACGGTGTCGCCGTGTCACGCGGATCCACCACACCGGACCTTGCTGCTTCGCCGAGTTTCAGGATCATGCCGCGCAGAGTGTCGCGGGCAAAGTCGGCATCCGAGCCTGTGAGCGTGTCAGCCGACCACTTCTTGATGTCGGCTTCGAGGTCCAGAGCGGCGCGTGTGGCGCCGAGTGCGTCGCGGGACCGAAGTGCATCTTCGAAGACGGTGTGGTGTCGTTCTGCCGCTGCACGCAGTGACGTGCTCTCCGGAGCAGCGGAAGAATCGGAGGACGCGGTCTGTTGCGCGGGCGGGGGAGCGACAGGCGAGGAGTGACCGGAGCGCGGATCCTGCAACGTTGCGAGTGCGAGCGTCTCTCCGCTGGCAAACGTGCGCGAGTTTCCGTCGACTCGCAGTGTGAGCACGCCGTTGCCCACCACGGTGGCGACGGCATTGTCGAAGTCGATGACGACCCCCGTGTGTTCGTCGATACCGAGGACGTATTCGTCACCGTCGAGTTGGCCCTCGAGGAACTGCAGTCGGCGCTCGCCGAGGTAGCAGAACCGGGTGTCGTGATGGCCGCCTTCGGCGTTGTTGTAGTGGGGAATCACCACTGCCGGAATGCCGAGATCGCCGAGCAAGTTGAGGCCATCCAGCCAGAACGGATCCTCTCCGCACTTGTAGATCTCGTACACGGGAACCGTACGGGTGCCGATGGTGAGCGCGGCGGCGGAGGCGAAGGTGACGATGCCTCCGTTGCGCAACTTGGCGTGGAGTGATTCGGAAACCGGGGTTCCCTTCCATTGGCGCAACGCGTACGTGGGTGATCCAGGTCCGGCGAAGACGTAGTTGGCATCGGAGAGCAGATTGAGCGCATGCTGCATCTCGATCGTGTCGGCGCCGATCATCCGCGTGAGACCGGCAGGAGTGATGACGGTGTTGATGCTGACGTCGAAGTATTCGACGGCGCGCGACGCGAGCTCGGGTGCGTTCTCCTGGAATCCGTACGGCGTGTCGAGGAGAACGGCCCGTGGTGAGTCGAGTCTGCCGATCAAGTCGCGATGCGTCTTGACCATCGTCGGCGCCGTTTCGCCCGAACCCATGATGGTGAGAATGCGTGGAAGGGAAGTTGTGCTCATGAGAAGAATCCGTCGTGTGTTGCCTGGTGAAGTTCGTGCGCCACGCGTTGCGGGTGCTGTGCATGGAGGTCGTGGTCGGCGCCCTCGAACCACACGATGCGTGATTTCGGTGTGGCCCGTGCGGCGCGTTCCACTGCGGTGCGTTTGTCGGCGGCCCATCCCGAGACGTGGTCGTTGATCGCGGGCATGAACATGACGGGAACCGTCATGTCGGGAAAGAGACGGAACGGGTCGTGTTCCCACAGTCCGCGGAGCACCTTCATGTGGCGTTCGCGCGTGAGCCACGGCGCGATCGTGCCATCGTCGCGCACTTCCATGCAGGCGAGTGATCCTTGAATGCCGTCTTCGGGCCAGTCGGGGTGTGCGGATCTGATGGCTGCTTCCAAGCGTTTGGCTGGCATGCCGACCAGATGGGGCGGGGCCAGGGCTTCGGCGCAGTCGCTCCAATCGGGATAGTGGGTTTTCAAGCTGATGATGCCGCCGTCGACAGCGCACACGCCACGCGTGGAGTTCGGGTGCGAGGCGCCGAGTTCCACCACGACATTGCCACCCCACGACTGGCCGACCACCACGGGGCAGTCGAGTTCCAGAACCTCGATGAGGAGCGCGAGATCGTGGGCGACGGTGTCCATGTCGAAGCCCTCTTCCGGCTTGCTGCTGAATCCGTGTCCGCGTTGGTCGATTGCGACGACGAAGTGGCCGAGATCGGCGAGACGGCGGGCGACTCCGTCCCACAGTCGGGCATTCGAGGCCAGGCCGTGGACGAGCACGAACGGTGCCTCGAGGCCGGTATTCGATCCCCATGTCAGACAGTGCAGGTGCAGACCCTCGCGTACTTCGTGGAACTCCCGGTCGAACATGGCAAGGTGAGTTTCCCATGTACGGAGAGAAATGGCACCATGGAACGATGTTGCCGTTGCTCGACGAGTCCCTCTCCCGACTCGACAACGTCGTTGTGGCCTTCAGTGGAGGGGCCGATTCGGCGTTCCTCGCGGCCTATGCGACACGATTGCTCGGTGCGTCACGAGTGCATTGCGTGACCGCGGTATCGGCATCTCTCGCGGGTAGCGAAGCAGACGACTGTCGTGCGCTTGCCGACGAGTGGGGTCTCGACTGGGTCACGGTGGTGACCAACGAGACGAGTCGGCCCGAGTACATCGCCAATGCCGGCGACCGTTGCTTCCACTGCAAGGACGAACTGATGGATGCGCTCGGTCCCATCGCCGCGGCACGCAGTGCCACGATCGTCCTCGGCGTGAACCTCGACGACCTCGGAGATCATCGACCGGGCCAGCAGGCGGCCGCGGCCAAGGGGGCCGTGTTTCCCTTGGTCGAAGCCGGACTCACCAAGGAACAGATCCGTGAGGCGTCGCGCCGAATGAACCTGCGTACCTGGGACAAACCGGCTGCGGCGTGTCTCGCCAGTCGCGTTCCCTACGGCACGCCGGTCACGGTGGGGTTGTTGTCCCGGATCGACCGCGCCGAAGCCGCCCTGCGATGCATCGTGCCGGAGGGCAACCTGCGTGTTCGGCACGACGGTGAAGCAGCCCGGATAGAGATCGATCCCGACCAATTCGCCACCGTCGCGGCCCGGCACGGCGAGGTGGTGGCAGCCCTCGAGGCTCTCGGCTACCGCTATGTCACGCTCGACCTGGCCGGTTTCCGCTCCGGCAATCTGAATTGGGCGCTCGGCGAGAATCGCCCCTAGGGTGACGTTTCTCATTCGAGTCGTCAACGGGGGCTGACATGAAATTGTCGATGATGATCAACTACGCCGGTGGTTTCAAGGAAGCCGCGCAGCGCGTCGTCGAGTTGGAGAAGGCCGGTCTCGACCAGGTGTGGATCGCCGAGGCATACAGCTACGACGCCATCTCCCAGGTCGGCTATCTCGCCGCCATCACCAACCGCGTCGAGATCGGCACCGGCATCGTGAACGTGTACTCGCGCACCGCCGCGTTGATGGCGATGACCGCCGCCGGTTGCGACTACGTCAGCGACGGCCGTTTCATCCTCGGGCTCGGAGCCTCGGGACCCCAGGTGGTCGAAGGCTTCCACGGCGTTCCCTACGAAAAGCCGATGCAACGCATCAAGGAATACATCGACGTCTGTCGCGAGGTCTGGCGACGCGAGAAGCCCCTCCAGTACAGCGGCCAGACGATCAGTGCACCGCTGCCCGCCGGTCAGGGAACCGGACTCGGCAAGCCGCTGAAGCTCATCAACCATCCGCTGCGCGCCGACATCCCGATCTGGTGGGCCAGCTTGAAAGGCATGAGCGTCGAGGCCACCGCCGAACTCGCCGATGGTTGGTTGCCGATCATGTTCGTTCCGGAGAAGTACGACAAGGTGTGGGGCAAGCAGTTGAAGGCCGGCCTTGCCAAGCGTTCGCCCGACCTCAAGCCACTCGAGATCAGCGCCGGCGGCCTGCTCGCCATCGGTGAGGATCTCACCGGGGACAAGAAGTCGAAGATCATCGACATGGTGCGTCCGAACAGCGCTCTCTACATCGGTGGCATGGGTGCCCGCGGCAAGAACTTCTACAACGACATCTGCACCGCCTACGGCTACGCCGACGAAGCAAAGCTGATCCAGGACCTGTATCTCGACGGCAAGAAAGAAGAGGCTGCTGCTGCAGTGCCGACGGAGATGCTGGAACTCACCAACCTGGTCGGCCCGAAGGGCTTCATCGCCGAACGTGTCGCCGCCTTCAAGGAGGCCGGCGTCACCGTGCTCAGCGTCAACCCGGTCGGCCCCGATGCCGCCAAGCAGATCGAGACGCTGCGCGACATCGTCGACAGCATCTGACATGAGCGACACGCTGCCGATCACCGGGGTCTGCGAGCCCGGGTGGGAGGCAGTCGGTGATGCCATCCGAGCGAACTTCGCTTCGGGCAAGGAACTGGGTTGTGGCGTTTCCGTGTACCACCGCGGTCGACTCGTGGTCGATCTCGTCGCCGGCTGGGCGGATGCCGACAAGGCCTCCGCGTACTCACACGACTCGTTGCAAGTGGTGTTCAGTACCACGAAGGGCATTGCGGCCACGGCCGTGGCCATGTGCGTGCAGCGTGGACTGGTCGATTACCACGAACCGGTGTCGCACTACTGGCCGGAGTTCGCCGCTCACGGCAAGGGCGACGTCACGGTGGCACAGATGCTCTCGCACCAGGCAGGGCTCTACACGATCGATGCCCGTCTTTCGCTCGAGGAGATCCTCGACGACTCGGTGATCGCCGCCGCGCTCGCCGACACCAAGCCGCGGTGGGAGCCCGGAACCAAGCACGGATACCACGCGCTCACCTTCGGGTGGTTGGCCGGCGAGTTGGTGCGTCGCGTCGACGGTCGCGACATCGGACGCTTCGTCGCCGAGGAAATGTCTTCGCCCCTCGGTGTGGAACTGAACATCGGCCTGCCGAAGATGCTGCACCATCGCGTGTCGCTTCTCTCGCAGGCCAAGTCGGACAAGGCCGATGCTCCCGAGACCGAAGAAGCAAAGAAGATGCGCGAATTGTTGGAGCGCTTCATGGGCCCCGACACTCCCGGAGGCCAGGCGCTCTCGTTGTCGGGAATGTGGACGGGGGAGGGACTCTTCAACCGGTCAGAGGTTCTGAGCGCGCAGATCCCCGCGGCGAATGCGGCCACCAATGCTCGTTCGCTCGCCGCGATGTACGCGTCGCTCCAACACTCGATCAACGGTGTTCGACTCCTCACCGACGAAATGCGCGACGTCGCGTCGGCGGCACAGACTCCGTCGGATCGTGGTGACCAGTGTCTGATCGTTCCCACCTGTTTCTCGATGGGATACATGAACCACGGATCCTTCACGCCGTACGCCGGCCCGGGCAGTTTCGGTCACCCGGGCTTCGGTGGTTCGGTCGCCTTCCTTCAGCCGTCACGCGAGTTGTCGTTCGCCTACGTGATGAACCGACTCGCCAACAATCTTGCGGGCGATACGCGGGCCCAGACGCTCATCGATGCTGCGGCTCGATGTGCAGACTCCGCCTGATCGGCCCCGTCAACACGAGATACGCCGCGCTTGCACATGCTGCGGCACCGGCGAAGAGTGCGATGGTGGCACGCACTCCGATGGCGTCGGCCAGCAGTCCCGATGCCGCGCTGGTGATGCTGAGCATCAGGGTCACGATGGCGAAGTCTCCGGCCAGGACTCGGCCGCGTACGGCGTCGGGTGAGCGCAACTGCAGTCCGTACGACGACAACGTCCACTGTGCGCCGCCACCGAAGTGGGCGAGAGCCACGCAGGCCGCCGCGATCGCGATGTTCGGACTCGCCGCCGCACCCATGTAGAAGACGGAGAACAACAGACCGGCGATGCCGCAGACGAAAAGGATGCGACGCAGTTCACCCTTCACCAACCGCGAAGCGATGAGCGGTCCGAGCCCCGAGCCCACGCCACGCACGCCGATGAGCAGGCCGCGTCCGGCATCACCCGCCTTGAAGACATCGGACGCGAGAACGGCCAGCTGGCTGACGATGCCCGCACCGATGGCGAAGGTCGCCTTCGATGCAACCAGGGCGAGGATGACCTTGTCGTGCTGGGCCAGTCGCACTGCTTCGCGCATGTCCGCCAATGGACGCATCCGCGATCGTGTGGCACTCGAAGCGCGCTCCTCTTGCATGCGTCCGCCGATCGCGGCGAAGAGTGCTCCGGCGACCACGAACGACACCACGTCGGCGACGAACGACGCGGTGCGACCGAAGGTCTGGGCGAAGAGCCCACCGAGTCCGGCACCCACGGCGAGCATCACGCCCCATGTGGCCCCCAGCAGCGAGTTCGCCCTGTTCAGCTCTTCGTCGTTCCGTGCAAGGTTCGGGAGTGCCGCTTCGCTGGCGGGGCGAATGAAAGCTGCGAGAGCGGAGATCGCAGATTGGAAGACGAACACCATCCAGATGCGACTCTCGTCGGAGGCGACGAGGCCGAGTGCGGCACCTGCTTGCAGCAGTGACACGAAGACGAGCAGTTTCTTTCGGTCGTAGCGGTCGGCGGCAGGTCCGGCGATGGGGGAGGCGAGGAACGACGGCAGGGAGAAAGCCACCATCACGAGCGAGACGAGGAACTTGGATCCCGTGGCGTCCTCGACCATTCCGGCGAGAGCGACGAAGGTGAACCAGTCTCCGAGATACGAGACCACCTGCGCAACGAAGAGCAACCGAATGTCACGGTTTTCGCGCAGCATCTTCCACATGGTCGTCGGGGGTTCGTTCGCAGTGGTGAATGGGAGCGGTCAGGCGAAGTACTTCTGCGTGCCGCGCAGGAACGATTCGGCATCGGCAACGATCTCGCGCACGATCTGCGCCGCGGGCTTCAACGAGGTGATGGCACCCACACCCTGACCGGCAGGCATGAATTCGCGCTTCACGTCGACCACCGTGTCGCTCGGTGCGCCCAGATGGTTGGCGTTTTCCTTCATCGCATGAATCGCCTGCTGCGGGAAGGGCAGCAGTTCGTCGGCGTGCTTCTCGTAGTACGCAGTCCAGTCGTTGCGTACGACACGACAGGTCTTGCCGGTGAATCCTCTCGAGATCACGGTTCCGTCTTCGGCAGTTTCGATGAGAACGTCTTTGTAGCCGCGCACCGCACGCGCTTCCGGTGTGGCGATGAAGCGGGTACCCACCCAGACGCCGTCGGCACCGAGGGCCAGCGATGCGGCGAGGCCTCGACCGTCGAAGAGTCCGCCGGCGGCCACCACGGGAACTTTGTCGCCGACGGCATCGACGACTTGGGGGACGAGAGCAATGGTGGCCACCGTGCCGGTGTGCCCGCCGCCCTCGGTGCCCTGGGCCACCACGAAGTCGCAACCGCTCGCCACCGCAGCAACGGCGTGTCGAACCTTGCCGCACATCGAACCCACGAGGATGTTGTGCTTGTGCAGTTCGTCGATGGCGTCGCGCGGGATGCCGAGGCCGGCGACGAAGATGCGCGCCCCACCCTCGACCACTGCCCGCACACCCTCTTCCACTTGCTGCGGGAGAGCGGTGAGCAGGTCGACGCCGAAGGGCTTCTTCGTCGCGGCACGCACCAACGCCATCTCTTCCACGAGTTCGTCGGTCTTCATCGTGGAGGCTCCGAAGGTGCCGATGCCGCCGGCTTCGGACACGGCCGCGACGAGTTCGTTGTACGAGACGCCGCCCATGCCGGCGAGCATGACGGGATGTTCGATGTCGAGAAGGTCGGTGAGGCGAGTGCGCATGTCGCCCACCGTAGTGGGTGGTGCTGTGTCCCAGAACTCCCCGTGCGTCTTAGAACGCCCCGTCTTTGTCGAGAAAACCGCGGTGCCAGCGTGAGGGTGTGAACGCCGCGGCACGTGGTTCGTCTTCGAACATCCACCGTGCAAAGTTGCGCCGTGTCCAGTCGTTGGTGCCGACCAGGCGAATGGCCCCGCGGGCCACTTTCGGCGAGGCGAGCATGGTGCCGAGAAGGTGACTCATGCGGTGGTCGGCGAAGAGATGGTGACGGACTTCCTTGCGGTAGCGGGTGGCCACCGCCGCGGTGTTGCCGGTGTGGGCCACGATCGCTTCTGCAGCGCACACACCGGTGAGCAGTGCTTGCCCGATGCCCTCGCCGGTGAGCGTGTCGGTGGCACGAGCCGCGTCACCCACGAAGAGAACTGCACCGTGCGACAGTGTCGCATCGGTGATGCCGGCAGGGATCGGCCATGCCGTGTGGCGGTCGATCAGGTGGAAGTCGCGGCCGAGTGCCTCGACGATGTGCGGACGTGTGAGCAAGTCGCGCCAGAGATCGGCCATGTCCTGGATCCGACGTTTGCCGTCGCGCAGCACACCGAAGCCGATGTTGACGCGCCCGTCGGCGAGGGGAAACGACCAGGCGTAGCCGGGCAGCAGATCCTCTTCGAACCAGACACAGAGACGATCGGCTGCCGGACCGGTGATGTTGTCCGCATACTGACGAAAAGCGTGCCACTCACCGTGGTAGCCGTCTTCCGACGCACCGAGCGACTTGCGTACCGGCGACCACATGCCGTCTGCCGCAATGACATGACCAGCCGACACCCTGTCGCCCGACTTCGAACGCAGGATGGTGCGCCGTGAGTGGCTGTCGATCGAATCAAACTGCCATCCTTCGCGAATCTCGGCTCCGCTCGACCGGGCATGTTCCACGAGTGCGGCATCGAGATCGAGTCGTGTGGCAACCGATGCGTACTGGCCTCGACCGTGGGGAAGCGGGACCATGACTTCGCGGCCCGAAGGAGACCGCAACCAGGCCCCGTCGACCTGCTTCCAGGAGGCGACGGTGCTCGGATCGAAGTTCAGGGTCTCGAGCATGCGCAACGCGAGGGTGGTGAGGCCGTCTCCGCAGCACTTGTCGCGGGGGAACGTGGCTTTGTCGAGAACCACAACAGATTTCCCGGCACGGGCCAACGTGGTGGCCGCCGCTGTTCCGGCGGGACCTGCACCCACGATCGCCACATCGAATTCATTCACGGCGACGAGGCTAGGAGGGTGTCGGCGGAGTCGTATGATCCGTCTCGGAGAATCTGCCTGTGACAGCGGGCAACGAAGGGGGAAACATGGCGTCGTTGTGCGATGGTCGAGTTGTCGTCGTCACGGGTGCAGGTCGCGGGATCGGCCGCGAGCACGCCCTCAGCCTCGCTCGCCACGGAGCGTTCGTCGTGGTCTACGATCTCGGTGGCAACGTCGACGGATCGGGCGGTGACATTTCGCCGGCACAAGCCGTGGTCAACGAGATCGAGGCGATGGGTGGCAAGGCCGTGGCCAACGGTGACGACATCTCGTCGTGGGCCGGGGCCGAAGCCCTCATCAGAACCGCGGTCGACGTCTTCGGCGACCTGCACGCGGTGGTGAACAATGCCGGCATCCTGCGCGACCGCACGCTCGTCAACATGACCGAGGACGAGTGGGATGCCGTGATCAAGGTGCACCTGAAGGGAACCTTCGGCCCGGCGCACTTCGCAGCGCAGTACTGGCGCGATCAACACAAGGCCGGCAGGGCCGTCGACGGACGCATCATCAACACCACCTCGGTGTCGGGCATCTATGGCAACCCCGGGCAGACCAACTACGGCGCTGCCAAGGCGGGCATTGCTTCGTTCACGGTGATCGCCGCACTCGAACTTGCGCGCTACGGAGTCACGGCCAATGCAGTTGCGCCGGTTGCGCTCACGCGGATGACCGAGGGTCTTGGTCCAGCACCGGAGACCGAAGCGGATCGCGAGATGCGTTCGCCGAAGTGGATCGCCCCGATCGTCACGTGGCTCGCCTCGGCTGAGTCGAAGGGTGTCACCGGTCGTGTGTTCGAAGCAAGCGGCCAGGTCCTTGCGATCGCCGAGGGATGGCACCGAGGTCCGCGCCAGGCACCGGTGTCGGACCCCACGCAACTCGGCCCCGTCGTGGCGGAGTTGTTGAAGAGTGCCCGGCCGAACGCCGGCATGGACGGCGAAGACGGCCATTGGCCGCAGAACACGATCTGATCACGAAACGGAGACGAAATGCCCATCAATCCTGACGCAGTCGGTAACACCGGAGACCCCTTCGAGGTGTCGTGGTCGAGCAAGGATGCGCTGCTCTATGCAGTCGGCATCGGTGCCGGCGTCGAAGATCTCGCGTTCACCACCGAGAACACCAAAGACGTGGAACAGCAGGTGTATCCCACGTTCCCCGTGGTGCTCGGTTGGGGAGTCGGTTCACCAACGCGCAACATCGGTACGTTCAATCCGGCGATGTTGGTGCACGGCCAGCAAGCCGTCACGTTGCACCAACCGATTCCGGTCAGCGGAACCATTCGTGGACAGGGGCGGGTCACCGGCATCTACGACAAGGGCAAGGGAGCCGTCGTTGCGACCGAAACGGTCGTCACCAACGCCGCCGACGGATCACCGATGTTCACGCTGAACTCGTCGGTGTTCATCCGCGGCGAAGGCGGTTGGGGAGGCGATCGCGGTCCGGGCGGCGACAAGAACGTTCCGCCTGCTCGCCCCGCCGATCACAAGGTGGCCTACCGTACGTCGCGTGACCAGGCGTTGATCTACCGCTTGTCGGGAGACCGCAATCCGCTGCACTCCGATCCGTCGTTCGCCGCCATGGGTGGCTTCGACCGACCGATCCTCCACGGTCTGTGCACCTACGGATTCACTGGCCGGGCCTTGCTGGCGTCGTTGTGCGGCAACGTGGCCTCCCGGTTCGACCACATCGAGGGGCGCTTCGCCTCGCCGGTCTACCCGGGTGAGGAACTGACGATCTCCGTGTGGGAAACCGCGCCGGGGGAGGCGGTCTTCACCACGTCGGTCGGCGACCGGTT
>Ga0164293_10003617_pt1 | contig 13183 bp, 7 predicted proteins | sample GEODES118metaG_FD_111487 | JGI IMG/M metagenome (GOLD analysis project Ga0164293, IMG submission 111487) | Eutrophic lake water microbial communities from Lake Mendota, Wisconsin, USA - GEODES118 metaG | ecosystem: Environmental > Aquatic > Freshwater > Lake | place: USA: Lake Mendota, Wisconsin... | reverse complement strand
GGCCGCCACCACCGCGGATACCCAGCGGCGATGGCCGGGGTGCAGAAGGACCAGTTGCTGTCACGCTGTTTGTCCACGCCGTATTGAGCCAGGGTTGTCAAATGCTGGTCTCCATTGATGTGCAGCGCCATCGAGGGACGCAGAATGTCGATGGCGCGATTCCGCGGTGTTTGCGGCCATCCGCCGGAATCGAGATCAGCCTTCAAATAGCCATCCTCGCTACCATGATGAGTGGCTGCATTGATGAAGACTGTCTGGCTCAGCAGGGCTTTGAGTGTGTGCCCGCGCCAGTCTTCCGACCATTGTTTGAGAAAGGCTTCCTGGCGCGCGCCAAGCATCACGAGTCCTGGCTTATCAAGGGCGGCCGTGTCGAAGTCGACATCAAGCACGTGGTCCGCACGCCCAGCGCCAGTATCGACATGCTCTGGCCCACTCTTCCACTGGCGATCAGCGATGATGGCAAAACTAACGCCGCCATAGACCATGTCACCGTAGTAAACACTGATATCCTGCTGGACGGGCTTGAGATCAAAGGCATCCGGATGATGCGCCACATTGGTTTTGTGAACGGCATTCACCATTCGAGCGGGCTCAATGTAGCCACCTTTGGAGGAGGCTCCACTGTCACCGACATCCATTTTTTTGCCGCCTTCGCCCCAGATGTTGCCCTGGAAGACATCGTGATCATCTGGAAGACAAAGCGTGGGAGCATTGCGCATGACTTCGCGGAAGGCCCAGCCATGCTGATAGAATTTGCGCAAGTAGTTCAGGATCGCAGGCTCGGCAGGTTCGCGAATGAGACCGAAACCGCCGTGGTTCTCATAGATCTGGTCGCCAGAAAAGAAAACGAGATCGGGATCGAGTTTGACCAAGTTTTCAGCCACGGGTGCATAGGGGAAGCCGTAGTCATTTTGGCAAGTGAGAGCGGCCATGCGCAAGGGGCGGCCTTCGGGATTGGCTTTGATGGTGCCGGTCCATTCGTTCGGTGTTTCGCTTCCGTCTTTGTGTTTCTCCCGATACACCAGTTTGTAGGGCGTGGCAGTCTTGGCGTCCCAATTCGGAATGCGGAAGGTGGCCACCCAGGCATCGGGATCCAGCTTGGCTGGACCCAGCGATTTCCAAGCACCGTTTTGCTGGATGTGCAGTTCGATGTTTTGATTGTCCTTGGCTCCCATGGGACCCGTGAGAGCGCTGATTTTCATCACGAATCCCTCGGCTGTGCGCGAGTCACTAAGCGAATACATCGACCACAAGATGGGGCCAAATCGATTTGCCTCGGTGACGGTGAATGCATCACCTTCCATCGTCCAGTTTTGGAATCGATAGCGTCCGCCACCAGCTAATGGTGTGGCTTTGGCTTTGGCTTTTTTCTTTGCCGCGCCGGCAGCACCAGCGCTGAAGTTGTTGGCGAGAGAGATGTTACCGAGGAGCGTTTCCGCAGGGATGGATTCGCTGACTGAAGCGAGCAGGTTGCCGGTCTCTGCATGGGTGGCTGCCAGCGTCAACGCGCATTGATCACCGATGGCTTTTCCTTTGAGCGTGAGATGAATCTGAGCGAGATCGGACCCACTCGGGAGCGCGCTCTTTTGCGAACCCAGGATGAGCTGATCTCCTTGCCAGCCAGCATCGAAGCCTTTGAGCACAAAGCAATTGCTGCGATGTTCGTTGAGTTCGCTGCGAATGCCGATGCGGAAACCTGCACCGCCGTCGGCTTTGTTGATCTCAAGGCGAGTCAAAGTCACTGCCAATGTGAAGCTGCCGTTTTGGGTGATTTGATGAGTCAGCGAATGCACACTCCGGCCCGCACCCGAGTTGAGGCATTCGGCACCGCCTTCACTGACACGCCAGTCTTCCATTGGGTTCGCCCAAAACTCGCCACCAAGGAAAACCCGATCATGGGTCTTCGTCCAGTCGGTCGACACGGATTCTTCAGCCAAAACTGAGGTTTGCCGACTTGCGATGCCTGCGAACGTTCCAGCAGTGATGAGTTTGAAGCTGTTTCGGCGAGTGATTTTCGATGTCATGTCCATTGGGAACGCTTTGGATCATCTGCTTTTTCCACTATTTTAGTGGCTGACGAGTTTCAAAAGTCCTGCGGTGATGCCTCATGACGTCGTCAATTTTTGCATCGACGCTTTTGGTGAATCGAGACGAGACGCGATCATGTGGAATCCGAGGGGCCGTTCCACCTTTTCAAGCGGAAGACCGATCACGCCAGCAACCCTTTGACCACCTCGCCATGCACGTCAGTGAGGCGGAAGTCGCGCCCCTGAAAACGGTAGGTGAGCTTTTTGTGATCCATGCCAAAGAGGTGCAGAATGGTGGCATGAAAATCGTGGATGGAAACGGGATCCCGATCAACGTGCCAGGCAAAATCATCGGTCGCGCCATACACTTGACCTCCCTTAATGCCGCCGCCAGCCATCCAGAGGCTAAAGGCACCAGGGTGGTGGTCCCTACCGGTGATCGCCTTGTTGCCGGGGCGATTTTCACCCAGCGCCGTTCGGCCGAACTCGCTGCCCCAGACCACAAGGGTGGTGTCCAGCAAACCGCGCTGTTTAAGGTCTTTCAGCAGTGCCGCGATTGGCTGATCGACCATCTGACAGTTGTGCGCGAGTTGGGGATCCAGGTTGCTGTGATGATCCCAGGAGGCGTGGATGACATTCACAAAGCGCACGCCGCGCTCGACCATCCGGCGCGCTTGAAGGCAATGTCTGGAGAAGGTCTGAAAGTTGCCGATGCCTCCGAGATTGCTCTTTATGGGGGGCTCGATTCGGTTCACCCCGTAGGCATCCAGAGTCGCCTGGGTTTCACCAGCGAGATCAACCAGTTCCGGAGCGGCGCTTTGCATGCGGAAGGCAAGTTCGTAGCTGTTAATGCGGCTGGCGATTTCGGGGTCACCAATGTGCTTGTGTTGAAGATGGTTCAATTCATTAAGCGCAGCGAGGCTGGCGGCCTGCATCTCATTGGTGATCCCGTCAGGGTTGGCGAGATTCAACACAGGCGAGGTGCCATTGCGAAACATCACACCGCCATAAGATGAAGGTAGAAAGCCACTTGACCAAGTGGAGCTACCGCCGGGAAGTCCCCGGCCTTTGCTCACCATCACCACATACGAGGGCAGTTCCTGAGAGGCATTGCCCAGACCGTAAGTGACCCATGAACCCACGCTTGGACGACCTAAAAGGGCAGCGCCACAGTTCAACATGAGTTGGCCCGGCAGGTGATTGAACTGATTGGTGTGCATCGACCGGATCAATGCAATATCATCGGCACAGGTGGCGATGTGAGGTAGCAAATCGGAGATATCCATGCCGCACTGCCCGTGTTTTTTGAAGACTCGCTTGGTGCCCATGACGGTGGCGGTCTCTTTTTGCAAGAAAGCAAACTTTGCATTGCCGATGATGGAGTCAGGGAGAGCCTGCCCGTCATACTTATTCAGCAGCGGTTTCGGATCGAACAAGTCCATCTGCGACGGTCCGCCTTCGAGAAAGATGAAGATGCAGCGCTCAGCCTTGGGCGCAAAATGCGGTTGGCGTGAGGCCAGAGGATTAACGTCACCGCCCAGCAAGCCGTCCTGTTTCAGCAATGACGCCAGCGCGAGCCCGCCCAGACCCGATGAACTGGTCGCGAGGAAGTCGCGACGAGTTTGGCGGAAACGTTCTTCGGGGGATAGGTCTGAAATTAGATTGTCGTTCATGTTCTAGGGCCTGTTGATAAACTCATCCAGGTTCATGAGCACCCTAGCAAGCCCTACCAGAGTCGCTGTCTGTAGGCGTTGATCGGAGGGGATCGTGGATTCGATAATGCCGAGAATTTTGAGGGCCTCCTTTCCGCCAGATTCGACGCGGGCGTGGTGTTCGTGGTAGAAGGCATTGAGGCGCTGAATCTCTGAAGAGAGTGGCGGGCGATTCAGGACGAGGAAGAAAAGATGGCGGAGGCGCTGGTCTAAGTCCTTCGGAGCTTCACGAATGGCGCGGAGTGCCAGCGCTTGGGCGGCCTCGACGAAAACGGGATCGTTCATCATGGTGAGGGCTTGCAAGGGTGTATTGCTGCGCTCTCGGCGCACGCAGGCGTCCGCAGCGTCAGGAGCATCAAAGGTTGTCAGCATCGGATAGAGCAAGCTGCGCATGGTGAGGATGTAAAGGCCACGGCGGTAACGTTCATTGTTCTGGCTGACCTCCCATTTCACCGATCGTCCGACGTCAAAGATATCGCCGGGAAGTGGCGGTTTGATGCTGGGGCCGCCCAAGTTGCGCGTGAGCAGGCCACTGGCGCACAGTGCGGAGTCACGAAGGATTTCGGCATCCAGGCGCAACCGGTTCTGCCGTGATAGCAGTCGGTTGAGGGGATCAAGAGCCACGATATCTTTTCGATGATCCGCGCTTTGTTGATAGGTGGCGGAGGTGACCATGAGGCGAATCAGTTGTTTGCGGCTCCAGCCCTGGCGCATGAACTGAGAGGCGAGGAAGTCGAGCAGTTCAGGATGCGAAGGGGGCTCGCCGGTAGCGCCAAAATCATCGGGCGTGCTAACGAGGCCGATTCCAAAAAGTTTGCTCCAGACGTGGTTCACCGCCACCCGGCTGGTAAGCGGGTGTTGAGGTGAAACAAGCCAACGAGCAAGATCCAGGCGGTTGGCTTCGCGTTGACCTGAGTCCTGAAGAGCGGGTAGAGCAGAGAGGCTTGCGGGCATGACGTCGGGGCCTCGGCGGGCGTAGTCACCAGCCATGTGAACATAGGTTTGACGGCGATCCTGCGTGATCTCTGCAAGTGCGGGTGCCTTGGTGCTGACTTCATCACGGTCCTCGGTGTTGTTGAAGAAGGCGTAGAGGCTGTAGTAGTCGCGAATGGTGATGGGGTCGTATTTGTGAGTGTGGCATTGAGCACAGCCAACGGTCAGCCCCATCCAGACACGGCCTGTGGTGTTGACACGATCGGCGAGGTTTTGAAATCGCGCCTCCTCCTTGTCCACGCCGGCCTCGGTATTCAATGCGGCATTGCGGTGGAAGCCGGTGGCGGTGATCTGATCGAGGGTGGGATTGGGCAGGAGATCCCCTGCGATTTGCTCAATGGTGAACTGGTCGAAGGGGAGATCGCGATTGATGGCGTCGATCACCCAGTCACGATACTTCCAAGCATTTGGACGCACCGCATCACCCAGGAAACCATTGCTGTCGGCATAACGTGCCATGTCCAACCAGTGGCGCGCCCAGCGTTCTCCAAAGTGGGGAGAGGTTAGAAGACGGTCAACGAGACGGAGATAGGGCAGATCCGAGCCGGGCAAACGCTGGCATTCGGCGACGAACTTCTGAACTTCTTCGGATGTTGGAGGAAGCCCCGTAAGGTCGAGTGAAACGCGACGGATGAGTGTGGCAGGATCAGCCTGAGGTGCGGGCGTGAGGTTGTGACGGGAGAGCTCAGCGCAAATGAATGCGTCGATGGGATTGGACGCTTCTCTTGTCGGCGGAAGGGGGGTTTCAATGGGTTGAAAAGACCAATGCTGCTGGTACTCAGCGCCCTCTGCGATCCACTGGCGGAAAAGCAACCGCTCCGATTCAGTGAGCTGTTTGGGGGACGATGGAGGCGGCATGACCTCTTCGACATCGTGTGAAGTGATGCGCTTCCAGAACTCGCTCTGCTCGGGTTGTCCGGGTTTGATTGCCTCTCGAGTGGCTTCCGCGCGCAAATCAAGTCGCAGATCCGCCTCGCGCTTTTCTTCGTCAGGTCCATGGCAGGCGTAGCATTTGGCGGCGAGGAGGGGGCGAATGTCGCGATTGAACTGCACCCGTTCGGCAGCCATCGATGCGAGACTCGGCAAAAGCCAGAGACTCAAGCAAAAGAACCGGGACGATGCGAGTGTCATGGTAAGAAGCTACTTGGCTCGATAAGCCTCGACTTCCGTTGTAAAGGCGAAGGTATTGGAGAATCCTCCCGCTTCTTGTTGATGATGATCCAGGTAGGTAAGACGGATATGTCTCGCCTCGACATCCGGGAACTCGACAGAAGTCTGTTCGGGCTTGCCTAGGGGGAAAACATGGCGTCCAACCTCTTTGAAATTTTGGCCATCGTTGCTCAGGGAGATGGCGACTGTTTTGGTTGATCCGATCTCGGGCGTTCCCAACCGGATGAGATTCAGGGTTTGGGACTGTTTCAAATCAATGGTGACGTGTTTGGGAAAGGCGTCTGCGTTACTGGTGGCGAAGCAATGCGGAGCCCGGGTAGCCCATGAGCCATCCGTCAGACCCATGTCCCATGCCCAAACGTTTTTGTCACTGCTGATCCATTTGCAATCACGTGCCAAATTGGGTCCAAGGTCAGGATCCACAGGCCAATGGGTGTGGAAGGCAGTCGCAGGGAGTCCGTCCTTGTCCATGAGATTCGGAATGGCTGTTTTGCTCCAGGCAAAACGGACGCGGCGGGGCTGGGCAACTTTGGAGGACGTGACGATGACGCTATCGCCTTCGATGGTGGCAGTGCCCTCTTGGAAAAGTCCATCGCGCCCAGCGATTTCGAAATGGGTGGGTGGCTTGCCATCGCGGGTAGCGAGCCCGGTGGAGGCGTTGTCGAACTTGACGCGGATCGCATTGCCTTCGATGGCGTGGCTGGCATAAATCGGGCCACTAGGGTCAACTTCGCTGCGGCCATAGGTTTTGGCGAGAGCCCAGAGGGAAAGTCGGCGGGCGACTTCCTTTTTGTGGGCGGGATGGATATCCGGGACTTCGCCGATATCAGAAATGACGGCCATTCCGGTATGCGGGATGCACAGGCACTCGCGTTGCGCCTGCCAGAACTGGGGCAAGATTTCGGGGTCTTCCTCTCCATATTGGAACGGAGCGATTTGAACGAAGTAGAATGGCAGTTCGGGCTGTTGGAAAGCGGCGCGCCACGAGGCCAGCAAGGCTTTCTTTTTATCCGTGTAAACGAAGCCCTCATTGTGATTGGACTCGCCTTGATACCAAATGGCACCCCGAATTGCGAAGGGCACCAGGGGATGCATCATGGCGTTGTAAAGCGCGGTGGGGGTGCCTGCACCGGCAGTAAAAGTGGCTGGCTGGGCAGGGAGCTCTGGTACGGCTTGTTTGTTCTCCAGGGCAGAGCGGGCTGTCTTCGACCAGGCTTCGACAGCGGCGAGGTGCTCCTCCTGTTTGCGGCGGTAGGCGGCACTGCCTGGGAGCTTGGCTTGGACATCAGCGGCAAATTCCTTCAACTCAGGTACATCATCGAAGCCCGCCTCGCTCGTCCACGGTTCAATGCGAGTGCCGCCCCAGGCGCTTTGGATGATGCCGACTGGAACATTGAGCTCCGAATGCAATTTGAGTCCGAAGTAATAACCAACGGCAGAGAAGCTGGCGACGCTCTCGGGAGTGCAGGGCGACCAGACAGCAGGAACGTCGTCCTGTGGGGTGAGCGCCACCGTTTTGGGGACCTCGATGATGCGCAAGTTAGGATGTGTGGCGTTCGGAATGTCAGCTTTGGAATCCGGCTTCATTTGCATTTCCCATTCCATGTTGGACTGCCCTGACGCGAGCCAAACGTCACCAACGAGCACGTCTTGAATCGAAACGGAGCCAATTTTCAGAAGTTGTGGCTCGGCATTCGCGGGCATGGGATCCAACGTGAGATTCCATCGGCCTGCGGCATTGGCCAGAGTGGTCTTTTTCTGATTGGCAAACTCGACCGTCACTTCCTCTCCCGGGTTGGCTTGGCCCCAAATGGGCACGGGCCTGTCCCGCTGGAGGACCATGTGATCACTGAAAATGGAAGGCATTTCTACGGCGGCGTAGCCGTTGGAAACGCAGGCAGAGAGGATGAGAGAGGCAGAGATGAGCAAACGCATAGCGGGAGGATTCTTCTACGCCGCCAAAAGAGTCCATCTGGCAAAGCTGTGTGCTGTTCGCTAGCGATGCTCAGCGCTATCTCAATTCCGTTAAGAAGAGCATCTTGTGCGTTTTGCAAAATAGGGGCATGAAAACCCTTTCCCTTCCGTTTTCACTGCTCATGTCTGCCACCAACCGCCTGCCCTTGCTTCCCACTTTTGGCTTTCTCAGCCTGCTGAGTGCTTTCTTGCTGTTTCAGGTTCAGCCGTTGATCAGCAAATTCATTCTGCCCTGGTTTGGCGGGAGTCCTGGTGTGTGGACGACTTGCATGCTGTTCTTCCAGGTGGTGCTTTTTGGGGGCTATGCCTACGCGCATTTTTTGACGCGTTTGCCGCATCGTTGGCAGGGGATCATTCATGCGTGTTTGATTGTCGCAGCCTTGGCTTGTCTTCCAATCACACCCAATGAAGCTTGGAAGCCAATGGGGGATGAAGATCCTGCGGGGCGCATTTTGGCGCTGCTTTTGGCAACGGTGGGACTGCCGTATTTCGTTTTGTCGAGCACGGGTCCGCTCGTGCAGGTCTGGTTTACCCGGGCCACGAACGGAGGCAGTCCGTGGCGGCTTTACGCGCTATCGAACGCCGGTTCGTTGGCCGCGCTGCTGAGCTATCCATTCTTCTTTGAGGTGCGCTGGGATGTCACAGGGCAGACGTGGCTTTGGTCTGGGGCCTTTTTGATTTTCGCTGCTCTATCAGCGGCAATCGCCTGGCGGGATCGGGCGTTGCGGGTGGATCATTCATTGCCTCACGCCGCATCCGGCCCGGAAGTGAAGCCGGTGACCTGGTCTAAGCGGGTACTTTGGGTCTTGCTGCCTGCGCTAGCGAGTGTGCTGCTATTGGCGACCACGAACCACGTTTGTCAGGATGTGGCAGTGATTCCCTTTTTATGGGTGGTGCCGCTGAGTTTGTATCTGGTCACGTTCATCATTTGCTTTGAGCATGAGCGTTGGTATCGGCCCTTGCTGTGGGCAACTCCGGCGATGCTGCTGGTGTTTTTAGCCGCCGTTTACGGAGGACTGGATTGGACCAGTGGCAGTTCGATACCCATGCCATTTGGCTTTGAGTGGAAGATGCCCTGGAGCATTGAAATCACCTACAAAATGGAACTTTTTATCTGCTTTGGGGCGATGTTCCTGGCAGTGATGGTTTGTCACGGTGAATTGACCCGCCTCAAGCCTGATCCCAAGCATCTGACGGAATTCTATCTGATGATGTCAGCGGGAGGCGCCTTGGGGGGTTTGCTGGTCAGCTTGGTCGCTCCGCGTGTGTTTGACAGCTATCGCGAATGGCCCTGGGGTTTAATGGTGGCGTTTGGGGTCGCTGCATTCGTGGCGACACGGGAGATTCGAGGATTGAAAGTTCGCTGGCTTCGCGGGATCCTCTCTATTGCTGGTTTTGCCCTGTTGATTGGGGGGCCTTCCATGATGCACAAATGGGGTCCCAAGGATGAGGAACGACTGGAACGTGTGCGCAATTTCTATGGCGTCGTCTCGGTGGCTGAGGACTACGATTACGACTACGACATGGCTTGGCGCAGCCTTTATCACGGTGGCATCATGCATGGCATGCAGAACATGGGTGACAGCCTGAAAGAGAAGCCCTTTTCATATTATGGTGAAGAGACCGGTGTGGGTCGCGCGCTGCTTGTGGCACAGGCAAAGCCGGACGCGCGTGTGGGTGTGGTGGGCATGGGAACGGGAACAGCACTTTGTTATGGCAGCAAGGGGCATGTTTGGCGTTTTTACGAGATCAATCCAGTCGTGGAGAGACTGGCCAAGACTTACTTCACCTACATGGAAGACTTTCAGAAACGTGGAGGAGTGCTCGAGATCGTGAATGGAGATGGAAGATTGGCCCTAGAAAAGGAGGAGTCTCAGCAATTTGACATCCTGCTGCTGGACGCTTTCAGCGGTGACTCGGTGCCGATGCATTTGCTGACCCGTGAGGCATTTCAAATTTATCAAAGGCACATGAAACCGAATGGCATCATTGCGGTGAACTGCACCAACCGCTACATCGCACTGGCTTCAGTGATCTACAAAATTGCGGATGACCTAGGCTATGGCAAAACCCGGATCGGCACGGATTTGGACGGGGACCATGAAATCACGGACTATGTTCTGCTGACCCGTGATGAAGCTTTTCTGAAGGCCAATCCATCTGAATCACCGTTTGATGAGGTACTGCTGGACGTTCCGGTCTGGACCGACCGGCGGCACAATCTGTTTGAGATTTTGGAGAAAGACTGAGGTGCCTCATAGTCCAAAAGCGGCGTCCATTTCCTGGGCGACGCCTTTGAGATAATCGAAGTCCCCGCCTGCCACCTCAGCAGCGAGCCAGCCATGGAAGTTAATCTCGTGGAGGGCTTTGCGCACGTCCGCATAGTCGATATCGCCTTGGCCGATGGGTGTGAATTTTCCCTCAGCCCGCGAGAATCCTTTGACATCCAACTTGATCACTCGCTTGCCGAGTTGCCGAATCCAATCGCCCATGCTGCCGTATTTCCAGTGATTGCCGATATCAAATTGCATGCCGACCCAGGGCGAGTTGAAGGCATCGACGTATTGAACAAATTTGGCTGCAGTTTGATCCGAGCCGCCGTCGTGGTCATAGCAAAATTGGTTCCAGACGTTTTCTATCACGATCGAAACACCGAGTTCAGCGGCTAGAGGGACTGCTTTGGAAATGTTTTCAACGGACCGAGCCCAGATTTCGGTTTCCGGACCGTCTTCACCTTTACCGGCAACAAGCAAAACCGTGTGACCTCCAACAGCGTGGGTATCACGGATCGCTTGCCTGAGGTCTTCAAGTGCCTGGGCCCGGGTGGCATCATCAGCACTTGTGTGACGAATCTTCCAGTGGCTGGCGCAGACCGTTCCGTCGACTGGCAAACCGCTGTCTGCGATGGCCTGACGAACTTCAGCGACGTCGTAGCCCGGGGCTTGCAGTTCGACGCCCATGAAGCCAGCTTCTTTGGCGGCGCGAAACTTGGCAGTGAGACCGCCATCGACTTTGATCATTCCGATTTTGAGCGTTTTATAGAGCCGCCCCGCCAATGCGTTGGGGATTTTGGGGTTCGCGAACGCCGCGTTCTCACGGCTTAAAAGGCTTCCGGCAAGGGCTGCGCTGCTCCACTGAAAAAAACGGCGGCGATTGAAGGCGAAATCTGACATGCAACCATTACGCTAGGATTTGGGAGGCTTTACAAGTTCATTGGTGCGGTGAACCTTGCTTTTTCTGCGCGACCAGATGACTAGGATCACGGAGGTTAGCGTGAACACACCAGCGACAGGCCAAAGCCATGAATCCTGGTGATCCGGCGTCAGATTTGGCGCGCTGGCAGGAGCTTTCACAAAGCCCGTATCGTAGGTGTACTCGGGCTCTTCAAAGGAGAAAGGCACGTCTAATGTTTGGCCATCCTGCACATAGGTGCCTCGAATGGTCTGCAGCGTTCCGGTTTGCTCGAAGATTTCAAACCCGATCCAAAAATCCTCAAGTAAAGGCTCGATGGCGAGTTCAAAGGTCACGTCCATGTTGCGACCTTCATATTGCGCGGGTGGCATGGGTGATGTGGATTGCGGGTCTGGCCAGAGGTAATCAAAACGGGCCTGGTCTCCCCATCTGGAAGGCTTTTGGTTCACTTCTAGCCTGACATGGCTGTTGAGGTAAGCGACCAAGTGCTGCTCGGCCGATTTGAGTTCTGTGAAATCGAGGTTGCCGTCGCCATTGGCGTCCACTCGGAGGAATCGGGTGATGGTCAAAAGATTGAAGGTGAATCGTATGACTAGTTGATTGGGCATGATCTGCACTCGCATGTCACTTTGATCCGCCGGATGACTCCAAGCGATCTGACATAAGCAACTCAAGGCGGTCACCCCAAACAGGGCAGCGAATAGCCATTGACGGCCTTGGGGAAGGCGAAACTCTGGATCGATCATTCGCTCTTGATTCCCATCAAAGCTCGTCCCGGATTTGACGACCTGGGGACGATTTCACTGAGCAACCGGGGAAGGGTGAGGAAGCTTTTCATGGTGTGTCCGACTGGGAACGTTTGTTTTGCCTGGGTCTAGCAAGGATCGCTATTTGAGGCGACGAGGTGAGGCCTGGAACTTGACCTGCTGGGTTCTCTGGTGCCCGTTGCATGGAGCCAGCCCCTTTGCCTTGTGATTGTTTTACCGGACCCTTTGCCGCCACCGAATCGCCTGTTTCGGATGTATGATGCTGGGGAGATTGACCGGGAGGTATTTCATGCGGCGATGCGAGTACATGCGGAAGGATTGATTGCCGAAATGGAGGAGGCGCGCCTGAACCCGCTGGCAGCCGCACTGGAGGAGGTAAGGCGCCGATTTGCGGAGGCGAAACTGACGCGACGCCACAATGAGGAGGAGATTCGAGAAGTGTTTGCGGCGTTGTCGGAATTGAATGATTTCCCGCCGGCGCTGCATCTTTGGAACGCTCAACATAAGCATGTGCCCCTGCGCTGTTTTTTGCGACCCGGGCAGGAGCCCGTGTTTCGTGTGCTCAAGTTTGACAGCAGCACCTACCGGGCTTGGGTCACGATCGAGTATGGTGCCAACGCCAAAAATCAGGCCGTGCGTGAGGAGATCGATTTGATCCGCGAGGCTGACGGCCGCCTGCATTTGAGAGACCGCAGGCGCCTTGCTTGAAGCAAGGTCAGGCTGGCGTGGTGGTCAATTGTTCCAGTTCGGCTGCGGCCTTTTCCCACTCAGACGTTTTCTTGTGTGTCTCCGTGCTTAATGCGTCGAGTTCCTGCTGAAGCGTTCTGGACAAGGCGGGGTCGGCAAAGGTGGCGGGATCTTGCAGTGCGAGTTCGACGATCCCCTTGCGTTTTTCGATGGCCTCGAGCCGACTTTCGGCTTCCTCGATTTTTGCTTCAAGTTCGCGTTTGCGTTTGCTGCGGGCATTACGGGCCTCAGCTTCGAGGCGTTTTTGTTCTTTGCTTTTGGCGCCGCCGCCGCTTGTGGGAGCGGCGGTTCGCATGGCGCTGGGTTGGTAGTTGCCGAGGTTGCCGTTGGCGGTGAGCGCGGCACGCTCAGAGGTGGCCTTGGTCTTGTCGAGGTAGTATTGATAATCGCCTGCGTAGCGGGTTAGCTGTCCACCGGAGACGTGCAAGACGACCTTGGCCATACTGCGAATGAAGTGAACGTCGTGACTGATGAAAACCAGGGTGCCTTCGTAGTCTTCGAGTGCTCCGACGAGGGCGTCGATGCTGCCCATGTCGAGGTGGGTGGTGGGCTCATCCATGAGGAGGAAGTTTGGGGGTTCCAGGAGCATACGCACGAGGGC
>Ga0164293_10003616_pt1 | contig 13184 bp, 14 predicted proteins | sample GEODES118metaG_FD_111487 | JGI IMG/M metagenome (GOLD analysis project Ga0164293, IMG submission 111487) | Eutrophic lake water microbial communities from Lake Mendota, Wisconsin, USA - GEODES118 metaG | ecosystem: Environmental > Aquatic > Freshwater > Lake | place: USA: Lake Mendota... | reverse complement strand
CTGGGTGTCCAGGGTATCCCGCGTATTCATGTCCAGGTGATATCTGCCGGACCAGTAGAAAGACTTTTGATCCTTCTTGATCTGCACCCCGTCCAGGACCACACCCCTGCTACGCAGGTTCTCCAGCTCTTCCATTGGAAAATCGCCGCCCACAACCGAGATCTGCTTGACCGGCTGCTTGAAATTTGAGGCGCTCCAGGCGATATAGGTGGCCGCACCCCCTATGATCTTATTACTTTTCCCGAAAGGGGTTTCAATATCATCGAAGGCCATCGATCCAACTACAACTAATGACATTTTCTATACGTTTAGGTGCCGCAAAGATAACAGAATGAAATAAGAGATCTCAATAAACAAAACTAACAGGTGTTAGTACAATTATTTACTTTTGTTTCAAATTATCCCCTAACAATGGCTAAGCTCACCAACCGTAAGAATGGCTCCCGGAAAGAAATGATCAGCCTGGCGGCAGCAAGGCTTTTCCGCGAAAAAGGATTTGCTTCTACCGGTATGCGCGACCTCGCCGGCGATGTGGGTGTTGAAGCGGCAAGCCTGTACAACCATATCCGGTCTAAATCGGAACTGCTGCAGGAGATATGCTTCCGGGTAGCAAACGATTTCACGGCGCAGCTTCAGGACGTGGAGAATGACAATACGATGAGCAGCATAGAGAAGCTGGAAGCCATTGTAAGGTTCCACGTAACAATGTGGGTCAATCGGCTGGACGAAGTGATGGTAACCAATAACGAAAGCAAATACCTCGAAGAACCCTATAATGCCACCTTCCTCAACGAAAGAAGGATCTACGTGCGCAGGCTGGAGCAGATCATCGAAGAAGGCATCACAAAAGGCCAGATCCGAAAGGTACAGCCCTACTCGGTAGTACTGACGTTGCTCAGCGCAGTGAGGGGTATCGAGTTCTGGCACCGGACCAAAAAGAACATAAGCTCAGCTGAACTGGAAGAATCCATGATCATTCACTTAGTGAAAGGATTGAAAAAATAAACAGCACCCATTTTGAACGCTGATACCATGCAAAAGCAAACTACGCCGATCACAGTCTAAGAAAAAAACCACAAGAAAATGGCACTTCATTTCCATACACTCACCGTAAAGGATATCCGAAAAGAAACGGACGATTGCGTTTCCGTGGCCTTCGACATCCCCGAACATCTCAAACCTGACTTTAGGTTTATACAGGGACAAAATATCACCATCAAAAAAATCCTTAATGGGGAAGAACTCCGGCGTAACTATTCGATTTGCACTTCGCCGTACGACCATGAACTGCGGATAGCCATCAAAGCCTTGGCCGTCGGCCGGTTTTCTTCATGGGCCAATACGTCGCTCAAAAAAGGCGATTCGCTCGAAGTCATGCCTCCAACCGGCAAATTTCACACGGCCCTTAACGCAGCCACGAAAAAGAATTATCTGGCTTTTGCCGCCGGAAGCGGGATCACACCCATCATCTCCATCATCAAAACCACCCTTCAAACTGAGCCTCAGAGCAATTTTACCTTAGTCTATGGCAACCGGAACAGGAAATCCATCATCTTCAGGGAGGAACTGGAAAACCTGAAAAATAGATACATGGACAGGTTTCAGCTCATACATATCCTCAGCCGGGAAGAGCCCGAAAGTGAACTTCTTTTCGGAAGGATAAACGGCGAAAAATGCGCGGACCTGTCGGCCAGCATCGTACCCGTTCATCACTATAACGAAGTGTTCATCTGCGGACCGGAAGAAATGATCTTCTCCGTTAAGAAGTTCCTGGAGTCATCATCATATAGCGCAGATCATATACACTATGAACTGTTCACCAAACCTACCGAAACCAAACTCGCGGAAGAACTGAGCCGCAATGAAAAAGCTGAAGGGAAAACAGATTTGTCTAAGATCAAGGTGAAGATCGACGGCATTATCACCCATTTTGACCTCCCCTCGCAGGGTGATACCATACTCAACGCTGCCCTCAAACACGGCGCAGATCTGCCCTATGCCTGCAAGGGCGGGGTATGTTCCACATGCCGCGCGAAACTGATTGAAGGAAGGGTTGAGATGGACGTCAACTACGCACTGGAGAAAGACGAAGTAGAAGCAGGATTTATCTTAACCTGCCAGAGCCATCCCCTGACCGATAGCGTATACGTAGACTTTGACCAAAGATGAGAACCATATAAAAAGAGATGATATGAAGTACGACGAATCACAATTCCAGGAAAAAATCGATCAGGAGATCAAGATCGAACCGAAGGACTGGATGCCTGAGACATACCGTAAAACACTTGTCCGCCAGATCAGCCAGCACGCCCACAGCGAAATCGTAGGCATGCTCCCGGAGGGTAACTGGATCACCCGCGCGCCCTCATTGAAAAGAAAAGCGGTGCTGCTTGCCAAAGTGCAGGACGAAGCCGGTCATGGTCTTTACCTCTACTCCGCTGCCGAAACGCTGGGCACGTCGCGCGAAGAAATGGTAAACGACCTGCTCTCGGGCAAGGCGAAATATTCATCCATTTTCAACTATCCCACCCTCACCTGGGCAGATATTGGCGCAGTAGGATGGCTGGTTGATGGTGCCGCTATCCTCAACCAGGTGGCGCTGATCCGCACCTCATACGGCCCGTACGCCAGGGCCATGGTTCGCATTTGTAAGGAAGAAAGCTTTCACCAGCGCCAGGGTTTCGAGATTCTCCTGACCCTCAGCCAGGGCAGCCCGGAACAAAAAGCCATGTGCCAGGATGCGATCGACCGTTGGTGGTGGCCATCACTCATGATGTTTGGCCCTAAGGACAGCGAAAGCACGCACTCCGACCAGAGCACCAAATGGAAAATTAAAAGGAAGTCGAACGATCAACTCCGGCAGGAATTCGTTGACATGATCGCTGAACAGGTGAAGATCCTCGGGATGACCTTGCCAGATCCAAACCTTGCATGGAATGAAACCCGTGGGCATTTCGATTTTGGTGAGATCAACTGGGAAGAATTCTGGAACGTGGTGAAAGGAAACGGCCCCTGCAACAAACAAAGACTGGAAGACCGAAACAAAGCACATGACGAGGGGCAATGGGTTAGGGAAGCTGCCATCGCCTACGCAGAAAAGAAAGCAGCACGCTCAAAATCAAAAGCAGCATGATGATCAGAAAATTTTATTACGGAGATATTCCGGAAGACGCCGGTTCCGGTGGGCACGCGCCATCAAAAGATGCCCGTTCAGGTGGAAACACGCCATCAAAAAACACGGGAAAGGACTGGCCGCTCTGGGAAGTTTTTGTTCGCAGCAAACAAGGCCTTGATCACAAACACATGGGCAGCCTGCACGCAGCAGACGCCGAAATGGCCATTGAAAATGCCCGCGATGTATATACGCGCAGGATGGAAGGCGTAAGCATCTGGGTGGTGGAAAGCAAACACCTGCACGCTTCAAATCCGGATGACGCCGCCAGTTTCTATGACCCGGCAAACGACAAAGTTTATCGTCATCCCACATTCTACGAGCTGCCCGACGAATTAAGCCATATGTAAGATGAAAGAACATCTATTTAAATATACCCTCCACCTGGCCGATAACGCCCTTATCCTCGGCCACAGAAACAGTGAATGGTGCGGCCACGGCCCAGCCCTCGAACAGGATATCGCCATTACCAATATCTCCCTTGATCTCATCGGCCAGGCCCGCAACTTTTTTCAATACGCAGCAGCACTATACGGAAATAGAGCAACGGAAGACAGTCTTGCCTACCTCCGCGACGCACGGGATTTTACAAATTGCCTGCTCACGGAACAACAGAATGGCGACTGGGGCAAAACCATCCTCCGGCAATTCTTCATGAGCAACTACCAGTCCCTGCTCTATGATCAACTGCAACAAAGCAAGGATGAACAACTGGCCGCCATCAGCGCAAAAGCACTCAAAGAAGTAACCTACCACCTGAAATGGAGCAACGAATGGGTGATCAGGTTGGGCGACGGCACGGACGAATCCCATGCCCGGATGCTGAAAGCCCTCAACGATCTATGGCCATATAACGGCGAACTCTTCATACCCGCTCCTTATGAAGTGCAAGCCTTTGAAGAAGGCATCGCGCCCGACGTCAAAACCCTAAAAAACAACTGGCTGAATAAAGTCGCCACAATCTTTGAAGAAGCGAAACTTCCCGTTCCTAAAGAAGGTTTCAGCCAAACCGGCGGAAAAACCGGCCTTCATACCGAATACCTCGGCTACATCCTTGCTGACATGCAATACCTGCAACGAACCTACCCCAACAATACATGGTAGCCATGAGCCAAAAGATCCTCAATATACTCGCACAAGTCCCCGACCCCGAAGTTCCGGTACTGTCGGTCTTAGACCTGGGTATCATCAGGGATGTCGTGGAATTGGGCGACCATAAAATCGAGATCATCATCACCCCCACCTATACCGGCTGCCCCGCCATGGATGCCATTGCTACAAACATCCGGATAGAAATGGCAGCTCACGGTTACGGTCAAGTGAAAATAACTACGGCGCTTTCTCCGGCGTGGACAACCGATTGGATGAGTGAAGAAGGAAAGCAAAAACTGAAATCCTACGGCATCGCCCCACCACTTCCGAAACAACAGACCTGCCGGTCTGAACTGTTTTCAGAAGAAGCCGTGCCCTGTCCCCATTGCAATTCATACCATACCAACAGGATCAGTGAATTCGGATCTACGGCCTGCAAAGCCCTGTACCATTGCCAGGATTGCAAAGAACCTTTTGATTATTTCAAATGTCACTAAATATGGAACATATTTTATTCGATGTTGAAGAAGGTGTAGCCACCATCACACTCAATCGGCCCGACAAGCTAAACGCCTTCAACCGGACCATGGCCATGGAAGCGCAACAATGCCTGGACCGATGCGCAGAAGACCATACCATCAGGGCTGTGCTCATCACGGGCAACGGAAAAGGTTTCAGTGCTGGGCAGGATCTGGCCGAAATCATAGACCCCAACGGCCCTACCATGTCGCAGATCCTCAGTGAACATTATAACCCCATCATCGTCAAAATACGGAACCTGGCGAAGCCTGTCATCGCCGGTGTCAACGGCGTTGCAGCCGGCGCGGGGGCTAATATCGCCTTATGCTGCGACATCGTGATCGCCAAACAAACCGCCTCATTCATACAAGCTTTTTCCAAAATAGGACTGATCCCCGATAGCGGTGGGACCTTCTTCCTACCCCGACTGATCGGCTGGCAGAAAGCCTCGGCCCTGATGATGACCGGTGAAAAAATATCTGCTGCAGATGCTGAAAAACTCGGCATGGTCTATAAAGTTCTGCCGGAGGAAGTCTATGACGCCGAACTCAAAAAACTATCAGCCACCATGGCAAACATGCCTACCAAAGCACTGGCCCTCACCAAACATGCGCTCAACTACTCATTGTCAAACAACATGGACACCCAACTCAGCCTGGAAGATAAACTACAACAGGAAGCAGCATTGAGCTATGACTACCGGGAAGGCATAGACGCATTCATCAATAAAAGAAACCCAGAATTCAAAGGAGAATGACTACAGAAAATAAAGCCCGCGAAGTAGTGGACCATATGATGGACCATGACGCGTTCAGCCAATGGCTCGGCATTGAGGTGCTGCAGATCAATGAAGGCTATAGCAAGATCAGCATGACCATCCGGAAAGAAATGGTGAACGGCTTTGGGATCGTCCACGGCGGCGTACCGTTCTCGTTCGCCGACAGCGCTTTTGCCTTTGCCTGCAACAACCGGAACAACCTCTCCGTAGCCCTCGATGTGACCATCAGCTTTATGAAAGCGGTGCAGATAGGCGATGTGCTGACCGCAGAGGCGAAGGAGATCCATAACGGCAGAAGTACGGGCGTTTACCTGATCACCATCCATAACCAAAGGGATGAACAGGTGGCCCTTTTCAAGGGAACATGTTTTAGAACCGGTAAACCACTGATATAAGTTAATTTCACAGCCCATGTTCTATTCATTCAAAGGCTTCAGACCTGTAGTACACCCATCATCCTTTGTTCACCCTGCTGCAGTGGTGACCGGTCATGTGATCATCGGGAAAGATGTATATATTGGTCCGGGTGCCATGCTCAGGGGCGATTGGGGCGGTATCGTCATAGAAGATGGCTGCAATGTGCAGGAGAATTGTGTGATCCATATGTTTCCCGGGATCACGGTGTTGCTGAAAGAAGGGGCTCATATCGGTCATGGTGCGGTGATCCACGGCGCACAGATCGGGAGAAACGCCTTGATCGGGATGAACGCCGTGATCATGGATAATGTGGACATTGGCGATGAATCTGTGGTTGGCGCCATGTCATTTGTGAAGGCAGATGAAAAGATCCCACCAAGAAGCGTGGTGGCCGGAAATCCCGCCAGGATCATCAAAGAAGTCAGCGACGAGATGATCAAATGGAAAACCGCGGGGACCCGGCTCTACCAAACCCTGCCCGCAGAAATGAAAGCAGCATGGGCGCCCTGCGAACCGCTGGCCGAGCCCGAAGAAAACAGACCCAAACAGGATATTTTATACGGTACCTGGAACGAGATCAAAAACAGATCCTGAACCGGTACGCAGAAGAAACAAATGGAAAAAACAAATTTTGTAGACCAGATCAGAATATTCACCCGCACAGGACATGGCGGCGCAGGAAGCAAACATTTTTTGCGTACTAAGTTCAATGCCATGGCAGGTCCTGATGGCGGCGACGGTGGAAGAGGCGGAAATATCATTCTGAAAGGGAATAAAAATCTCTGGACACTGCTTCACCTCAGATACTATAAGAACGTACTGGCAGAAGACGGGAAGGGCGGCGATAAAAATAATATGACTGGCCGTGATGGAAAAGATATTATCATTGAAGTACCGCTCGGCACCATTGCCCGCGATGGAGAAACGGAAGAAAAGGAAGCAGAAATATTGGAAGATGGTCAAACGATCGTTTGGCTACGTGGCGGAAGGGGCGGTTTAGGAAACGCACATTTTGCAACGCCTACCAACCAGGCACCGGAATACGCACAGCCTGGTGAGACCGGGGTGGAAGGATGGAAAGTGCTGGAATTGAAAGTACTGGCTGATGTTGGCCTCGTTGGCTTCCCCAACGCCGGAAAATCAACCTTGCTTTCAGTGATCTCAGCAGCTAAGCCAAAGATCGCCGACTACGCATTCACCACCATCGTGCCGCAACTCGGCATGGTTGAGTATCGAGATGGAAAATCTTTCTGCGTTGCAGACCTTCCCGGTATCATTGAAGGGGCCGCAGAGGGCCGCGGACTGGGGCATCGCTTTCTGAGGCATATTGAGCGAAACCCGATCTTGCTGTTTGTGATACCAGCAGACAGCAATAACCACCGCGAAGAATTTAATGTGTTGTTAAATGAACTCGAGAAGTATAATCCTGAACTTCTGCATAAGAAATTTGTGATCGCCATCAGCAAGTCGGATATGCTGGATGATGAATTGAAAACGGCCATTAAGAAAGAACTGCCGAAGAAAATACCGCACGTATTCATCTCAGCAGTTACTCAAAAAGGCTTGCAGGACTTGAAGGATCTATTATGGGATTCCCTGCTTTCCGATGATGAAGAAGAAAACGAATAATTACTCACAATAATAAGGCATATGAAAAAAATACTGATTGCCACAGCGTTAGTTTTCCATGTTCTGATCGCCAGTGCTGACGAAGGCATGTGGCTTCCCCATCTCCTGGGCCAGCAGGTCTATAACGACATGGTGAAGAAAGGTCTTAAGCTCACCAAAGAACAATTGTATAATATCAACAAGGCCTCGTTGAAAGATGGCATCGTCATTTTCGGCGGCGGTTGCACCGGCGAAGTGGTCAGCTCCGAAGGCCTCGTATTCACCAACCACCACTGCGGCTATGCCAATGTGGCTTCGGCGAGTACGGTTCAAAACAATTTCCTGAAAAACGGGTTCTACGCAAAAACCAGGGCCGAAGAGGTTCCTGCCCCCGGTCTTACGGTACAATTCCTGCTCCAAATCGAAGACGTTACAAAAGAGATGGATAGCGCAATTGCGGGTCAGAAAGGAGCCGACAGGGCAAAAAAAGTGCAGGAAATGACTGCGGCCATCAGTGCCCGAGTGAGCAAGCCTGATGAAAAGATCAGCGCCCGCGTAGTGCCCCATTTTAAAGGGAACCAATACCTGGTGTATATCTATCAGGTATTCAGTGATATCAGAATGGCCGGCGTACCACCTGAAAACGTGGGCAAATTCGGCGGGGATACAGACAACTGGGAATGGCCCCGCCATACAGGCGATTTTGCCGTTTGGAGGATCTATACCGGAAAAGATGGAAAACCTGCCGAATACAATACCGCCAATATTCCCCTGAAACCAAAATACGTTATCCCGGTTTCACTGAAAGGAATCAAAGATGGCGACTTTTCCATGATCTGGGGATACCCAGGCTCTACCAACCGATATGAATCTTCCTATGGTGTTAAACTAAAAACTGAAGTGGAAAACCCCACGCTGGTTTCACTGCGGGATATGAGGTTGAAGCATATGATGGATGAGATGAAAAAAGATGAAAAGACCAAACTGAAACTTGCCGGATCATATGCCACCATCGCCAACTACTGGAAATTTTATGATGGCGAAACCAAGCAATTGGAAAAGTACAAAGTATACGAACAGAAACTGGCTGACGAACAGAAGTTCCAGGCCTGGGCCAAGGGCAAGCCTGAGTTTGAAAACATATTCTCAGATTGGAAAGTGGCGTACGACAAATGGAGCCCCTACGCTGAGCACAGGGTTTATCTGTCTGAAGGCATACTCGGCAGCACGTTGCTGGCATATGCCTCTTCGCTGATGTTGCTGGAAGCAGAACTGGTTAAAAAGGGCCCGGATCACGCAGATGTAAAAACACTGCTGGCTGCCTCTGATAACAGGCGAAAAAATTTCGTTAGTGCATATGAAAAGAACGCAGACGTCAATATCATCCGTGATGCCCTGCAAATGTTCTACAACAACGTTGACAAGAATCAGCATCCCATTGGCCTGTACGAAGGCATTAAAAACCAGTACGGCGATCTGAAAGACAGGATGACCTACGAAAAATATGCGCAGAACGTGGTGGGCACCAGTATGCTGCTGAACGAAGACAAGTGGAAAAAATTCATGCAGCAACCTGATCCGGTTCAATTGCAGAACGATGCAGCGTTTTCAACTGCAAGTCAGTTCATGCGCAATTACAACAGTAAATATGCACCGATCTACCAGCAGTTCGTTGTCGCCAACGGGGATGCAGGTCGTTTGTATCTGAAAGGTGTGGCTCAAATGGACCCGACCAAAAAGAGATACCCTGATGCTACATTCACCATGCGGGTCAGCTACGGAAATATAAAAAGTTATAAGCCGCGAGACGCCGTCACATACGATTATGTAACCACGGCAAGTGGTGTAATGGACAAGTACAAGCCCGGCGACTACGAATTTGACCTTACGGACAAGTTCCGAGACCTGATGGCCAAAAAAGATTTCGGGCAGTACAAAGACGTCGCCCGAAATACCTTGGTGGTCAACTTCATCACTACCAATGATATTACCGGCGGAAACTCAGGATCGCCCGTGTTGAATGCCAACGGCGAACTCATCGGTCTGGCATTTGATGGCAACTATGAGGCCTTAAGCCACCAGATCGCTTTCGATAAAGACCTGAACCGCACCATCTGCGTTGACATCCGCTACGTACTCTGGTGCATCGACAAACTCGGCGGAGGGGAGAATATCATTCGCGAGCTGAAGCTGGTGAGATGAAATACAGAGAATGTGGAGGAATGTTGGAGAATGACTGTGGGAATGTGCTTTTGATAAAGGTGTAATACTGCCAATATAATATCAGCGGACCGGTGTTATTCATTGTCATCAATATCATTGTTCCTTGTATATGTCGCCTACCCTGAATGACCATTCCACATGCCTGTCAAAATCCTGTCGTAATAACATATTGAGTTGTGCGGTATGATGTTGGGTATGTCGCAGGTTATAAAGTAGAATCTCCAAAATCGGGTAGTCCATATCATGGGGCTCGTCCCCTTCCTTAAATCTATCTAATAATCTATCATCTGTAAGCGCGTAAACTATCTGCTTACACTTTTCGCGGGTTCGTTTTAGATACTCTACCAATTCCTGTTTATCATATATTTTGTCAGGTATTAAATCATCAATAGCTTCCTTTGGTCTTTCTTCGGGTTCTTTCTGAGTGAAAGAGAGTAATGGCAAAAAGTCTCTTGGCGGTAGTGTCGAATAGTAGTCCAAGAAAATTGCACTGTGAAAAGCTATATAATAAAATCGTCTATTACTTTCAAAATAGTCGTCAGGGCAACTAGAAATGGCGTTTATAAGCATATCAATACTTGCCCCGAATTGATTCCATAGCACTTCTTTCAACATTATGTCCATACATTGCTGTTTAATATTTTCGACAGGGCCGTTTCCACGAATGCCTCCTATTTCTCCAATGCTTTCTGGGTAAGATTAATCATTGTCTAGAAAGAAGTATCTGGGCTGGTATTTTTAACTTCCAGTCAGGAACTGGAGCCCAATATAATTACTGATGTTTAAGACATAAACTAAAGCCGAATAAAAGTACATCTGTCCGACTTGCTGCTGATAGCGAACCGAACGATGATGACTTATTCGTCAGCCAGCATATAAATAATGACTTTTTCCACAACAATGTTCGGGATCAATAATTCCACGGACACTATCAAAGTTGGTAAATGATTTGATTAGGCAACCATTGAACTCAAAGAAAAAGTAGTTTTTAGGATATTCTTTTAGGATTTGATATCTCTTGTCTTTTTCTATTGACTTTACTTTTGTTCCCATCACATCCAAATGAGCTCCTACCTGAAGTAGTCCAGCAATTTCGCCCTTATCCCATCTTGGTCTAAATTGAAAATGATAATCAATAGCTTCCATCATTGCATTAATTCTTTCTGGTTGAATTTGTTTATACTTTAATAAATATTCCTTTAATGAGTTTGAACTTCCAATTTGGAATGGTTTTCCTTTAATTTGATAGGGTGCATAAAAACCTATGTCGTGAAACAACGCTACTAACAATAATTCTTCTTCTGAGTATACGCTTTTACGATTCATGGCAAATTCATTTGCGTATAGATATGTTCTCATAGAATGATTGAAGATATTATCACTTAAAGCAGCTTTCACGATATTTAAAGCTTCGTTGATAATTGGTGTGTCTGGTAATTTTTTCATTCTATTTTTTTTCAATCACCGCTAGTCGGTTATCGGCTTGGCGATGTGGCGGAATTTTAGCAGAATGTTTTATTGAATTACTGATGTTGAACCTTGGACAAATCTTTCATAGAAGCACTTCAGCCCCCATATTGCCGAACCGATGTTGTACACAGTTTAATTAATGATGTAGTTTTGGATATGTATTATTTTCCGCTAGATTATAAACAACTACTGTTTGTGGCAATTCATTTGGAGACTCTGAACATTTGTCCATACTCAAATTTCGAGTTGTGCCATATGGTTCAGCTAGTATAAAAATCGGGCAATTATAACTCATGACATTGTTCCATTGCGAATCAGTATGAGACCATGTGTCAAAGCCAAGCTGACAGTCATGAGCTGTACAACTGTTGTATTGAACAATATTTGCTGCTACTCCACAGAATTCTTGACGTGGATCTGGAGCCCAACCATAACCAGTTCCGTAGCCAAATTGAGTTGATGGCTGTCTGTTGGCGTCAAGAACTTTTACATTTTTTGCTTCACAGTTATTAAAAGTAATTTTATTACCCCAAGCACTAAAACCTGCACTTTGTAAATCCTGAGGAACGATTGCAAATATATTTTCTACCGTACAATTATTTATTTTGATGTAATCTCCATATACCTCAAGTCCAGTTGCTTTTGCCCCTGTATTTTTAGAGCAGTCTCCATCAGTGATATTTGTAGCCTTGAAATTATTTACACTAACATATGAATTTAAGAATACTGAGAACCCATGACAATCATCACAACACCCTGTCATGCTATCTGTAGTACAGTTATTGAATTCAAGGTTTGTACATAAAATTGGCACATAACCTATTACAGTATGTCCAGTGGTTTGTGTTAATCCTTTGTATTGAGATCTAAACCTTTCACTATAACACGAATCGGTTGTTATATTTGAGGACTCAATGTAACTAAATCCTTGAACTCCCCCATCGCTATTGAAAAAATCTTGCATCCCACAACCTGACACATTTCCATTTATTGATGAAATAATTTGAATGCCAGCACAACTTGGTGCTTCTACATTCATATTTTGTACAAAACAATTTATTACATTGAAATTTTCCGAAGAGTCAATAAATATGCCACAAGCAGTTAAACCTGGTTTGCTGGTTTCATTATAGTTTATATTTTTAACTGTAATGTTGGAAATCTCGACATTGGTTGTTTGAAATACACTTACACCATAATAAGTAGCCCCATCTATTTTCCCGTTCTTTATAGTAATTGCATCACATGTCGAATTATCATGATCACTTATTCCCAAACGAATTCCATTTAATTGAAGTCCATTTCTTGAAGCCGGAGGTACCACAGTCAAGGTGAAGCCATTTAAGTTTAAAACCACATCATTTGCCAAAATAGAAATAGCAGCACTAGATGATGCATTTGGCATCCAAATAATGTCGTCAGTAAACTGGTATTCTCCAGGAGAGCTTATGATTATTCCTTCTGGAGGAATACTCCTAATGTTTGATTCTACTTGATTAAAATAGGATTCTTTAGGTTTTGCTTCTTGATTGTTTTTACGAATAGTGGATGAAATACTGAACATTTCTAATAAACTATTGACATCCATGTCTTTAAATAAGCTACTAGAAAAAAGTTTTTCGATTGTGACTTTCGATTTCTTGTTTATCATATTTATTTAATTTAAACTGTGTACAGTCGAGTCACGCAAGGGAGTTTCACCCCTGCGTTCGCACAGAACCGTGCATGAAACTATCGCTTCACACGGCTCTTCCTGTCCAATCACGAATGTATTAATTACATTGTCGCGTCCTAGAAAAACCTTACACTATTTGTGATTAATCCTGATTTTACTGTACATCAGATTTTCTAAGTCCTGATATTACTTTACAATATACTACTATGGTTCATTCATCGTGGATACCT
>Ga0164293_10003615_pt1 | contig 13186 bp, 14 predicted proteins | sample GEODES118metaG_FD_111487 | JGI IMG/M metagenome (GOLD analysis project Ga0164293, IMG submission 111487) | Eutrophic lake water microbial communities from Lake Mendota, Wisconsin, USA - GEODES118 metaG | ecosystem: Environmental > Aquatic > Freshwater > Lake | place: USA: Lake Mendota... | reverse complement strand
TCGTCAGTTCTATTCCAGGTTTCTGGAAGGTGTTTTGTCGAAATATGCGTTTTGTCCGTGACTTCGACGTTGGCATTTCTGATGTTAGAATTGCTCGGATGACTTTCGAAATAAGCTCCTAATAATTCATTATACCAAGGCCATTCATATTCGGTATCCGCGGCAGAATGAATACCGACAAAGCCACCACCAGCTTGAATGTATCGCTCCATTACAGCCTGTTGGGCGTTATTCAAAACATCACCGGTGGTGTTGTTGAAAATGATGGCCTGGTAATTTCTAAGATTCTTATCCTCGAAAAAACCTGAGTTGGTTGTGCTATCAACTGAGAAGCCATTTTCGGACCCTAATTTTTGAATCGCCTTCAGACTAAAAGGAATACAAGAATGTTTGAAACCTTTGGTTTTAGAAAAAACAAGAACTTTTTTGGACGGAGATTGGCCAACTGAAATATTGGACACCAACAGTGGTAAGACAATGATAAACAATGTCTTCCGTAAAATATTTTTTTTCATTTTTATGGTTGAATAAACTTTCCATAAAAATAGAAAAAGAAATTCTTATTTGTTCCTTGTACTAATTTTTTTAAGTCTGATATAGGTATGAGACCGATTATTAATCTAAAATTCTCGGTCCAACATTATTGATCGCCGAAACGTAAGAATTTGTATGAATTCCTACTTTTTCAAACTCATGTTTCATTGCCTTTTCTACTTTAAGAGCAATTTCTTTCCCCTCGGAAAAAGCAAAAATAGAAGGCCCTGCACCTGAAATGCTACAGCCCAAAGCTCCTGCGTCAGTAGCTGCCATTTTTACTTCAAAAAACTGGGGAATCAATATGGATCTGATGGGTTCTATGATGAAATCAACCATCGAACGGCCTATCAATGCATAATCAGAACTCATCAAGCCGGCTATCATGCCACCCACATTACCCATTTGAGAAATGGCCTTTTTCATGGAGACCTCGTTTTTTAATATATGACGGGCATCCTTCGTATTTACCTCAATATCAGGATGTACTATGGTTACGAATAGATTTGTGGGTGTTGGTATTTGAAAAATATCTAACGGAGCATAAGACCTGATGACCACAAAGCCTCCCATAAGGGCGGGGGCTACATTGTCGGCATGAGCTGAACCACAAGCTATTCTTTCACCTTCCATGGCAAAAGGCAACAATTCTTTGGTTTCTAGCGGTGAATTCAAAAGTTTATTTACCGCAAATACTCCAGCCACCGAAGAGGCCGAACTACTCCCAAGTCCGCTTCCGAGCGGCATTTTTTTGTTAAGAACGATATCAAATCCCTGCTTGGAATCTATTTGAGAAAGATACTTTATAATCGGAACGGAGACTGTATTTTTGGTAGGGTCTAAGGTAAGTTTGCCTTCATCCCCTGTGATTTTTTCAATAACAATCCTATCGTCAGTTCTTTTTCTTACGATAACCTCGTCGCCTGGGTTATCCACTGCAAGGCCAAAAATATCAAAACCACACGCCACGTTGGCTACTGTAGCTGGGGCAAATATATTTATAGAATCCAATTTGTTTATTTGTTTACGCTAAAAAACTACTTAAACTGATGATATCCGCAAATACACCCATGGCCGTTACTTCGGCTCCAGCTCCAGGCCCTTTTACAACCAAAGGATTATTAAAATACCTTTCGGTAGTAAACGAAACTATGTTTTCAGAACCTGCTAAATTATAAAACGGATGCGATTTTCCGACTGAGGTTAAGCCCAGTTTGGCTTTGCCGTTTTCAAGGCTTGCTATAAATCTCAACACTTCTCCTTTGGCCAGTGCTTCGTTTAAGAGGCTTTCGTATATACTATTTTCTTTTTCAAGAACTGCATAAAAGTCCTCCACAGAACTGGCAGCCATGGCGTCCTGACTTATGAGAGGAATATTATCCACTTCGTTGAATTCTAATTTGATACCACTTTCTCTGGCCAAAATCAATATTTTTCTAGCCACATCTGTTCCGCTGAGGTCATCTCTTGGGTCAGGCTCAGTAAATCCTTTTGCTTTGGCCTCCTTTACTACATCTACAAATTTCAATCCAGCTGCGAATGTATTGAAGATAAATGACAATGTACCGCTCAAAACTGCCTCGATTTTATGAATTCTGTCACCGCTGTTTATCAAACCTTGCAAGGTATTGATCAATGGCAAACCTGCACCCACGTTGGTTTCGTATAGAAATTTCACATTTCGTTTTTTGGCAATGTTTCTAAGTGCCAAATATTCTTCATAAGTTCCAGAATTGGCCACTTTGTTGGGTGTAACAATAGATATGTTGCTATCCAAAAGTGGATAATAATACTGAACGATATCCTTGTCTGCAGAACAATCGACAAAAATGCTGTTTGCCAAGTTAAGTGTTTGAATATCAGCAATAAATTCGCTCAGATTTATTTTTTCACCTGCAGTTTCGAGGTTTTCCATCCAGTTTTCTAGGGCTATGCCATTAGAATCCAATAGCATCTTTTTTGTATTGGCCAAACCTGTCAACTTGATATTTAGGTTTTTTTCTTTCTTTAAATAGGCTGATTGCTGAGCTATCTGTTTCAAAAGTGTCTTGCCAATCTGCCCGCTTGGGCCAACCAAATATAGATTGAGAGTAAAGCCATCTATTTCAAAAAAGGTTTCGTGAATAGCGTTTAAAGCCTTAGAAATGTCTTTTTTCTTAATAACAACCGAGATATTCAACTCTGAGGAACCCTGTGCAGTGGCAATAACATTTATACCGTTTTTACCTAAGACAGAAAAAAGTTTTCCAGAAGTACCAGAGCTTGACTTCATGCCTTCGCCTACTACTGCTATAATGGAGAGGTTATTCTGAATGCTTATATTTTCGATATCGCCATTCTGTATTTCGGCTTTAAAACCTGCTTCTAGTATTTCTCTCACATTTTCGGCAGATTTCGGGTCTACTGCGAAGCATATTGAATGTTCTGAAGAAGCTTGTGAAATGAGAATGACAGAGATTTTATTGTCTGCTAAAAGACCAAATAATTTGGCAGAAACACCCGCTACACCTATCATTCCGTTTCCTTGGAGATTTACCAAAGAGATTTCGTCTATGGAAGATATTCCTGTTATGGAATAACCTTTTTGGTTTATTTCTTTCGAAATGGTAGTTCCTGGATGTTTGCTTTCAAAAGTATTCAGAACTTTTATCGGAATATTTTTCAAGAAAGCTGGCACCAGGCTAGGCGGATAAATCACCTTTGCACCAAAGTGCGAAAGTTCCATCGCTTCTGAATAGGAAATATCTGGAATCGTAAAGGCATTTTTGACCTTCCTTGGGTCTGCTGTCATCATGCCGTTTACATCCGTCCAAATCTCTATAACTTCCGAACCCAATGCAGCTCCAATTACGGAGGCTGTGTAGTCCGAACCGCCTCTACCTAAGGTGGTTGTGATATTGTCTTTGTTAGATGCTATAAAGCCCGTTATGCAATAAACTTGGTTATTTTCGGCTAAGGCGTCATTGATTAAGGTATTGGTTTCTTCAAAATCAACTTCTGCAAAGCCGTAATTGCTATTGGTTTTTATGATTTCTCTGGCATCAATATACTTGGCTTTTATGCCTTGTTCGTTCAAAAGAAATGTGATGATTTGAGAAGAAAGTCGTTCTCCGAAACTAAGCAAAAGATCCATAGTTCTTATGCTCAATTCTCTAATGTAAGTAATTCCTTTCAAGAGGTCTTCAATTTCGTTGAAATTACCTTTTATTTTAGCGATAATTGAGCTTTGGGCTTTGACATCGACCAATGCTCTTATCACTGCAAAGTGTCTTTCTTCGATACTTTGAAGAATATCTAAATATCTTGCATCTCCTTTAGAGGCTAGGGTGCCAATTTCTATTAATTTGTTTGTTACTCCACCCATTGCGGAGTAAACTACTGCTACGGGTTGTTTATTGTCAGAGATTATACGGATTACTTGACTTATGCTATCTAAGGTGCCTACAGAGGTGCCACCAAATTTGAGGACTTTCATATCAAAGATTTTTATCAGAAAATAGGGCTCAATGCCACTTAAATTATATTCGACAAATATACCAATTATTATGCCCTAACCGAAATATCCATTTGGAATTCCGTCAAAAATTCAAAATCCTGTATGTTTTCTAAATATTTAATTAGTTATTTGTATAATTAAACATTTAGACTATGATGAAGAGTGTTTTCAAAGCTTTAAATGATTCTTCGAGAAGGGAAATATTAGAAATACTTCGCTTGGGTGATGCCACAGCTGGCGAAATTTCAGATAGATTTAATATGTCAAAACCTAGTATTTCACATCATTTGGATTTGTTGAGACAGGCGGATTTGGTCAGTTCTAAGAAAAAAGGTCAGTTTGTCGTATATTCTATCAATTTGCTGGCTTTGGATGAGACCATAAGTTGGTTTCAAATGTTTAAGCCTGAGTCCATTGCAGAGAAACCAAGGATTCGGATTCCACTAAGTCAATATTAATTTCAATGCTTAATTTCTATCCTGGCCCTTCAAAGAATTACATTCAGCTCAAGGACTTCGCCCAAGAAGCTTTTGAATCAGGTATATTAGAGCAAAATCATAGAAGTCAACCCTTTATGGATTTGTTACAAAAAACCATTAGTTTATTAAAGGGCCATCTAAATATACCTCTGAACTACAAAGTTTACTTCACATCCTCAGCTACAGAGTGCTGGGAAATATGTGCACAGTCATTAATCAGGGGTAAGGTACAGTTTTTGTATAATGGGGCATTTGGAAAAAAATGGTTTAAATACACCGTTACTAATCCCCAAATAAATTCAACGACTAATTATGAACTGCCAATTATTAGAGGTACACGTTTTTTCATAAATCAAAACATTGACGAAGTAGAAATTGATGCCGAAAATGATGTAGTTTGTTGGGTTTCAAGCGAAACCTCCAATGGTACACATACTTCTTTTGAGTCGATAAAGAAACTCAAAGTAAAATCTCCCAATGCACTTTTGATGGTGGATGCTACTTCCTCCTTGGGTGGAGAGAATTATCAAATTAGCGATGCGGATGTTTGGTTTTCTTCTAGTCAGAAATGTTTTGGTATGCCCTCAGGATTAGGAATAATGATAGTTTCGCCGAACGCTTTGGAGCGGGGTCTTGAAATAAACGAGCGAAATCATTACAACAGTCTTGTTTTTATGGAGGAAAACTTTCAAAAATTCCAAACCCATTATACGCCCAATATATTGGGCATTTATTTATTCAAAAGACTCTTGGAGACCTTGCCGAATATCCAACACGTTTCAGAAAAACTTTATCAGAGGTCAGAGAGGATTTATGCGTTTTTCGAAAATAATCCGTATTTTGATTTGCTTGTTGAAAATCACGAAACACGCTCAAAAACAGTAGTGGCAATTATTCCTAGAGATATGTCCAAAGCGGTGGCGTTTTTCAAAAACAATAGTGTTATAATTGGTAAAGGATACGGCGAATGGAAAAACAATACGCTCCGAATTGCTAATTTTCCAGCTATTCCTGATGAAGATTTCGAGGAGCTTTTTAGGCTTCTAGGGAATTATGTTCAATTTCAAAAAAAATAAATCATGAAATTCAATTTTAAGGAAATTCTTTCTGTTACGCTCATACTCTTTTCTATCATTGATATTCTTGGGTCTATACCTATCATCTTGAATCTGAGGAAGAAACTCGGGCACATTCATGCCGAACGAATTACCATAATCTCTGGAAGTTTGATGTTTGGGTACTTGTTTTTAGGTTCAAAAATTCTCCAACTATTTGGAGTGGATGTCAAATCGTTTGCCATGGCCGGAGCGTTAATTTTATTGATAATAGGTTTTGAAATGATACTTGGTAGAGAGATTTTTAAACACAATACCACTAATCAGGGAAAGGGTAGTAGTATAGTTCCGCTGGCTTTTCCTATTATTGCTGGAGCTGGCACTATGACTTCTCTTATTTCGCTAAAGGCTGCTTATCAGGATGTTAATATAGTTGTCGGTATTCTAATAAATCTCGTTTTGATATTCGTTGTTCTAAAATCTTCGGCTTGGTTGGAGAAAAAAATGGAACCAGGGACAGTAGAAGTTTTACAAAAAGTTTTTGGACTAATTCTTTTAGCCATAGCCATCAAGTTAATTAAAGCCAATATTGTATAGTGCTACTTTTTAGACCAGCCTGATACAATCAGAAACTGGGCTAATCCGTATGTACTCATGACCCAAAAAGAGCTTGCTGTCAATGGTGAATAGAATTTGTTAAAGGCTATTAGTGAATCGGATACGATAAAAAGTATCGACCCAATTAATACCAAATTGTATGACATTATATTGGTGTTTCTTGCAGCTGCAAATATTCCCATTAGTGTGATAACGATACAGTAAATACCAACAGGAATTAGTAGATTTTGGTCAATTCCGCTTTTTATGAACAAAAAATAACCAAATGTTGCAGCAGCAAAGGGCAATGCACTGAATAGACTAAAGTTGAATTGATTCTTGAAAAGCAATATGTAGAACACGTGTGCGAGTAGGAAAGAGCCTAGTCCTAGTATAAAATTCAGTTCTCCACTAAACATCAAAAAAACATCTCCTAAAAGGCTGAAAAACAGTGCGATGTAAAGGTTTCTTTCTTTAATGTTTAGTTGAAATGCGAGCAGCATCAACAGTGGCATTAGTAGCGGTTTGGTGAATTTTACCAAGGTGTTTTGATGCGTTGTGCTAAAGTATATTTCAACAACCAAAACAATAAAAAATACTATTCTGAGGAACATAATATGACTTAGTTAAAAAAGTATTTGTGTATTTCTTGCCAGTTGTAAACACGCTGATAACCAGCCAAAAGTTTATTGTGCATGGCGTCGAAAAGTAGTGTCTCGCCATCAAAAGTCTTGAGATTCTTTTCATGATCGTCTATCATTACATCACCTTTTACGATAGATTTATCTCCGCAGAGCATAAAGTTTTTCCATGAAATAAATGGAAAATGTTCTGCCATCCAGTCATATTTTTCTTTTAAGGAATTCGGAAATTCTGTGGCAGCTGAGACGACATAAACCTTGTGCTTTTCTGACAATTCTTTTACTACCTCTTGAGCATCAGGCATTAATGCAAGGTTTCTGAAGAATCCTGGTTCAAAAAGTTGTGGTCTGTACGGTTTATAACGGTTGGAATTTATGAATTCATAAAAGTCTTTATTGTCGAAGAAATCCTTAGTGACATTGGTGTCGTTTAATTCATTGAAGATTTCTAAAATTCTTGCACTTGCATCAGCAAGCACATCGTCCATATCTATTATTATTGTTTTCATATTTTTTAAAATTTACAGCACGAAGACTCCAAGAAATAACCATTTCCCTGTGTCTAAAACTAAGTCATGAATGTTTCATAGTTTTTAAAATTTACCGTAAGGTCAAATGCACGTAAAGGGTATATGTTTTATTTTTTTGAGATAATTTTTAACTATTTTTCAGGTTTAAGGGTGGTAGCCTTTCACTATTTTTTTTGATCTAATCAAACTTCCTTGATTTACCAGCACAAAATAAATTCCATCTTCTAGACCAGTAAGGTCAAAATCGTGGAGGCTTTTATCATGCGTAGCTTCTTGTAAAATCTTTCCTGCGAGATTTTGAAGCTCAAAGTGAGTTTCTTTATCATCAGGAACCCGAACATACACTTTGTCGTCTTGTTCGTTCAGAAATATGGTAATGTCGTCTTTCATTCAAAAATAATATATGGCTTTAATGCCTTGTAAATAAGGTGAATAGGCAAGCCCATGACAGTGTAAAATGAACCTTCTATTTTAGGAATGCCAATCATTCCGATAAAATCCTGTACGCCGTAAGCTCCAGCTTTGTCCATCGGATGATAGTTTTTTATGTAGAACCATATTTCAGACTCGGTAAGTTCCTCAAAATGGACATTGGTTATGTCTATAAAACTGTTATAGTCTGTGCCGTTTTTAATACAAACTCCAGTGACTACTTGGTGCGTTTTGCCGCTCAAACTTGCGAGCATCTCAAACGCCTGTACCTCATTTTCTGGTTTATTGATTATTTTATTTTCGATTACTACTACGGTGTCAGCCGTTAAAATTAGGTAGTTTTTGTCAAAATCTTCAAAGCATTCTGCTTTCTTTTGTGCAAGAATTTCAGGTACTTTTTCACAAGACATTTTTGGGTCAAATGCTTCCGAGGTTGGTCTCACTATTACTTCAAAATCAAACCCCGAAGCTCGAAGTATTTCTTTTCTCCTCGGCGAATTTGAGGCAAGTATTAGCTTTTTAGTCAGTTTCATCTATAAAATTTTCGGGGCTCAGAAAAATATTTTACATTTGGAATATATGTAAATACATATTTCGGCAATACACTTAATTTACAAAAGTATGAGTTTAGAACAGGAAATAAAACAAACCCGTCCTTTTAAAAGCATTTCTGAAAAAACTTTGGTGAATATCATGTTTACCAACAACTGGATTCATTTTAAGCATAATAAATATCTTAAGCCATTTGAAATCAGTATTCAGCAGTACAATGTTTTAAGGATACTTAATGGTCAAATAGATCAGCCTATAACTATAAATGAGATTATTGACAGAATGCTCGATAAAATGTCCAACGCTTCGCGTTTGGTGGATAAACTTTTTGCAAAAGGCTACGTCAGAAGAGAACAAAAAGCTGGAAATAGAAGGGCCTGTGACGTTACGATTACCCCAAAAGGTATTTCTTTTCTAGCAGATGTGACCAAATCTATCAATGGAATTGAAAAAGATATGAATACACTGAGCGAAGCAGAATTTGAGGAATTAAATCGTCTTTTGGATAAAATTAGAAAGTAAAATGCAATCAAAGTTTGGGCAGTCCGTTTTAAAGGAAATTAAAATTATTAGAAGTTCATGAGCGGAAAGAGTGTTCTTAATTTGAAATGGTTATTTTTTGTTTTGATTTTCTTTGTTTCCTGCGAAGAAGATGATGTTTTGGAGAAAGATACTTACTTGGTGTCTTCATCCGAAGTAAAAAAGTTTACTAAAGCGGAGTTTTTAACTACACTTTCTTCAACTTTCGGGGCTCAAAGTGCTCAGGTTTCCTTTTTAGTAAGATCAGGTATCAGTTTGCACAAAATATCATATTTAACCAAAACGCCCGAAGGTAATCAAATTACGGCATCCGGGGCAGTCATAGTCCCTACAGACCTTACAGAAGCCTTGGCTATTGGGAGCGTTCAGCACGGTACAATCTATGATGAAAATCAAGCCCCATCTTATTTTAATCAACAGTCTGAATCAGCTTTGGGTCAGTTTTTTGCTTCCACAGGTTTGATTATTGCCATGCCAGATTATCTTGGTTATGGCGATTCCAGAAATTATCCGCACCCTTACGAGCACAAAACCGGATTGGCACAAGCTAATGTCGATTTTCTTTTGGCAGTAAAAGAATTTGTTAAAAAGAAAAACATCAACTGGAATAAGAATTTACTTTTGGCAGGTTATTCTCAAGGCGGTTATGCAACTTTGGCCACTCAAAAATTGATTGAAGAGAAATATAGTTCACAATTTGATCTAAAAGCATCTAGTTGTGGAGCAGGTGCTTACGACAAAACCAAAACTTTGGAGTCATTTATAAATTCGAAAACAAGTGGGGAATCTACCAATAATCGTTCTTATATTTGGGTTTTGTTGACTTATGATAGGCTATATGGCTTCAACAGACCGATGACGGACTATTTCGTTGAACCTTTCGCATCGGACATTAAAATCAGTAGACAAAATGTAAACATTGCCAGAAGTTTTGACGAAATTTTAAATCCTAATTTTGTGAGTGGGCTTAAAAACAAAACCGAAACAAAATGGCTTGAAGCTATAAAAGACAACGATATAACCGAATGGAATTCAAAGATTCCGACTAGGCTATATCATGGCGACGCTGACACTTTTGTGCCGTTTTTTAATTCAGAGTCGGCACAGAAAGGCATGACTGCCAAGGGCTCAAGCCAAGTTACTTTAGAGCGAATAGGAGGTGGTACCCACGGTTCTTCTATTCAGATATTTTTACTTGGTACTTTAGATTTATTTAACAAATATAAAAATTAAAAGATGGGAAATTTAAAGACGGGATTCGTTCATACCGTTTTTTTTTGGTTGAAAGAAAAAGAAAACGAGACGCACAGAAAGCAACTTCACGAAGGTTTAATTGAATTGGCGAAAATTGCCGAGATAGGTGATGCTTACATAGGTCAGGCTGCTCCAACCAATCGTGAGGTTATTGATAATTCCTATGATTTTAGTATAACGTTCGTTTTTGATACCGCTGCTAACCAAGATATTTATCAAGAACATCCTGACCATCATGCCTTTATTGCTAAATGTTCCATGCTTTGGGACAAAGTAAAAGTGTATGATGCCTGTTAATATTGCCTAGTTTTAATATTACATATTTTGAAGAATTTTATATTTTTATTGGTTTCGTGTTACTCTGTTTCGGCTCAAAACCTAACTTTTGAAGCCAAGGGTCTTATTTACCTTCAGGACTCAGACTTTGGTTCATTTAGCTATGCTACTAAAAAAATTGATAAATTCGGTATGGATAAAATGGGTGCATTTATGTTTCCGTTGCAATACGAAGACTATTACAATAACTCCGAACAAGTTGTTTCAAACTCATTCATAGACAGTTTTAAGGCCATTGCATTTAAGTCAGACAATAGACTCTGTTATGTATTAGAAACAAAAGGTGCACTGAAAAAAGATGAAAAGACAGCTTCATTTGCCGGTTTACCTGATGGAGGTTTTGTAAGTGTGGTAGATATCTCCAATCTCCGAAACCTGAAGCCCGACTATAGATTTCCAGTGGCCTTAAATCCCAAAGCAATAGCACTGAACAAAAGCAATGAGTATTTGGCGGTGGCTTCGGAGGGGTACAATCAAGAATTGCAGATTTTTGAATTGAATGAATTTGGGAAACCTATTCGTGTTATAGCCAAGCCTTCTCAACTTGCGAATGGACCTATCTCTGATGTTATTTGGCACCCCAAAGAGGATTATTTGGCTTATATAAAGCAGGATACTAAAGAAATTGGCTTGATTAAGATTATAAAAGACGGGCCAACTCAGAAAATTATAAGATTAGAACTTGCGGGCTCAACCATTAAGCTTGACGGCATGCCCAAGTCTGGAACATTTACCAAGGATGGTAAGTTTTTTTTGGTTTTGGACATTAATAATGCTTTGGGATTAGAGACCAACAACGGGCAGGTTTTTGCTATAAAATTTAACTTAGAGGAGTCTGGAAGTCATTCGCTCATCTCTAAAGCATTTGTGGAAGAAAATCCTACATCTATGGCATTGCATCCAGATGGTAACTCTTTGTTGGTGGTCAATGCAAAGAAATCTTTTGATTATCCTGTCAACGATAGAAATTCAGGAAAATCGTCACTGTCTGTTCTTAGTTTATCATCTGTAGGCAATTTGTCGAACAAAGGGAATTTTGCTTTGGAGGGAGTTTTGCCAGGAGGGGTAGGATTTGATAAAACAGGCAAAAATTTTGCGGTGAGTTTTTTTCAGTATCTAAATTTCGGAAAACCGTCTGCAGGAATTGATTTTTTCAGATTCTATGGTGGTCAAAACCCTAGAATTGAAAAACAAACCTCAAGAATACTTGCCACTAAAGGAATGCACTACTTGAAAGTTATTGAAGATTTTTAATTTGTTAGTTTGAGACTAAACATAGCCTTATTTTTCTAAAATGGAACCTGTAACAGATTCTTTTTCTTCTGTAGTTGAAATCAAAAAGAACCAATATATCGTTGAGATTCTTCGTGAAATCTATAATTCTGGGGCCATCACAATTGCTCAGCTGGCAAAAAAACTACACACAAGTGTTCCGTCTATTACGGTTTATATCAATGAGTTAATAGCAGATAATTGGATTCTAGAAGTTGGTTCGTCTAAGACAAAGTCTGGCCGAAGACCAAGTTTGTTTGATTTGAACCCCGACAAACACCTGTGCGTAATTGTAGATTTGAATATTTATGAAACCAAGATTTACTTATTGAATCTCAGAAACGAAATTTTAAAGAAAAGCACCGTTACGTTAGATATAAATACTAAGGGTATTGTTGAGATAATTAAAACTGAAACCCAAAAATTTATAGCGGATTACTCAGTTTGGGCGGTTGGTATTTCTTCGCCAGGTTTGTTGAGCATTGAAAAGGGCTTCAATTATACTTATCCACATCACAATCAAAATGATCTTCCTCTAGCTGCTGCTTTAGAGCAATATTTACAAATCCCAACCTTTATAACCCATGATTCTCAGGCTTCTATGCTGGGGGAGCATCATTTCGGTTTGGCCCAAAACAAGGAAAATGTTTTGCTTATTAATCTCGATTGGGGTATTGGTTTAGGTATTATGTGTAATGGTCAGATAATCAAAGGGGCTGATGGATTTGCTGGAGAATTGGGTCATATTCAAATCAAACCAGACGGTGTTCTTTGTCATTGTGGAAAGAAGGGTTGCTTAGAGACCGTTGCCTCAGCTTTGGCTTTAATAAATAGAGCCAAACAAGGATTGGCCGAGGGGAAAACCTCAACCTTGTCTTTAAAAAAAGGAGAAATATCATTGGAGGATGTCATAGATGCCGCTTTGAGAGGTGATGAGTTTTGTATCGACTTGATATTTGATATTGGCCGCGAGTTAGGCAAAGGGCTGTCTATTGCCATTCACATGTTTAACCCAGAAGTAATTATCATAGACGGTATAATGACCAAGGCTGGTGAGTTAATTGTTTCAACACTTAACCAAGCTATTAATAAATATTGTTTGACGGATTTTAAGAAGAACCTAAAGGTTCTAATATCACCCATGGGAGATCAAGCCAAAATTTTTGGGGCTAAATCATTGGTGTTTGACAAAATGCTCGATTTGAAGAATTATTTATTTTAATGAGCGTTTTTTCTTCCAAAATATTTAATAATTGTTACTTTTGTAAAATTATTAATCATAGATGGATTCTTTAAGTACGCGACATTTATTAGGAATAAAAAATATCACAGAAAACGATATTAATTTAATACTTGAAACCGCCAAAGAATTTAAAGAAGTCATTAATAGACCTATAAAAAAGGTTCCTTCTCTACGAGATATCACCATAGCCAATCTCTTTTTCGAAAACTCAACACGTACCAGGCT